>WASW01076230.1_pt1 | contig 11117 bp, 11 predicted proteins | sample 5698521 | NCBI WGS metagenome assembly WASW01 (sample SAMN11175560, study PRJNA528189) | sponge metagenome | isolation source: marine sponge | host: Leucetta | place: Antarctica: Western Antarctic Peninsula, King George Island | collected 2013-01
TTGGTCATGCCGCATTTTTTGGCCTCGGCGCGTATGGCGCAGCGTTAGCGGTCAAATATTATGGCGTCTCCATGCCTACAGCACTTGTCGTAGCCCCTGTTATTGCCGGATTCGGTGCCATTATTATTGGCTGGTTTGCGATACGATTAAGCGGTGTATATATGGCAATGCTTACCTTGGCCGCAGCACAGATTCTTTGGTCCACTGCAATTCAATGGCAAAGCGTAACTGGCGGAGATGACGGTGTGTTGGGTATTTGGCCATCCGCATGGGCAACTGATACGACAGCCTTCTATTATCTTGCATTGGTGCTTTGCAGCACTTCGATCTGCGGTTTGATATATTTATCTTTGGGGCAACATGGCCTTTTGCTGCGTGCCACCCGAGATGCAGCACCACGTGCCGCTGCCCTTGGCATCAATGTCAAAGCTCGCCAATGGATCGCCATCATCATCGCAGGTGTCAGCGCAGGCCTTGCAGGTGGAGTTTTTGTGTTTTCTAAGGGCAGTGTATTCCCTGATATACTGGCCATTCCAAATTCTGTTGATGCCTTGGTGATGGTCTTACTGGGCGGACTGCACGCCCCTGTGGGTCCTATTATTGGCGCAGGCGTTTTTGCATTATTGGAAGACGGGCTCAGCCGATTACCGTATTGGCGTGCGCTCCTCGGCATCACGATTGTCATTGTTGCCATCTATGCACCGAATGGCCTAGCAGGCGTGTTTTCGAAACGCCAGTTTTCACGCACGAGGTCGACGTAATGACCATTGCCTTAGAAGTGCAATCTATCTCAAAGAATTTTGGCGGCCTCAAGGCTATTGATGACATTTCATTTGCACTAAATATCGACGACTTTACTGCCCTCATAGGGCCTAATGGCGCGGGTAAAACAACATGCTTTAATCTTTTGAGCGGCGTGCTTGAACCGTCAGCTGGTAACGTCCTCTTGCACGGGGAAAATATCACGAACCTGCCAACTCATCTTCGAGCACGTCAGGGGATGGGCCGAACATTTCAAATTGCGGCAACGTTCCGCTCCATGACCGTTCTAGAAAATATTGAAGTCGCCCTTATCGCGGCCAAACGTAACAAGCTCGAAGGCACAGGACTTCTTGATGAATTGGGAATTGCTGCACACGCGGATCGCATTATCACAGACCTCGCGTACGGTGACATCAAGCGTGTTGAATTGGCGATGGCATTGGCGAGCATGCCAAGCGTTCTATTGTTGGACGAACCGACAGCTGGGATGGGTGCAAATGAGCGACTATCTATCATGGAGTTGATAGCCAAATTGGCACGCGCTCGCGGCACGACAGTGCTCTTTACAGAACACGACATGGATAGCGTGTTTGGTTTTGCAGAACGTATTCTGGTGATGGACCAAGGGCAGCTTATTGCCGACGGGTCTCCTGAAGACATTCGTTCGAATACGCATGTTCAGAAAATCTATTTGGGTGACGAGGCAACGCTCGATGCTTGAGGTGCAAAATCTCATTGTTGGATACGGCAAGGCTCAGGTCATTGATCAGTTATCATTCCAGGTCGATCCGAAAGCAGGCCTGGCACTACTTGGAAGAAACGGAGCTGGAAAATCAACAACACTCAAAACCGTTATGGGTCTTTTGAAACCCTGGTCCGGTGACATCCGCCTTGATGGTCAGTCGATTGGTGGCTTATCTTCAGACAACATCGCCAGACTTGGAATCGGTTACGTCCCTGAAGAGCGGCGCATTTTTGCAGATTTGACCGTTGTTGAGAACCTGATCACTGGGGCAAAGGCAGGCTCTTCTGGGGAGCTTTTTTGGACCCAATCTCGTGTCTTTGAGTTATTTCCAGAGATTGCGCGAAGACGCCAAGCGGATGCTGGCTCCTTGTCAGGTGGCGAGCGACAGATGCTGGCAATCGCCCGCGCACTTGTCGGCAATCCGCGCTTCCTTTTACTCGACGAACCGTCCGAAGGCCTTGCACCCGTTGTCGTACAAAAACTGGGGACGGTGCTCTCCGCACTTCGTCAAGAAAACGTCGGACTCTTGGTTGCAGAGCAGAACCAAAATCTGGCATCGCGCCTTGTTGACCATGCATTGATCTTGGAAACTGGCGTAAACCGGCACATAAGTACATTTAATGAACTCAAAAAACACCCAAAGATGATTAAAAACTATCTGGGCGTGTGATTTTCAAGCTATTCGCCTTTCCCCAAATTTGAATAAATGATACACATCGTCTTAAAAAATAAGGGATTGAAATGTCTGATTCGTCTGAACCTGTCGTTATCAAAGCGTTTGCCTTGGTCGAAGCCATTTTGGCTGCGGGACGCCCATTGTCCCTGCCTGAGATTGCTGAAGCGCTCAACCGTCCCAAACAAACCGTTCATCGTACCGCCCGTCAGCTCGAAGAATATGGCTTCCTGTTTCGAGAGCCTGTCCGTGATCGGTATGCGATCGGCCCTAAGCTTTTTGATATTTCAAAGAATGTTATAGGGTGGTGTATGCGCTATGCGCCTCGACACGCTGCCCTCGCCCGCCTGGTCGAGGAGGTATCAGAAACCTGTAACATTGGCATTCTGGATGGCGACAGTGTTTTATATTTGGACCGAGTTGAGAGTAATTTTCCTTTGCGTGCGGAACTTCATCCCGGCAGCAAGGTACCTATTCATAGCACCGGGCTTGGCAAGCTTTTCCTGGCCAACTTACCGACACGGACACGTAAACGCGTGATGGATCGCTTGAACCTTGAGAAGTTTACCGAGAAAACAATTGTCGATATTGGAGCCTTAGAAGCTGATTGCGTTGAGACGAAGAAACGCGGGTTTTCTATTAACAATGAAGAATATCACGATGGCATCATTAGTGTTGCCGTACCTATTTTTAACACACCAGACCATGTAATCGCAGGATTGGCCGTCCATGCGCCCGCAGCGCGTATGACACTTGATGCGGCAATTGCACTCGTGCCTACTCTTAAATCGCATGCTGAAAAAATCGCAGCCGATTTTAGTGCTGAGCAAACTTAGACCATCAGCGTTCCACGTTTACCCACCGGAATGTTAAATTTACCCGCGGCCCCACAACTTTTGCAGTTTTCGGCACACAGTGCAGCCAATTTCGCTGGGTATTACCGCGCATAATTAAAACACTGCCATGCGGTAAATCAACGGAAACGCTCTCACTCAAAATTTTTGATCTTGGCTTAAATCTCAACCTGCGCGCGGCACCTAAATTAACAGATGCAATAATTGGTTGAGGCCCTAGGGACTTCTCATCATCTGCATGCCAACCCATCGAATCACGTCCATCTCGATACAAATTTAACAACACGCCGTTGAATGTTGTCTGACACAACTCTCCAACCTGTCGCCATACACTGGCAACAGGCTCAGACGTGCCCTCGGGTAAATTGATCAACCCGGAATAGGAATAAGGCACATCACCCATCCAGTATGTTTGCCGGGGCATTGGATACTTTCGACCAAACACAGTGATTTCTTCTTGCCGCCAAGGCGTGTCGATCACGATGTCTTCAAACAATTGGTCAGGGTTATGGAAAGCTTCATAAACAAGAACGACTTCACCACCGTGCGCGCTCAGCACTTTTTCAGTTCGACCAACCAAATTAATGAAGACCTGGCTTCTTATAGAAATCGCTACGGTTCGCACTCTCGACCTCTACTTCGATGATCCGCTTATCGCGAAACAGGGTCATCGGGACATTCGCTCCCGCCGCGCCCAATCCCCATATCGTTTTGTACATCTTCGCCATGCACTCTACAGGTTGGCCTGCAATCTCAAGGACAAGGTCACCGGCTTCTAATCCAGCCTGATCCGCAGGACCACCATTCCAAAGTCCAGCAACAACGACCTTGCCCGACGATTCTGCCGAAAACATTCCCAACCAAGGCCGTGGTGGTGACAGTCGCTGACCATGTTTCATAAGTTCATCTTTTACGTCATGTATCAGATCAATCGGAACCACCATATTCCCCTCGCGTGGCTCGCCGCTATCATCGCTTGCTTCACTTTCCTGAACAAACAATGAGCAGATACCTTTGAGCGTGCCGTCCATACCAATCAATGCCGAACCACCCCAAAACGGATGCGGCGGTGATGTGAAAATTGCGTTATCCAGCAGGTATTCCCAATAACCTGCGAACTCTCTCCGACCGACAACTTCTACATTGATGGCTTGGCCGCAGCCGCCAAACCCTGCAAGGATTGCGGGATCGCCAACGTTTAAATCAGTCGCTGTACCGATTTTTAAGGGCGCGTTGTTTGGCCGTCCCAGCATTTGCACGAGCCCAAAGCCGGTCTCAGTATCCGCACCAATGACATGACCCTCAACAGCCGCACCATCGGCATCAACAAGCCAGACGCTTTCAGCTTCAACAATCAGATATCCGATGGTGAGCAGCAGTCCACGCTCATCAATTAAGACTGCATGGCCCGTTCGTTCACTCCCGAGCGATTGCGCCGTAAACCCGTCTTCAGGCACGCGTGTTCTAATCAGATAGATCGCCCTCAGCGCCGCCTTAAGATCAAACGTCAGATCCTCAGTCGTCGGTAGCAACGCCGGGTCGATATCGGGCATTTGATCTATGTCCATGCATTTCCCTTCACCTTTAAATGTCGGAAGGGTTTATGATTATTCAATAGCTGAGATCAAACAATCGGAATCCGTATAGATGACGGCCTCAGCTTGTCACGGAATATCCGATACTTAGGTGGGCGACCGTCAGGAATACGTGTGAAGTGATCACTATCAGATCCTGCAATAGAAACTCGAAGCCGATGACCCGCACGGAATTGATACGATGTTGGCAGCAAGTCAAATGATACAGATGTTGGCTCACCCGGCGTCAAATGCTCTGCATCCGCGCGATTGAACGAATGTGATGGGCCAATAATTGGGAAATTTTCTGGCTGATCACCAATTTTACGATGCACGGCGCGGAACACGCCTTCAGTGACATAGACTGAACGTCCATCCGGCAAAATGTCAGAAACATAAACAAAGAAACATCCGTCCTTTTCAGAACTTTCAAAATGAATATCGACAACCGGATGTCCGGTCATTTCTGTATCAACGTCAAACGGAGCGGTTGTATAGGTCTGCATCAAATCTTCGCGACCATCCCAATCATCATAGTATGTGTCGACATTGGCGATATAAAGCCGGTCATAGCGGGTATGAAACCCAGTACGGCAGCTATACGTCGTCTGATACTCGTCGCTGGCCTCTGGCTCAACTGGGGCCGTTGGCGCAAGCGCGCCATCTTCGGCAAAGTACATAGATGTCTCAGTTGCGCGGGGCGGCCAAACATCTGCAGAACGCCATTCTTCCGCACCCATTGTGTAATAGTGGACTCGGGCTTCGCCATCTAATCCAGCATCAATCCCCTTTAGATGTTCATCAAAGAACCTTAGGACTTCTGAAGCGACAAACGGTTGTTGTGCACCGTGCTTCTCTGGTTTCCACGGGCTGCAATGACCGCGGGCGCCATGATCCCAGGGGCCCAGCATCAATCGGTTTTTTGGGTTTTGAAGCCAAAGATGACGCTGAATAGTCCCAACGGAATACCCGCCGCCGTCCATCCAGCCAGAGACCGAATAGAATGCCGTTTGCTGGTCCGCTTTTCTATTGGCGTAATGATATGGTGAAATTTTCGCACTAACGTAGTCGGGATCATCCGTGAGCGCATCATCACGAAATCGGAACTGTTGCGCGAAGTCCTGCATATTGAAGTTTGCGGCGTGCTCTTCAAGAGCCTCAGCAACCATGCTGCCATCGGCATCTTCATCAACCGGTGCCGGACCTTCCAAGGCGTCATTTTTGAAGTAAGCGTAATCTGGAATCAGGTCCCGTCGATCGATATCCAGAGAATCCGCCAACTGCCCGTAGTTTCGTGTCACACATGTCAACAATATACCACCTGGATACAAATGATTAGACCAGGTATCCCATACCGCAAACAGCGGTGCCACGGCCTTCACATTGGGGTGACACGTGGATGCTAGGAAGTCGGATGCTGCGCCAGGGTACGAGACACCTGTCGCACCAACATTGCCATCACACCATGACTGATCGACAACCCAATCTACCGTATCGTGATGATCCAGACGCTCAGTTGGAGAACGGAATCCATCCCGGCTACCGAAACTCGCACCCGAACCACGCACATCAACGCAGACCAATGCATATCCACGCTTCACAAAATTATCCCGGTAAAAAGCAATTGTCGGGCACGGATCAACGTTTGATCCTGTCGCTTCGTTCACTGCAAATCGGCGATAATACGGCGTGAAAACACAGATCGTCGGATAAGCTTTTTGTTCATCCTCAATTCCTGGTAAATGCACGTCCACAGCAAGTTTGACGCCATCGCGCATCGTCACGTACTTTGAGATTAAACGCTCACCTTGATAAGCATTGTCGAGACCTCTCACATACTCACGTGGACTAACCTTCCATGCGATGTCGCTTTGATCGCTAGACATGATTTCTCCTTATATTTTCCCGGACGGGACTTGCAGAACGCGTAACAATGATAGAACCTTAAGGTAATGTCGTAATCGGAGAAATCAATATGAGCAACGTCCTTACCTTAGAATTACCCTCAGTTCGTGATCGTGTATCAGAAGAAGAATGGCAGATGCGAGTTGATCTGGCGGCCTGTTATCGCCTTGTCGCACACTACGGATGGGACGATTTGCTCTTTACCCATAACTCTGCGCGCGTACCAAATTCCGACCATCATTTTTTGATTAATCCGCTCGGACTCAAGTTCGAAGAAATCACAGCGTCATCGCTGATCAAGATTGATTTAGACGGTAACAAGATTCTGGAAAGCCCATTTGGTTATATTAAAGCAGGCTTCACAATCCATTCAGCTATTCACATGAACAGAGAAGATGCGGTCTGTGTCATGCATACGCACACGATGGAAGGCATGGCTGTTTCCGCCCAAAAAGACGGCCTGTTGATGCTTAACCAAAAATCCATGTGTTTCCATAATCGCGTCGCCTATCACGATTTCGAAGGAATCGCAGACAATCTGGATGAGCGTGACGGACTGGCTCAAGATTTAGGCGATCTCAATTCGATGATCCTTTGGAATCACGGCTTAATGACAATTGGCGATAGTGTCGCAAATGCATTTATCCTTCATAAGCGCCTGAATGATTCCTGCGAGTTACAATTGATGGCACAATCTGGCGGGGCTGAACTTCGCTTCCCATCAGAGAAAGTCTGTGAGCATACCGCAAAACAGTTTGAAGCTAATTACACACGTGGTGAAACCGCGGCCATTCAATGGACTGCTCTCCTACGTATGCTAGACCGCATGTATCCAAGTTACGCCCAATAATACTCAAGACGACTAAACACATACACATAGAAGGAGACGCGACCCCATGAGTAATGGAATGGTGTGCGCACCCCAACCCGAAGCGGTAGAAGCCGGTGCCATGGTTTTGAAATCTGGCGGCAATGCCGTTGATGCGGCCATTGCGACGGCCTTGGTACAAACAGCTGTTGATCCATTTATGTCGGGCATCGCTGGATTTGGGTCTATGCATGTGTACCTGCCTGAGACCGACACGCATCAATGTTTGGATTTTCATGCACGCGCACCCGGTAGCGTTACGCCTGATATGTGGGCCGACAAGCTGGTCCAGGAATGCGAAGACGGTTTTGGGTTTATTCTTAAAGGCCGCGTTAACGAAATTGGATACCAGTCTATTGCAACGCCAGAGAGCCTTCGCGCTTATGCGACGGCGCTGGAAAAATGGGGCACGAAAAGCCTGGCAGAAGTTATTCAGCCGGCCATCGAGTGTCTGGAAAAAGGCTGGATGATCCGCCCACACGTCCGACGCTTCTGGGAACAAATTGAGCCCGGTGGACGCGTTGAGCACATTGAGTATTTACGAAGTTCTCCAGCGACAGCAAAAATTTATCTCAATGCAGATGGGTCCATGAAGAACATGGGCGACATTCTTCAAAATCCTGATATGGCAAAGACGTACCGACGTATTGCTGAGGCCGGTGCTGACGATTTCTATGAAGGTGAAATCGCCGGAAAAATCGTTGCCGATATGGAAGCCAATGGCGGTTTAATTTCTTCAAGCGACCTTAAGAACGCGAGCCCAGAAGACACTGAGCTTCTATGGACGGATTACCGTGGTTATCAGGTTGCCTCCAGCCCACCACCTGGCGGCGGCATCATGGTGCTGCAAATGTTGAATATACTGGAGAACTTTGACCTCGCCGCAATGGGTCACAACAGCCCAGAATACATTCGCACCGTCGCTGAGGCGATGAAGATCGCCACCGTAGACAAGGACAATCATGTTGGCGATCCACGCTTTGTCGACATTCCAGTCGAGCGGCTGATGTCCAAAGAGTACGCCAAGGAAATGGCCGACAAAATTAAATCTGGTGAAAAAACTCACGTGCCGCGCTTGCAAAAAGGCGAGGATCAAAAAGAAACAACGCATATTTGCACAATCGACAATGTAGGCAATTGCGTCAGCATGACACATTCGCTTGGCATGCCTTCTGGTGTTGTTACCGAAGGTCTGGGCTTTGTCTACAATGGCTGTATGGGCGTATTTGATCCACGTCCCGGTATGACCGGTTCATTGGCACCTGGAAAATCACGCTTCACATCCATGGCACCGTCGATGGTCTTTAAGGATGGCAAACCGATACTCTTGATCGGCGCGCCTGGTGGCACATACATCGCTATGGGCGTCGTACAAGGCATACTGAACGTGCTTGATTTTGGCATGGATGCTGAGAAAGCTGTTGCCGCACCAAGGTTTTCTGCGACGAGCGATATCATTGAAATCGTCAACCGTATCCCGCGCTTTGTTCAAGAAGAACTCGAAGCCGATGGCTATGCTTTCCGACGCTATGCACTGGGCTTCCACTTTGCCGGGGTCCATGCGATCCGGATCACCGAAGACGGTGTCGACGGTGGCGCTGATCCAGGCCGGGATGGGATGGCGCTCGCTGTTTAAGTGACGCATCAATCCAGCTTCAGCTTAAAGCCCTCGTGTGATCCGACGAAGCCAAGGCTTTCATAAAATCGGATGGCGTCCGGGCGGGTTTTATCGGATGTCAGTTGTACTAGGACAGCGCCCTGTTCACGCGCCCGCTCGATCATTTGCGTGAAGAACCAGCGACCGACCCCCCGCCCCTGCAATTCATCGGCAACCCGCACACTTTCTATCATGGCGCGCTTTGCACCCAGACGACTAAGTCCAGGGATAAAAGTCAGTTGCAGCACGCCTAGTACGGATGCATCGGGACCCTCGATCACCCAGAGTTCGTTATTGTGGTCGTGCTCCATATCCGCAAAAGCCTTCGCATAAGCAGGATCACCCGGCTTTTCGCGTCCTGCGCCCAGCTTGTCATTGGCTAACAATGCAATCATCGCATCAAGATCATCACGCGTTGCCTGGCGGAGTTTCAGGTCATCCATTATTATTTTCTTCCATGTATTCGTAATTCTTGAGCCCGGGTATCTTGATAATAAATGCAAGCACCCTACCTTTGAAAGAGCACACTTTTACTATGGGGATATCATCATGAACGATTCGAAATCAAACCTACCCGCGCTAGATGGTCAGGAAATTCTAGAAGGCGTTTTAAAATGGGTAGAGATCGAAAGCCCAAGCCATGAAGGTGAGGCCGTAAATGTTATGGTGACCCAGGTTGAGACCGAAGCGCAGGCGCTTGGCCTCAACATTGATCGCACCCCTGGTCGCGACGGATTTGGCGATATTTTGCGGACCCGCACCCCATGGGGCGGTGATGGACCCGGTATTCTGGTGCTGTCTCACTTAGACACCGTTCATCCTATTGGCATCAAAGACACAAAGCTTAAAATTCGCCAGGAAGGCGACAAGGTTTACGGCCCTGGTATTTATGACATGAAAGCGGGGGCTTACATCGCCCTTCACGCCATGCGTCATCTCATCCGCGAAGGCAAGGAAACGCCCCTTCCGGTCACATTCATGTACATCCCCGAGGAGGAGATTGGCTCACCGACATCTAGGGCCATGATCGCCGAGGAAGGGAAAAAGAATAAATACGTTCTGGTTACCGAGCCTGCCCGAGAAGGCGGCAAGATCGTCACTGCACGCAATGGGCGTCTACAATACGAAATCACTGTCAAAGGTGTCCCATCTCACGCCGGAGCCAGGCACATGGATGGCCGCTCAGCAATCAAAGAGATGGCGCATATCATATTGAAACTAGAAGCGCTGACTGACTATGAAATTGGTCAAACATGCTCCGTGGGACTTATCAACGGCGGCACACTTACCAATGTGGTCCCTGAAGAATGTACCATCAGTGTCGATTTCCGTATCCCCGACATGGAAGTCGGCGAAAAAGTCATGGCCTATGTAGAAAGCTTAGAGCCCGAAGACAAAGACTGTGTGTTGGTGATTGAAGGCGGTGTCGATCGACCACCCTATGAGAAATTTGAAGGTATCGCCAAGTTGTTTGATCATGCCAAAGCGTGCGCAGCCGAGATTGGATTTGATCTGCAGGACCTGAAAACAGGCGGCGGGTCAGATGGTAACTTCACTGGCGCCCTCGGCATCCCGACACTCGATGGATTGGGTGCAGATGGTCATGGTGCTCACTCAAATGATGAGTACATTTACTATTCAAGTCTAGTCGAGCGCTGCCATTTGATGATCAAACTATTGGAAACGCTGGATTAATTTACTCACCTACCCTCTCCTCCTCATAGGGGGAGAGGTATTTTAGTTAAACGTCGCGACGAAGCATTTTCCCAGCACGGGCACCTGTGTGGCGTCCATTTTCGAAAATGATCTCTCCACCAACAATGACATGTTCAATACCGTCGGACGGCGTCGTTGGCTTCTCAAACGTGGCCAGATCAAGGACCGTTTTAGGATCGAATATCGTAATGTCTGCCACGGCGCCTGTGCGCAATATACCACGATCCTTGAAACCAAAGACACTCGCCGTATGTCCTGTCATTTTATGAACAGCTGTCTCTAGTGTTCTGAATCACCTAAATTACAGGGTATAGGTTTTTGAGTTTGATGCGGGCCTGATGATTTGTAAATTGCCAACTTGCT
>WASW01093165.1_pt1 | contig 11103 bp, 6 predicted proteins | sample 5698521 | NCBI WGS metagenome assembly WASW01 (sample SAMN11175560, study PRJNA528189) | sponge metagenome | isolation source: marine sponge | host: Leucetta | place: Antarctica: Western Antarctic Peninsula, King George Island | collected 2013-01
ACGGCAGCTGCGAGTTGGAAGGTGTTGTTTTAATCAAGCACTGTTTAAGAACGTCATGTTTTAGAGTGTCATTGACTTAATCTAGCAAGATCAATGGGGTCAGACTCGATTGATTTCGATATGTTTGACTGTTCTTGGATTAAAAAGCGCTTTTTAAATAAGTCACGCATGCGTGTGTTCACTATCACCAACCCCTTTTATTGACTATAAAAAGAAACTGCATTTAAGACAAAACATTTAACCTTGCGCCACGTATATGTATTACTAGACCTCATTTAAAGCGCTGCGTCAAGGATAAAAACGCTATATTTGTATTTATTTTTAGTCGCGTAACAGAACCTTCCACCCCTCCTTCTCGCTTGTAATCGGTTACAATAGCGCCTTTGCAATTTAAGCTGTTTTATATAAATAATGCGTTCATTAAAAGAAGAAATTACGCGCCGTCGTACCTTTGCTATTATCTCGCACCCAGATGCAGGTAAGACCACACTCACAGAAAAACTACTGTGGTTTGGCGGTGCGATTCAAGTCGCGGGTGAAGTGCGTGGCCGTAAGGCAGATCGTCATGCTACTTCTGACTGGATGGAACTAGAGAAGCAACGTGGTATTTCTGTGACGTCTTCTGTGATGCAGTTTCCTTATCGTGAGCATATGATTAACTTGCTTGATACGCCAGGCCATGATGATTTTTCTGAAGATACCTATCGCACACTGACCGCAGTAGACTCTGCAGTCATGGTGATCGATTCTGTTAATGGCGTGGAAGCGCAAACGATTAAACTGCTGAATGTATGCCGTATGCGCGATACGCCGATTATCACTTTTATTAACAAGCTAGATCGCGAAAGTCGTGAGCCGATTGAGTTGCTGGATGAAATTGAATCGACATTGGGTATGGAGTGTGCGCCAATGACTTGGCCAATTGGCATGGGTAAAACTTTCCGTGGTGTTTATCATTTATATCATGACGAAATTAGTTTTTTTGACCCGCATGCCGAAAAAGGCACTTCTGAATTGATTAAAGGTCTTGATAACCCACGATTAGATGAACTGATTGGCAGCCAAGCCGATGATTTACGGTTGGATATTGAACTCGTACGCGGTGCATCACATCGCTTTGATCAAGAACGCTACTTAAGCGGCAAACAAACACCTGTTTTTTTCGGTTCTGCTATTAATAACTTTGGTGTGCAATCCTTATTAGATGCGGTGATAGACCTTTCTCCTGCGCCATTACCACGTAAAACTGCTACCAGAGTGGTTGCGCCTGATGAAGCTAAGTTTTCAGGCTTTATTTTTAAAATTCAAGCAAATATGGACCCTAAGCATCGCGATAGGATTGCCTTTTTACGTTTATGTTCTGGTCGCTTTCAGCGCGGCATGAAAGTCAAACAAATCGCAACGGGCAAAACCATGAGCGTGAATAACGCCATTACCTTTATGGCGCAAGACCGCTCTATTATGGATGAAGCGTATTCTGGCGATATTATTGGGATACCTAACCACGGCACAATTAAACTAGGCGATACGTTTAGCGAAGGCGAAGCGCTGAAATTTATTGGTATCCCCTCTTTTGCGCCTGAGTTATTTCGCCGTGCGCGCATTAAAAACCCAATGAAAATGAAACAACTGCAAATTGGCTTGAAACAATTAGCAGAAGAAGGTGCCACGCAGCTATTTAAACCACTATTAGCAAACGATCTAGTGTTAGGTGCCGTTGGCGTACTGCAGTTTGATGTGGTTGCGCATCGTTTAGAGCACGAGTATGGAGTGGATGTGCTATTTGAAGCATACGATTGCTATACCGCAAGATGGTTGCGTGGTTCTGATGACGATTTAAAAGCGATTGCTGATAAATATGGCTTTAATGTTGGTTTAGACGGTGCGGGCGAGTATGTATACCTCGCCCCTAACCGCGTCAACTTACAAATGGCGCAAGAGCGCTACCCAAATATTGAGTTTTTAGAAACGCGTGAAATTGTATAAGCCTATTCAAAGGCTTAATTAAGCTTGCTCGAACGCTTCACAAAACTGACTTAATAGCTGACCAAACAACGGTAGCACTTCTTCTTTACTATGCGGGCTTTCGTCATCAGTACCTGCAATCACAAAGCTGACTGTAATCTTATCCAAGTTTTCACGAAATTCCACCCAATGTTCTGTATCAGTATCGCTAATTAATTGCACTTTATTGAAGCCAGTATCAATGAGTTCGACTAGCTCTTCATCTGTTACACCAGAAAATAAAGTTTTACCAATCACGATTTGTGCTGCTTGAAAATCTGGCACTATCTCTTCTTGTGATAGCGGTGTTGTTAAAAAAGCATAGGTCAGCAAAGCAAAAGCCTGATAAACACTCAGCATATCGAAGTTGTCTTGACGCTCTTGCCCTGGCTGGCGATGTGATGCTTTAATGGCATTAAATGTGACATAGCTTGACAAATAATTCGCGGCGTCTAAAACATTATAGTCTTCCAAATCTGTGCTTGGTTTAGCGCCATCAGCATGCGCATCTGCTAAGCAGATACCATGCAATAATTTAAGACGTTGTGAGTATTTGATTTCCATCATAAAACCTTTCTATTTAAAACTTTAAATGCGTGTTAATTAATTTCAGGTAGGGATTCTAGCTGCTCATGCACATCTAGCCAACGTTCTTCTGCATGTTCAATATTGAGCGTCAGCTCGGCTTGCGTTTTTAATAAGTGTTGTAGCGCCGCTTTATCGGCCGTTTCATACAGCTTGGGGTCATTGAGCCGCTCATCACTCTGCTTTTTCATATCTTGCCATGTTGCAATATCTTTTTCTAACTGTGCAGATGCCTTGATTAGTGGCCGGCGCGCGACAATGCGCGCTTGTCTATTTGCTTTATTTTGTGCATAGGTATTGGTCTTAGGTTTAGCTGCTACGCCTGCATCAACACTCGCACCAACGCGTTGTTGCGCTACCCATGTTGCATAGTCATCCAAATCACCATCAAAATCACCAGCGCGACCATGATCAACCAAAATAAACTGATCGCAGGTTGCTCGCAACAATGCCCGATCATGCGACACTAAAACAACGCCCCCTTCATAGTCTTGCAGTGCCAGTGTTAATGCATGGCGCATTTCAATATCTAAATGATTAGTTGGCTCATCTAGCAGCAATAAACTCGGTTGCGTCCAAATTAGCAAAGCTAGGGCTAGACGTGATTTTTCTCCGCCAGAAAAGTTGGCACAGGCGGCTCTTGCCATATCGCCACGAAAATCAAAACCACCTAAATAGTTGAGTAGCTCCTGTTCTTTTGTATTGCTATCTAAACGTTGCATGTGCTGCAACGGTGATTCTTTACTACGTAGTTGCTCTAGTTGGTGTTGAGCAAAATAACCAATATTAAGGTCTTTACCTTCTACCCGCTTACCTGATAGCGCCTGTAGTTCTCCCGCTAGCAATTTAATTAGCGTCGATTTTCCTGTCCCATTACGGCCAAGCAAGCCCAAACGCTCACCGGGTCTAATCGTCAGTGACACATCATGCAAAATAGGCTTTTCACCGTAGCCTGCATTAATAGCTGTCATCGCTAACAAAGGCTCTGGCGTGCTAGAAGGCGCTCTAAAACTAAAGGTAAATTGTGAGTCGATATGCGCGGCACTAATCATTTCCATACGTTCTAGCATCTTAATGCGGCTTTGCGCTTGCTTTGCTTTAGTCGCCTTTGCTTTAAAGCGATCGATAAAGCGATGCAAATGCGCTACTTTACGTTGCTGACGTTCGTGCATCGCCTGCTGCAGCGCAAGTTTTTCTGCGCGTTGCCGCTCGAAGTCGCTATATTGTCCACGATATAAGGTTAACGTTAGCCGCTCAATATGCGCAATATGGTTCACAATTGCATCTAAAAAGTCTCTATCATGCGAAATTAAGATTAGCGTGCCACGATAATTTTTCAGCCAGTTCTCAAGCCAAATAACAGCGTCCAAATCTAAGTGGTTAGTTGGTTCATCTAGCAACAATAAGTCTGAACGGCACATGAGCGCACGTGCTAAATTTAAGCGTGCGCGCCACCCGCCTGAAAAAGCAGCGACAGGCTGCTCTAAGTCAGACTGATTAAAACCTAAACCACTCATCAACTCAGCAGCACGCGCTTTGGCCGCATAGCCTTCAATGTCGGATAAACGTCCATGTAATTCTGCGATTAGCTCGCCTTGCTGTGCTGCTTCTGCATCAACAAGTGCTTTTTCAGTATGGCGTAATGCTTCATCACCATCCATCACAAACTGGACAGCTGGTAATTCTAGTGCAGGTGTTTCTTGCACCACATGTGCAATCACCCAAGCTGAAGGCATTTCCAAATCACCTTTCTCTGGCTGCAGCTCGCCACGCAACATGGCAAACAAACTTGATTTCCCTGTGCCATTTGCACCCGTTAACCCAACTTTATGCCCGGGATGCAACTGTAGTGTTGCTGACTGAACCAATATTTTAATACCTCGTGCAAGGGAAATGTCTTTAAATTGAATCAAATTTACTTTCTGTGTCAGCTAGAATCTGTGAAAAGCGTTATTTTAAAGCAATAGTTTTATATTTTATTAATAAGTCATATTATTAAAAGGGTTTTTTAATTTTATTTTGTTTTAATTAACCAGAATTTAGCCCCAAAATAAAGTAGACTAGGACTTTAGATATTTTGCATTAAGTATTTCAATAAAACGTCATGATTTATATCAAAAAAACAACACGCTGGATACTAATAGCACTGGCTATATTATTCGCAATACTACTGGTTGCTATGGCCATTATTCGCTTTGTTATCTTTCCAAACATTGATGAATACAAAGACAGAATCGTCAATAAAATTTCTGAAAAAATAGGTCAAAAAGTAACCATTGGCGATATTGTGACTGGCTGGGATATGCTATCCCCAAGTATATTATTACGTCGTATTGACATCTATGACGACGAGAACACCTCGGCGCTACACTTAGCCAATGTTCAAGGCACACTATCTTGGCTCAGCATTCCACTCATGCATGCATATTTATCTGATCTAAGCATCAGCAAGCCTAAGCTAACGATTAGACGTAAAAGTGATGGCAACATTTACGTAGCCGGTATGGCAGTAGGTGGTGAAAGTAAGCCTGAATTTGCTAATTGGCTACTCAGTCAAGCAAGCGTTAATGTCAAAAACGCCACGGTTACTTGGCTAGATGATTTACGACAAGCGCCACCACTTTCTTTAAACAAGCTTAACCTAACACTTAGCAACTCAGCATGGCGTAAAATTTTTGGTCAACACGCATTTGCTGTTTCAACCGTGCCATCAACAGGCACAAACTCGCCGATTAAAGTAAACGGTCGCTTTTATGGACGTGACATCAGCCAATTACAAAACTGGTTTGGCAAATTACATTTGTCTATGCAAGAGACCGATTTAAGCGCTTGGAAACCATGGCTAGACTATCCGATAAACCTCCAGTCTGGCCTAGGCAATAGTGAAATTTGGTTAACTGTTTCTAAAAAAAATATCACCGAGGTCAAGGCTAATGTTTCGCTTAAGGGTTTATCTATAGCCACTAAAAAAACTAAAATTCCATTAAATGCTGCGCTTTTTTCAGGATTAATCCATTATTCAAAAAATGGAAAAACAACTAAATTTCAAGCGCAAGACATCGTACTAAAAGCGGATGATTTAGACATCAAAAATGGTAGTGGCAACATTACAAACACTACTAAAAATAATAAACCTTGGACCAAAGCCTCATTCAAACTCAATGCATTTAACCTAGCAGCGATTAAAAAAATACAACAATTAGACTTATTACCAAGCTCGACTAATGCGCATATATCAGCACTAGCACCCAGTGGCAAACTTGAAGACATTACTGTCAGATGGCATGGCGAAACACAACAGCCCAGCCACTATGAAATTGAAACTAAATTTAAAAACCTCAGCATCAATGCCTATAATAATATTTCTGGATTTAAAAGCCCTGGATTTAAAAATCTAAGTGGTGACATTGACGCGAATCAAGATATCGGTGCGGTCAATCTAAATACGAAGAATGCTTTGCTCGATTTTAAAGATATTTTACGCTGGCCTATTCCTGTAAGTAAACTGATTGGTAGAGTCTCATGGCAAAATCTCAATGATCAATTAGAAATTAACACCAATCAATTATCCATCTCCAATCCACACATTGCAGGTACGATTAAAGCACGCTACAACACCAATGATAGTGAAGGTGGTTATTTAGACCTTTCTGGAAAATTCGACAAGGGTAACGCAGAGTTTGCGCGATTCTATTACCCAGTTACGCTAGGTCAAGATACCTTAGACTGGCTTGATAGCGCAATTAAATCCGGTAAAGCAGAGGACATTACATTAGCCATAAAAGGTAATCTTGCTGATTTTCCTTACGTTACCAAACAAAATACACTCGATCCTAAACTCGGACTTTTTAGCGTTACCGCAAAAATAAGTGATGCAATATTAGCATACGGGGATAGTTGGCCTGTTATTAACGACCTGGGTTTAGACTTGCTGTTTGAAGGTAAGCGTATGGAACTTAATACTAATCAGGGTCGTATTTTGGGCAATAAAATCACCCAGTGTAAAACAACGATCGCTAATCTAGATGCGGATGTGCCGATACTGAAAATTTCTAGCAACATAGAAGGCAGCGTACAAGAGGCAGTTAATTTTGTTAACCAAAGCCCAGTAAATGAAGCGGCTTTAGGTTTTACTGACAACCTAAAAACGACTGGCCTTGGCAAACTGTCATTATCCGTCGCTATTCCTCTCACAAACCTAGACGCTTCTAAATATTCAGGCGAATACACGATTGTAAACGGTAGTCTGCTAACAGATGAGAATATTGGCCTACCTGAAATCAGTCAAATTCAGGGTGTTTTAAACTTCACAGAATCTGGCCTTAGTGCTGACAATGTTAATGCATCAATATTAGGTGGTCCGTTAAAGCTGAATCTAAATACTGATCCAAACAACGCCATTCAAATCAATGCTAAGGGCGCAATATCAGATATAGGCATTAAAAATGCATTTCCTTCTATTTGGAGTGATGCGCTAGTGGGTAACGCTGCTTGGTCAGGAAAAATTTCTATTCAAAAGCCATTGATTAATTTAGACATCCGCTCTAATTTACAAGGGCTGGCAATTCAACTCCCCGCCCCTTTTGGGAAAGATGCTGCACAACTCACCCCTATCAACATAAACAAGAGCCAATCAGATCCAAATAAATCAAGCATGGCAATTAATTACAACGAACTAGTCGATATAAAAATGCTGCTTAAAGATAACAATGGCGTAGTGGCTTTTGACAGAGGTGACATCGCCATCAATACGCCTGCAAAACTATCAGAAAAAACAGGCCTGTCAGTCCACGGTGAATTGGACTATTTTAACGCAGATGAATGGCTTACATTGCTAAATGAAGGCGATGCTAACAAATCGCAATTCAATTTAGAGGTTAACCATACTGATTTAGTAATAAAAAAACTAGATATTTTTGACCGTAGCATTCATGGTCTTACGGTCACTTCCAACCCGAGCCGTGACAGTTTAAGTATGGCCGTCACAAGTAAAGGCATTAACGGTAATATTCAATGGAAAAATGGTAAAAACAGTGATGATGCTGGAAAAATTATAGCCGACCTTAGCACATTGCATATCCCGAAGAAAAACACTAAAGATATTGAAAAAACCAATAAAGACATCAAACGTCTAGATAGCCAATATCCAGACTTAGATATCACCGCTGAAGATTTTCGATTAGGTAATAAAAAATTTGGGCATCTTGAATTGAATGCATTTGAAAATGCCGATAGCTGGGTTATTAAGAGGTTAGCGATCAGCAACCCTGACAATACATTATCAGCTGAAGGTGTTTGGCATAACTGGGTGAGAAACCCAACAACTAGTCTAAACTTTTCTTTAATAGCAAACGATATTGGTGGTGCGCTCAAGCGCTTTGGTCAGGCTGATACAGTCAAAGGTGGAGAAGCATCTATTACAGGACTATTACAGTGGCCTGGTAGCCCGGATGAATTTGAAACACAAGGCCTAAATGGTTCATTCGAACTCAATGCATCGAAAGGACAGGTTTTAAAAGTAAAACCTGGTGTTGGCCGCTTACTTGGTTTGTTGAGTTTACAAAGCCTACCTAGACGGTTAACCTTAGATTTTAGAGATTTATTTAGCGAAGGTTTTGCATTCGATAAAATTAGTGTAACTGCTAAAATTACAGAAGGCACGATGCGTAGTAATGATTTTTATATGAACGGTCCAGCAGCTGAAGTATCAATCAAAGGCGAAACTAATCTTCACAAAGAAACACAAAATTTAGATGTGAAAGTTGTACCAAACATTAGCGATAGTTTATCGCTTGCCGCTTTTGCAGGCGGGCCAATTGCAGGTGTCGCGGCTTTTGTAGCACAAAAGATATTAAAAGATCCTCTTAATAAAATTGTGCGAAGTAAATATAAAATCACAGGCACTTGGGACAACCCAACAGAAGTCACGTCAGCAACAAAAAAGAAACCAACAAATCTATTATGTCGAAAACAAATCAAAGCACTAAACATTTATCTGCCGCAGTCAAAGTCGCCGGCATCCAAATGGCATCAAGCCCTAGCATACCTTCAAACCTAATTGAGGCAGAATGCCTTATTAAGGTTGCAGCAGCAGAAGGTGCAAAAATCATTGTGTTGCCTGAGTACTTTTGCATTATGGGTACTAATGATACAGATAAAGTAAAAGCTAAAGAACAAGAAGGCGATGGTCCTGTTCAACGCTTCTTATCCAAAACAGCCAAGCGACATAAAATTTGGCTAATAGGCGGCACAGTCCCATTAGTGAGTAACTACCCGAATAAAATACGCAATAGCTGTATGGTGTATAACGATAAAGGTGAGCAAGTCGCACGTTATGACAAAATTCACTTGTTTGGCTTAGATTTAGGTACTGAGCAATATCATGAAGAGAATACAATCGAATCTGGGGATCAGGTTGTTGTTGTAGAAACGCCTTATGGGAAAATTGGGTTATCCGTTTGTTACGATTTACGTTTTCCAGAGTTGTATCGCGCCATGGGTGAGGTCGATATGATTGTTGTACCGTCAGCTTTTACCGAAACTACTGGCAAAGCACATTGGGAGACGTTAGTACGAGCACGTGCGATTGAAAACTTATGTTACGTGATTGCGCCTGCGCAAGGCGGCTATCATCTGTCAGGTAGAGAAACCCACGGTAATAGTATGATTGTTGATCCTTGGGGTGTCGTTTTAGACCGGCTACCACGAGGCTCAGGCATTGTAATCGCTGGCATTAATACCGCTTATCAAGCAAGCCTGCGTAAAAGCTTACCTGCGTTAAAACATAAAACCATTAGAACAATTTAATAAAATCAGCCTCGTTTTTTAAAGAATATACTTAACTACTATTTGCAGTGGCCTGATATAGTATATAGTCGATTACTGAACACTGAATAGCAATGAAAATAGACCAAGCCATCACAAAACAAGCCAATCATTTCGATATAGCTAATGAGCTGTTATTAGCGCCAACTGGTTTAGATACAAAATCATTGCAAAACACGCTTAGCAACATTATGTCCCACCAAGTTGATTATGCTGATTTATACTTTCAATATAGTCGAAGCGAATCATGGGGATTAGAAGAAGGCCAAGTTAAATCTGGTGGTTTTGCGATTGACCAAGGCGTTGGTGTGCGCGCTATTAGCGGCGAAAAAACGGCATTTGCTTATTCTGATGATATTAATTTACCTGCTTTGCAACAGGCGGCTACTGCGACTAAAGCGATTGCAGCCTTAGGTGCAGAGCAAAATGCTGGCAAAATCGTCACACGTCAAGCAACGCCACTGTATTTACCAAACGATCCCATCGCCTCTCTTTCAGCAGAGTCCAAAGTAAAACTACTCGAACGTTTAGAGCAATTTGCTAAAAAAGCAGATGCACGTATTACACAAGTCATGGCTTCTATCGCTGGCGAATATGAAGTTGTTTTAGTGTCACGTAGTGACGGCGTAATGGCAGCAGATATTCGCCCCTTAGTACGCGTTTCGATTCAAGTCATTGCCGAACAAGATGGTCGCCGTGAACAAGGTACATCAGGTGGCGGTGGCCGTTTTGATTACAGCTATTTTACCGATGCTATACTCAAGGACTATGCACAAAAAGCCGTGCATCAAGCTGTTGTCAATTTGGACGCGCGCGCCGCGCCAGCAGGTAGCATGACTGTTGTGCTAGGCGCAGGCTGGCCCGGCATTTTATTACATGAAGCCATTGGTCATGGTCTGGAAGGCGACTTTAACCGTAAAGGTAGTTCAGCATTCTCTGGCATGCTAGGTAAACAAGTTGCAGCAAAAGGTATTACCATTGTTGATGATGGCACGATAGCGGATAGACGTGGCTCTCTCAGTATGGATGATGAAGGCAATCCAACCAATAAAACCACACTAATAGAAGATGGTGTTTTACGTGGTTATATTCAAGACAGCTTAAATGCACGCCTGATGGGTATGCCGCTGACAGGCAATGGTCGACGTGAAAGCTATGCACACACGCCGATGCCGCGTATGACAAACACCTATATGCATAATGGTGATAAAGACCCAGAAGAAATTATTAAGTCTGTTAAAAAAGGCTTGTACGCAGCGAATTTTGGCGGCGGCCAAGTTGACATTACCAGTGGTAAATTTGTCTTTAGCGCCGCCGAGGCCTATATGATAGAAGATGGGGAAATTACTTACCCTGTCAAAGGAGCAACTTTGATTGGTAATGGCCCTGATGTGCTGACACGGGTTAGCATGATCGGTAATGATATGGCACTAGACAGCGGCGTAGGTACTTGCGGGAAAGAAGGACAAAGTGTACCTGTTGGTGTTGGTCAACCTACATTGAAAATTGATGGCTTAACCGTTGGTGGCACTGGCTAAAGAAGAGCTGTCTAAAAAAGGCTGTGAAAATAAAGCTTACAATTTTAAATACAAAAAAGGGTGCAACCGACCCTGTAATTTAAACTGTGTATCTGCTTATTATTAACGTTTTTACTAAAGTAGGTACACCATGAATAAGCAAGACCTAGAA
>WASW01059032.1_pt1 | contig 11073 bp, 9 predicted proteins | sample 5698521 | NCBI WGS metagenome assembly WASW01 (sample SAMN11175560, study PRJNA528189) | sponge metagenome | isolation source: marine sponge | host: Leucetta | place: Antarctica: Western Antarctic Peninsula, King George Island | collected 2013-01
CCGGGTTGGGTGGTTGCTTCTTGTACCCCCGCCACAATACGCGTTTTTTCACGGTCTAAAACCGCTTGTGGAAAATCTGGTTGATGCAAGACTTTATTAAACATTTTGAGTGCTTTATCTTTCTCGCTCGTCAGTGTACGTAAATTATGTGCTGCCATGTCAGCGCCAAACTCACCGCCTTTTACCGCACCAATATCAGCAAACTGATTGGTAATATCTTCTTCATTCATGCCTGCCGCACCAAGTGACATCATGTAACGCGTGACGCCTGCAACACCTGCTTTTTGTTGGCTATCGCGTGCACTACCTGCCGGGAAGCTGACACTCAAATCTAAAATCGGTAAATCATGATTCTCAACAAAATAAACGTCCGATCCTGCACTTGTTTGCCAATGGCCAATTTTAACGGCTGCTTGTACTGAGAAACTTGCAAACGCCATTAAAAACACGGCTAAATATTGCATACTTTTTATCATCTTATTCCTAAATTACTTTTCTTAAATTACGTGCTTAAGCTAATGTTTTGTTGGTTTTGCGATAGGATTAGCATTAGGCTTTATCGGCTGTGGGTCCAGCGTGGCCACTGTCATATTGTCTAACGTTAAATACTTTTTAGCCACTGCTTGAATTTGTGCTGATGTTACTGCTTTTAACTTTTCAGAATACTGATCTAATAAGCGCCAGCTATAACCCATGGTCTCTAATTGTCCAATAAGCATGCCTTGGTAAAACATAGAGTCACGTTGGTAAACATCAGCGGCTATCACAGCGGCTTTCACACGGTTCAATTCTTTTTGCGTCACACCATCTTTTTTAATTTTCTCCACTTCTGCTAGTAATGCTGCCTCAACTTCTACTACTGTTTTACCTTCAGCAGGCGTAGCCACCATTTCAAATAAAGAAAGCCTACCGCGTGTCGTGCTGTCATAACCTGCATCAACACTTACCGCCAGTGCTGTTTCGCGTACCAACTTTTGATTGAGTCTTGCTGAGGCATTGCCACTTAATACACCAGCTAAAACATCTAAGGCGTATGGTTCCCAACCCTGTTCTAACGTAGTGGGTGCATCGTGTAATGTTGGCGTATGAAAACCCATTGCTAAATAAGGCAACTTACCTGGTGCTTTAATGACAGCGCGGCGTGTGCCGATCTGTTGTGGCTCAACCTGCGGCTTGCGTACTGGTAGTGTTTTCGGTTTTAATTTGCCAAAATATTGTTTAGCCAACGCTAATACATTTTTGGCTTTCACATCACCAACCACAACAACTGTCGCGTTATTAGGGGCATACCACTGGTCATACCATTCTTGTGCATCTGCTGCTGTCATGTTTTCTAAATCATTCATGTGTCCAATGACAGGTCGACCATATGGGTGCGTGCGAAAAGTCATGGCTTGGAATTGTTCATTCACTTTTGATTGTGGTTTGTCTTCTGTGCGTAAGCGGCGCTCCTCCATTACCACTTTAATTTCCTTTTCAAACTCATTATCCGTAATCACTAAATTAGCCATACGGTCTGCTTCTAATTTAAATGATAATGGCAGGTTGGACTTTTCTAATTGCTGAAAATAGCAGGTGTAATCTGGGCCAGTAAATGCATTTTCTTTACCACCTGCTGCTGCTACTAGCCTTGAAAACTGACCTGCTGGCACGCGCTTGGTACCTTTAAACATCATGTGTTCTAGCACATGTGCGACACCAGTTTTACCGTTAACTTCATCCAAACTGCCAGCACGGTACCACACTTGAGAAACGACCACTGGTGAGCGATGACCTTCTTTGACGATTAATTTCAAACCATTCTTCAATGTAAATTCTTCTACTGCCGCCTCTGCAAGCAACAGCCCTGGCATGATGAGTACTAAAATCAATAATTTTCTTATATACACGCTTTTTATTCCTAATTGTTAGGTATCTATTAAATCTATAACTTAATGTCAGGCTGTGAGACAAAAACACGTCTTTATTAGTTCAACATCGCCTCATCACACTAACGCAATGACATCACCCCTTTATGACGATTTGTTTTACAGTTCAATTATATCGTCATGCGTATTAATTTGTGTTTAGTAAAAGTACTAAATAGTCACTTTGCATAATGCTTTATTCTTAAAATCAAAACCTGTCATCAGAATTAAGATAAAATGACATCATTCAAAAATTAATGCTGCCAAATTTTGAGCACTGAAAATTTACACGCCTATGTTCGATTTTTTCAAAAAAAACAAAAAGCCAAACACCCATACTGACGAAAAGCCAGATACTGATCTGACTGATACAGAAATCGTTGTGCCTGAAACGTCTGCAACAGCAGAAACAGCGCCTCCAGCAACAGTTGATAAAGCAAAAGAGCCTGAAAGTGCATCTTGGACAAACCGTTTAAAACAAGGCCTTAGCAAAACACGTAAACATTTAGGTGGGCAATTAACCAGTTTATTTAGTAGCGGTAAAATTGATGATGAAACCTACGAAGCGCTAGAAGCAATATTGCTAACTTCTGACATTGGGTTTGCTGCTACAGAAAAGCTGCTAAACAGTCTAAAAATACGTGTTAAGCGAGAAAAGTTAGAAGATACGCCAGCATTAAAATTAGCCCTTAAAACAGAGTTGCTCAATGTGCTCACACCTTTAGAGAAAACACTCGACACCAATACAAATACACCATTTGTCATTATGTTAGCTGGTGTTAATGGTGCAGGTAAAACGACGACTATCGGCAAGCTGGCGAAGTTGTACCAATCGCAAGGCAAGTCTGTATTAATTGCTGCCGGTGATACATTTAGAGCGGCAGCGCGCGAACAATTACAAGTTTGGGGTGATCGTAATAATGTGCATGTTGTCGCATCTGAAGGCGGTGATGCGGCAGCCGTTATTTTTGATGCAGTAAACTCTGCTGTCTCTAAGAAAATTGACATTGTAATTGCCGACACAGCAGGCCGACTACCAACACAAATACATTTAATGGACGAAATTACTAAAGTCAAACGTGTGATAGACAAAGCCTATGCTGGCGCACCACATGAGACTTTATTGGTACTAGATGCTAATACTGGACAAAATGCAGTGAGCCAAGTTAAGGCTTTTGATGATGCATTAAATGTCACTGGCTTAGTCCTTAGTAAGCTAGATGGTACCGCTAAAGGTGGCGTGATTGCAGCCATAGCAGAAGCACGCCCAATTCCAGTTCGCTATATCGGTATTGGAGAAGGTATTGATGATTTGCGCCCATTTAAGGCCAATGATTTTATCGATGCTTTATTTGATGAATAATCTGTAATGACACTCTATAATGACATGATGATGTTGAGCAATCTTACATAATGATTACTTTGGACAATGTAACTAAACGCTACCCGGGTAGCGATGAAGCGTTAACCAATGTTAGCTTAAGCATAGAACAAGGTGAAATGGTATATGTCACTGGGCACTCAGGTGCTGGCAAAAGCACCTTACTTAAATTAATGGCAGCAATTGAGCGGCCTACTAACGGCACGGTTCTTATTAACAATCAAAACGTCAGCAAACTACGTGAAACCACATTGCCGTATGTTCGCCGTAAATTTGGCTTAGTATTTCAAGACCATAAATTATTATATGATCGCAACTGTTTTCATAACGTTGCGTTGCCACTCGCGATTAACGGCATTACAGGTGCTGAGGCAGGTAAACGCATCCGTGCCGCGTTAAATAAGGTTGGCTTGCTACATAAATACAAAGCCATGCCCATTACATTGTCTGGTGGTGAGCAACAGCGCCTAGCTATCGCGCGTGCAGTCGTTTCTAGGCCGTCTATTCTCATTGCAGATGAACCAACAGGTAACTTAGATAAAAATTACGCTGAGGATATTCTTAGTTTATTTAGCGCCTTTCAGCAAGTTGGTGTTACTGTCATTATCGCTACGCACGATGTGCTAGGCACTGCCAGTCAACGAAACAAAGTGTTTCAGCTTAATCAAGGTCAGCTTGTGCCGTCTAGCGCTGTCATATGAACAGCTGGATAGCACATCAATCACAAGCGTTGAGCTTAGTCTTATCGCGCTTTAAACAGAGCGGCTTAAGCACACTGTTAATTGCACTCGCTATTGGCGTTAGCATGACCTTACCAGTCATTATGTACATCATACTCAACAGTGTTAGTGGCTTGGTCAGCGACGTTAAAAAAAATGCACACCTCAGTGTGTTCTTGACTTTAGATCATAGTGATGCCGCTATCACCAATATTGATAATGCTTTAAACCGTAACGATGCTATTAAAAGTTTTAAATTTGTCTCGAAAGATGAAGCGCTAGCGCAATTGAAATTAGCGAATAACAACCAAGCGCTCATCGCTTCGCTTCACCAAAACCCACTGCCTGACGCATTTTTTATTGAACCCAAATTACTCGACACACCCTCAATAGAAATACTTAAACACCAGCTTAGCAATATGGAAGGTGTTGCTGAGGTACTAATTGATAATGCCTGGCTAAAACGTTTAAACTATTTATTGGTGTTGGGTGAAAAAGCGATGTTAATTATGGCGCTTTTATTAGGTCTCGCTATATTTGCGGTAGTAGGCAATACAATACGGATGCAAATACTCACACAGCAAGAAGAAATTGAAGTCAGTCGCCTTATCGGTGCAACAAATAGTTTTGTGCGTCGCCCATTTCTTTATGCTGGCGCCTTTTATGGCTTATTAGGGGGTATTGCAACGATTCTTATTACTAGCATTGTCATTATGCTATTCAATAAAACACTGATACAGTTAGCCGCTGAATATCAAACAAATTTTAGCCTAAACCCGTTCAATTTGAATATCAGCATTGTCACCTGTTTAGTGCCCATTGCCATTGGTTTAATCTCTGCTTACATTGCTGTATCTAAATCACTTTCTAAGTCAATTTATTAAACGTTTTTTGCAACTTTTCCCAAAACTGGCACTCTCATACTATGAGTGCTAAAATAGCACTAATTTAGAAAAGGAGTGCTACCATAAACGCTTTAACGATACCGTCAATTTCGTCGCTTGATAGTTATAATCAATACATGCGTAAGATTAAAACCTTCCCTGTGCTTACCGCCGAGGAAGAACATCGCTATGCAAGCCTACTAAAAGAATTTAACGATTTAGAGTCTGCTCAAAAGCTTATTGTTTCGCATTTGCGTCTCGTCGCAAGTATTGCGCGTGGCTATTTAGGCTATGGCTTGCCGCAGTCTGATTTGATACAAGAAGGTAATATTGGATTAATGAAAGCGGTTAAGCGTTTTGACCCTGATCGCGGTGTCCGTTTAGTATCCTATGCAATGCATTGGATTAAGGCCGAAATTCACGAATATATTATTCGTAACTGGCGTTTGGTTAAGACGGCAACGACTAAAGCACAACGCAAATTGTTCTTTAATTTACGTAGTAAGAAAAAAGGCTTTAATACTTTAACGCCTGATGAAGTTAATCGCATTGCTAGCGAGTTGAATGTAAAACCTGCAGAAGTCATGGAGATGGAATACCGTCTCAATGGCCAAGAAATGTCTTTAGATACACAAGTTGACAACGACGATGAGTCATCCTATAGCCCTATTGCTTTCTTAAAAGCAGATACCCTTGAGCCATCAGAACAACTGGCTAACGAACAGAATGCGCAATTGCAATCACGTGCACTCAGTCAAGCACTAGAAGGTTTAGATGATAGAAGTCGCCGTATTGTTGAAGCGCGCTGGTTAACTGAAGATAGCACTAGCACATTACACGATTTAGCCAGTGAGTTTAGTGTATCGGCTGAGCGTATACGTCAAATTGAACAAAAAGCGATGCAAAAAATTAAAGGGATGATGTTAGCTGCTAGCTAAATATTACTCACATTCATCCAAATAAAAAGCCGCTAATAGCGGCTTTTTATTTATCCCACATGATATTTCAGTTACTCACTTATGCGGCCTTTTCGTCTACACTCTCTTCAAAGGCTAGTGCATTACCCATGTGTTGACGTAAGACTTCTAAATCCTCTATTTGGGCACGAATACTCTTCTCGATATTTTCAAGCTCTAAAATACGGTCTTCCAGTGTATCTGTTGCTTTATAGATGCGTTTAATACTCTCTAAACGACGACGTAACTGTATTTGATGCTCACGCACTTGTGATTCCATTGGTGCGATAACCGCTTTAAGCCAGTTTTCTACATCTCGATTAGCCACTTCAAAAACATGTACAACACGGCTAGCGAGTGTTTCAAAGAACTTAGTTGTTAAAGTCATTTTCTCGTTAGCAATCATATTAAATGCCGTATTAAATTGCTCTTTATACGCACGTTCTAATTTTGCTAATTCTTTTTGATAACGTAATGTTGGAAACGATGGTGGTTGAGTCTTACGTAAGCCATGTTCTTTAGAGAACTTATCATACATCACGTCCATCATTTTCTTAATTTCATTAACTTGTTCATCAGAAGAAGTTAAACGTCTTTTCAGTTTTTCAAAAAAGTCATCCATTGCATCACGAATCGTTTTTGTAAACTTAGCAGTAATCATGGTTTCACGTGTCGAATGCACTTTATTTTTTAGAGCTTCCATCCCTAATGACGTAAACAATCTGTTTGTCTGCTGTGAAAATACGCTACGCAGTGCCTGAAAACGCTGTAAACCTTTTTCAAAGTTTTCTTTATCAACTTTGACTTTGCTCATCATGTGCTCAACAACATCTTCATTTTTGCCACGTAAGCCACTTAATTCATCAAGCTGCTCAACAACACCACTGGCACGCGAATCTAAAATCAGCTTAGAGTTATTAATCAAATCTTCAATTTCACTTTTAGTGTTATCACGAACAATTTCTTTTTTCGAAGGAATTAGCTCTTCATAAAGCGCTTTTTCAAGCAATGGCAAACGACTCCGTTCAAGCAACGCGTCTTCACCATTGACTTTAGCTTGTAAAGCTTTCATCGCTGATGTTGGGAAAATATGTGATGCATCTAAGTCTAACAACTCACCCGTCTTTTTAACTTGTTTAACAATTTCTTTTTCAATTTCCGCTTCTGACTTCAGCTCATCCCACAAGCCATCAATCTTATTCAACACAGCCATACGTCCTTTTTGTTTCCACCGTGTACCGCTAATATATTGACGCCACACATCAATTTCAGATTTTGTAACCCCGGTATCAGCAGCCAGCACAAACAGTACTGCATGTGCGTTTGGTAGCATATTAAGCGTTAACTCAGGCTCAGTACCAATGGCATTTAGGCCTGGTGTATCTAAAATAACTAAGCCTTGCTCTAGTAATGGATGCGGGAAATTAATCACAGCATAACGCCAACAAGGAATATCAATTGAGCCGTCCTTATTAAGGCTCATTGCATCATCACTATTATTAGGATGAAATAAATCTAATTTTTCTGCTTCTTCTACTGTAACTGTTTTGGTCTTACTGACTTGATTAAACGCAGCCACCATGCTTTCGTTAGAGTCAACATCAAACTCGACTACCGTCCATTCATCTGAGTAACGCTTGTACTCAGTCGTTGTTGCATCCGATGCGCGTGTTTCAATTGGTAATAATTGCAGTGAACTTGGTTTTGCTGGGTTATATAACAACTCTGTCGGGCACATGGTCGTACGCCCTGCACTAGAAGGCAGTAGGCGTTGACCATAACCGGCAAAGAAAATGGCATTAATGAGTTCTGATTTACCGCGCGGAAATTCTGCAACAAAAGCAACATTCAGCTTATCTTCACGCAAGCGCTCCAATAAGTTTGTGATGCGCTGATCAGCTTGTGCATCATTAAGCGCTTGTTCATTAAGCCAACTGCGATAGTCACATATGCTATCGACCAGTACCTTTCGCCATGCAGCGTAAGCTGAAAATTGATCTGCTAAATTTGCGTTTGCCATCCATCGTCCTCATATCTGGATACTTCTATATTTCTCACACTTTATCACGCACATTAAAAAATTTAAATAAATCGATCACATCAGGCACATTTTTACATGTAAATTCTGATAAAAGGTAGTTTTTCTACGACAAACGGCACGCCATCATAGCCATCATGTTGTAAAAATACGATTCACAAGCCGCAATCATGTTCTGCTATCATTCTATTTTACGAATATTACGGTTTATTTATTATGGTTTATTCATGAGTGGCCTAAACGCTGACACCCCTACTCCTATCGATATTAAATTACATCAGATCACTAAATTGTTAGAAATTAAATTTAATAACAATACTGACTGCATGTTGTCGTGCGAGTTTTTACGTGTGTACTCACCTTCAGCCGAAGTTCGCGGCCATGGCGCAGGGCAAGAAGTCCTACAAATTGGCAAAGAAGATGTCAACATTACTGGTATAGAGCCTGTTGGCAATTATGCAGTCAAGCTCATATTTTCAGATGGGCATGACACAGGCTTGTATTCTTGGGACTACTTATACTACCTTGGCGAAAATTACGAAGGCCTCTGGTTGGAATATATTGGAAAATTAGATGCTGCAGGCCATAAAAGAAAATAAATATCATGGATAACAAAACAACACACTTTGGTTTTAAAACCGTCAACGCAACTGAAAAACAGGAAAAAGTTGGCGATGTTTTTCACGCTGTTGCTCAAAAATACGACGTCATGAATGATGTCATGTCTGCTGGCATGCACCGCCTATGGAAACGTTTTACGGTTGACATTAGTGGCGTTAAGGTCGGTGATAGCGTACTTGACATTGCGGGTGGCAGCGGTGATTTATCTAAGCGCTTTAGCAAAAAAGTTGGCCCAACTGGACAAGTCTTTTTAACTGACATTAACACATCAATGCTCAGTATAGGCCGGGACAGAATGATTGATGCCGGTGTTAATACGCCAGTCGCACTTTGCAATGCAGAAAAGCTTCCTTTTGAAGATAATAGCTTTGATTGCGTCGTCGTTGCATTTGGCTTACGCAATATGACACATAAAGATACCGCGCTTAAAGAAATGCAGCGCGTGCTTAAAACAGGTGGCCGTTTATTGGTATTAGAGTTCTCAAAAGTTTGGAAGCCACTTGAAAAAATTTATGATGCTTATTCATTTAAGTTACTACCTTTAATGGGCAAGCTCATTACGCAAGATGCTGAAAGCTACCAATATCTCGCAGAATCAATACGCATGCACCCAGACCAAGAAACACTCAAAACAATGATGCAAGATGCTGGGCTTAGCAAGGTCGATTTCTACAATTTGACAGGTGGTGTCGTTGCCTTACACAAAGGTTATAAGCTGTAATGTTTAAAGCAATTGCAACGCGTTTTTTGCAACATATTACTGATCAAAACAATTGGTCACGCCAACATTTAACACCGTTTTCTGGCAACGTTATTCAATTTGAGATTGCTTTAATGACAACCAAACTGCTCATTTTAGAAGATGGTAGCTTAGCCACTGCCGGCAATACCGCGACACCTGAAGCGATCGTGCAAATTCCGCTTAGCTTAGCCTTACGTTTGCTGGCAAAAGATGAAGCGGCTAAAACGCAAATTAAAATTAATGGTGATGCACATTTGGTTGGTGAGTTGAGCAAAGTGCTGCAATTAATGCGCTGGGATATTGAAGAAGATTTAAGTAAAGTAATCGGCGACATTCCTGCTAACAAGATGGTCAGTACGACTAAAAAGATGCTGCATGAAACAAAAAAACAAGGCATTAACATGGCTGAAATGTTAGTAGAATATTGGCAAGAAGAAAGAACGATTCTCGCAAAAAAACGACATGTCGAACAATTCAACACTACCGTCGATCGCTTACGCAGCGATGTTGCAAGATTAGAAAAACGGTTAGAAAAATTGACGCAAAAATCATTAGAAAGTAGCACCAGCTAAGCATGTATTTTTTTCGTTTATTTTATATCTTATGGGTTGTTTTATGGTTCCGTTTAGATGACTTTATTGCAGGCCACTCCGCTTTTCGCCCACTACATCTACTCATTAAAATATGTTTTTTCTGGCGCGCTAATAAACAAGCACGTGGCGTTCGTTTACGATTAGCCTTAGAAAAACTTGGGCCTATTTTTGTAAAATTTGGTCAAATGCTATCCACCAGACGTGATTTGCTACCCAAAGACATTGCGGATGAACTGACCAAATTACAAGACCAAGTACCACCTGTCGACTTTAGCAAAATTGAACAATCCATCACGACTGCATTTGGACAGCCATTAGATGCAATTTACGCACAGTTCAATAAAAAATGTATCGCCAGCGCATCGGTAGCTCAAGTGCATTTTGCGCATTTAATTGACGGCCAAGCTGTCGCGGTTAAAGTCTTGCGCCCAGGGATTGCTAAGACCATCAAACAAGACGTTGCCATACTAAAAACGCTTGCTTATTTATTACAAGCCGTCTCTAGTGAGAGCAAGCGCCTCAAACCGCTAGAGATTGTTGAGGAATTTGCGCGACACACACACCACGAACTTGACCTAACATTAGAAGCTGCCAGCTGTAGTAAGTTATCGGGTAATTTTAACGATAATTCTGCACTAATTTCTCGTGTATTAATTCCTAAAGTATATTGGGATTATTGTCGTAAAAGTGTGATGACAATGGAACGCATGGAAGGTACGCCCATTAGTCAAAGCCAAGCACTAATAGCCAAAGGGATTGACCTTTCACAGTTAGCACACGATGGCGTTGAAATATTCTTTACACAAGTGTTTCGTGATGGTTATTTTCATGCTGACATGCATCCCGGCAATATCCAAGTAGCTGATGATGGGCGATTAATACTGCTGGACTTTGGTATTATGGGCGATTTAAATGATAACGATAAATACTATCTTGCCCGTAACTTTATCGCGTTTTTTAACCGCGATTATCGTGATGTAGCATTGGCGCACATCGAATCTAACTGGGTGCCTAAAGACACCAATGTTAAAGAACTAGAAGCCGCAATACGCGCAATTTGCGAACCCATTTTTAATAAACCACTGAAAGAAATTTCGTTTGGCAGAACCCTATTGAGCTTATTTCAAATGTCACGTCGCTTTGGTGTCATCATTCAACCACAACTCGTCATGTCGCAAAAAACCTTGTTAAATATAGAAGGTTTAGGACGAGATTTGGACCCTAATATTGAT
>WASW01044629.1_pt1 | contig 11045 bp, 10 predicted proteins | sample 5698521 | NCBI WGS metagenome assembly WASW01 (sample SAMN11175560, study PRJNA528189) | sponge metagenome | isolation source: marine sponge | host: Leucetta | place: Antarctica: Western Antarctic Peninsula, King George Island | collected 2013-01
TTTTATTTCCGTGATCATTTCTCTGGTAGCTTGGTATGGGATTCCGTCCATCCTGGCACCCATCTTAAAAACCTATCAAAAAAGCCGATTTCTGACGTTTCTCAATCCAGACCTAGAACCCTTAGGAGCGGGTTATCAAGTGATTCAATCCATGATTGCTATCGGTTCCGGGCGGATTTGGGGGAAAGGGTTTGAGCAGGGAACTCAAGGGCAGTTGAATTTTCTGCCAGCCCATCATACAGATTTTATTTTCTCTGTCTTTTCAGAGGAATGGGGCTTTATTGGGGGAGTCGCCATTTTGATGCTATTTCTTTTTCTGATCCTTTGGATTCTTTCTGGCATCTTGAAAACCAATGATCGTTCCAGTGCTATTTTGGTGGTTGGGATTGTTTCGATCATTACTTCTCATGTGATGATCAATATTGGGATGGTGCTGGGATTGATGCCTGTCGTCGGGGTTCCTCTGCCTTTTTTCAGCTATGGCGGATCTTCGATGCTTTCGATGATGTTTGGCATTGGTTTGTTGTTGAATATTCGGATGCGGCGTTTTCAAACCGAATGATTTCTTTACCGATTTTGACACGCAAGATGGCTATCTCGGAGCGATGAAAGGAAAGATCGTCGCAATTGCTCCGACCTCTCCGATCATTGACATCACAGACGAGATTCCCCCGCAAGCGGTGTTCCAAACTCACTAGCGTAAGCTTGATTTTACCTCTTCATTTGAACCAGCATTTCGACCATCTCATCAGAAACAGTCACTGTTTTTGCGCTGGCTTGGAAAGCTCTTTGTGTTTCCACCATCTTCACGAATTCTTTGGAGAGGTCTACATTGGATTGTTCCAGAGTCTCGCCACGAATCGTCCCCATTCCTCCAATTCCTGGATTACCAACCAGTGCTTTTCCAGCAAGAAGAGATCGATTGAAGAGATTGTCCCCAACCTGGGTCAGTCGTTCAGGGTTGTCAAATTTTGTCATCACTAATTTTCCCATTGGACGAGTGTGTCCACTATCAAAAACGCCTGTAATGACTCCATCTGATCCTGTAACAATACCTTCCAAAGTCCCACTGGGATGACCATCAGCGTCAACAGCGAGCACTTTGGAATCTGATGCGAACTGAGTTGTCCCTTCAAGCCCCGTACGTTCATCTGCCGGATCATCAGGATTTGATCCGATGCCAAGATTCACGCCAATCACTTGAGGCGCATCCCCTCCAAAATCGACCACGATCTGAGGCAATCCGGTGACCGGATTCACTGGAGCGGGTTGTAAAATAGGGGGACCGGCTGGAATCGGTTGTTGAGTGGCGGGGTCAATTCCTCCAGGTTGTCCAACGAAGGTTCCCCCCGTCGCTTGTAACAAACGACCATCATCGTCATATTGCAGAAACCCTCCTCCCTGGGCCATCAATTGCCCGGGTCGTTGTCCAATATCAGCCCCATCAAAAAGCACGTACCATTCCCACTGATTTTTGATGCCAGGAATGACTTGTCCCGTGTTGGGATCGGTTTGAGGAGGCACTTCCGGTCTTCGCCGAAAAGCGATTGTCGCCGTACGTTCATCTCCCAAATCATCAAAAACCGTGACAGAGGTGGAAAAATTAAACATCGTGCCTTGCACATTCGTCGGATCAAAAGGGGTTTCCTTGATGGGAGCATTGGCATCAAGGTTGGCCGCTAAACTAATCCCGCTCCCAAATGTACCATCCCCCGTTCGTAACGGAGGATCAACCGTTCCCAAAACTTTCAGCTTATGAGGAAAGCCAACCGAATCTCCAGATTGGGGATCAACATCATGAACCTGTATAAACAAACCTCGGTCTGTGGCAAGCATCCCATCCTCATCAAAAGAAAAATTGCCGGCACGCGTATAAAAGGTCTTGTCAGATTGATCCTTAACCGTAAAAAACCCATTCCCGTTGATTGCCAGATCACTTTGCTTTTCGGTTTGTTCAAACGTCCCTTGAACAAAATTGGAATTCACGCTGGCAATTCCAACCCCTTGGCTGATTTTAGTTGGCCCAATTCCCTGGGAAAAATCGGAAGCGAGTAGATTTTCAAATGAAACCACATTGGCTTTGTATCCAACCGTGTTCACGTTGGCAATATTACTACCAATCGCAGTCATGGCCTTTCCCATCGTTCTGACACCACTGGCTCCGGCATTTAATGATCCGAGCATACCCATAATTATCTCCTTTTTAAGCTATTCATTAGCATTATCGAATTCCCTGTTTTCGCAGGCTGGCTTCGTCATCCTTGAAGAAGTTTCATCTCTAACTGATCCTGAATCAGAACAACTTTGCTGATTATAAATTTAAGGTTTTTTGACATCAACCGGTAGCGGTTGCATGATCGGTTCTTTGGGTTGGATGGTTTGCTTAATCGGGAGTGGTAAGGCCTGATCAAATCTTTTTTCCGAAACTTCATTCACTCCTTTGACTTTGTCAAGGGAAACCCTTTCCCCGTTGACAACCCCGATTGGTTGTCCATTTTCAAAACTGACACTGGCAACCCGGCCTTTCTTGAATTGCTTCACATTGATGGATTCGCCATCCTCAGTCTTAGCAGTAACTCGATAGTGATAAGTTCCATTAGAAACCGTGTCACCATCATTGTCGGCGCCATCCCAAGTGAAATTATGCAGCCCCGCTCTCTGGCTATCCAATTTTATCACGCGAACCGGTTCGCCCTCCGCACTGATAATATGCGCAAAAACTTTGTCCGCCGCTCCGTCTAAAGAGTAAGAAGCGAGAGGCGTGCTTCCCTCACGCATTTCCAGTGTGTTGGTGCCAATCTCAACATCTTTATCAAGGTAGGAAAATGCGCTGGCACGGGCAATGCCTTCCTGAGTATTCACCATTGTTTTCAGCTGAGCATTGACATTCTGTAACTGTTCAACGGTTCCGAGAGAGGCCATTTGCTGCATCATCTGATCAGAATCCATCGGATCCATCGGATCTTGGTTGGCCATTTGAACCATCATCAGATTTAAGAAATCTTCTTTGCCCAATTGTTTGTTGTCACTTCCGTCGCCATGAGTTTTGCTCGAGGCATTTCTCAATGAAGTTCCTGCCTGATTGATGGCTTGATTGACTGCTAATGTCACAAGATCCTCCTTTTTGATTGCTCGTTACGCATAAATATTCACTCCAGAATTAGAACCAGCCTTTTGAGATTGTTGAGAAACAGGGATTTCTGCCTCCTGCGCTTCTCGCTGTTGACCCGCAATATAATCGTCTTCAAACCCCCCATGTTCCGGGGATTGCCCTGATTTTGAAAAAGAATGTTGTTCCACATCTACAGAAAATTGCAATTGATCAAAGGAGGCATCTTCCTGCTCAAGAAAACGGGCGCGAAGTTCGGGAAGATTTGCTTCAAGCATGTGTTTGGCCTCCATGCTCCCAACAATCATTTCAACCGCCATGTTGTTGCCTTCCTGATGCACTTTCATGGTCATCTCCCCCAGGTTGTGCGGGGTCAACTGCAAAATCATTTCTTTGGTGCCACTTTCTTTGAAATTGACCTTGCTCATAATTTGATCAAGATTGGGAGCCGCCTCCTCTTTGGAGAAAACCCGCGAAGCAGTGCCTGCCGCGATGATTGGTCGATTTTCTTTGGAAATGGTGGTTTCAGCTTTTTCTCCCAGCTCATTCAAAACTTGATCAAACCCTGAATCGAGTTCAAGAGACGGATCAATTTCTTGCGCCGCTTTTTCCTGATCTGTTTTCACAAAAACTTCGGAAAGCTCTGGAATATTTCTATTAATGGGGGATTTGGAGAGAGACGTTTTGCCCTCAAAATCATCCGGTTTTCCGGAAGGATTGATGGCCTGATTAAAATTGATGTTCTCAGAAAATTCTGACAAGGGTTGCGGAGCTGTCGGCTGGAGGGTTTCTTCCGGTGTGACTGCGCGAAACTGCTGCATCAATTGACGCTTGACAAGACCCTCTTTCTGTTCAACGTCAGCCTTGTACATAATGGTTCCTGATGTCAGAACTGCCGCATCTCTAATTTTTGCCTCAGCCCCTCCGTGTTTTTCCACATCCAACCGAGCACTGGCTCGATTCAATTGCTCATCAACCGAAATTTCGACACGCTCGATGGCTTCTTGGGGAGTTTCTTGTACTTGGATACGTGGATCAGCTTGTTCTCTCAATCCCTCTAAATCTTGAAGGTGTGCGCCTGTTGGAACAGCCGGAAGCATGGCCAGAAACGTTTCATGGCTTCCTGGTAAACTTTCCGCCATTGTCGGTTCTTCGAGCAATTCCTCTCCTTCTGAGAGAAATAACTCTACCTCCAGTTCCCCTTCTCCCTGCATGGTCGTGAGGGTATTTTCAAAAGGAGATTCCGGTATCGATCCTTCAACACCTTGAAGTTCTTCCGTCCCTTGAATCTTACCTGGGGTGGGGGGATTGATGATCATCATGATTTTCCATTGCTAAAGTGAGATCGGCAGATGCCACAATTATTTTTTACGGGCGATTTCTTCAACCAAGCGTGCTGATTTTTCCGGAGCCATTTCCGCTAAAACGGCAGAGGCTTGTTTGTCTTTAATATTCAATAAAATTTGAACGGCAATTTTTGTATTCAATTGCTCAATGGATCTGGCGGCTTTGCCAGGGTCCATTTTTTCATAAAACTTGACGGTCAATAATAATCGCTCGCCGTCTTGTTTTTTCTTGGTATCAATATCTTTTTCAATTTCCTGCTGAAGTTTTTCTAGCCGAGCGATTTGCCCCTGAAGATCTTCCTCCAGCGTTTTCAATTGGTTTTCCCTGCGGTTGATCGCTTTTTCTTTTGCAAGGAGCAATTGATCCTTTTCTCGAAGACGAATCAAAACGGATTTTTCACTTTCCGTCAAAGGCTTTGCTTTAGGCTTCTGATCTTTGTTGGCTTCCGGTTTCTTTTCCCCGGCACAGATCGCAAATCCCTGATTTGTACAAAAATCTTCGATAAAGGAAGGCAACGGGATTGCCGCCGCATATGCAAAGTTAGCAAATAACATGCCGCCTAGAATCATGACAAGGGTGCTTTTATTAAATAAATTCAATATTTTCAATAACATACGGATTTTTTTGTACCATAAAAGTGTGGATTTCTATTAGAAAAAGTAGGTAAAATGTTTCAGACCATTATTGATTTGACGCAAAATTCCGGGCAATTTCGTCCATTTCGATTCTCTCCAGTTTTTCTTGTTTTTTGCGAAACCGCTTCAATTCTTTTTCTTTGAGAATTTCCAATGCCCGCCGATCCTGGGTGGCTTTAATCAGGTTTTGCTGTTTGACTTCAACCACTTCGTTTTGCTCCTGAAGTTGCTGTTCCAGGACGGCTGTTTGCTGTTTTAAGCGTTTGCGAAACTGATCATGAAATTGAAGATGCGCAACAGTGAATCTCTGATTTTTCAATTGATTCACGTTTTGTTTGCTTTGCTCAAATTCGACGCCATAAGCCTCTATCTGGCTTTTGAGATCCTGAGCGATTTTTAATTGCTCAGCAAATTCCTTCTGTTTCAATTTTTCAATGCGCTCTCGAACATTCAGAGCGGTTTGTAAGCTAAATTTCGGCATAGAGTCGCTTCTTTCAATCAATCACTCGCTATTTTGTCATTTCTATCTAAGTCAGACAAGAGTTGTTATCCAAATTGTATGCCTCCCGTCATATAGAAAGATTTGTTATGGACAAAAAAGATGGAATTCCGAAATAAATTGACAAAATGTTGAAAACATTTTTATAAGACAGCGAATAAACAAGTTTCATTCTTTGCAAATTTGATAAAGGAGATCCTTATGAACCGTGAAGTAATCATTTCTTGTGCCGTGACCGGAGCCGGTGACACAATCGCCAAACACCCTGATTTACCAGTGACGCCCCAACAGATTGCCAATGCGGCGATTTCCGCAGCAAAGGCTGGCGCGGCCATCACTCACATCCATGTCCGTGACCCGGAAACAGGGCAAGGGACACGGGATGTTGAATTGTACCGTCAAGTGGTTGAGCGTGTGCGGGAGAGTGGCACAGATGCGATTCTCAACCTGACTGCTGGGATGGGCGGTGATTGGATTCCTGATGACAACAATCCGAGTGTCGGCGGGCCAGGGACAGACATGGTCGGGCCGGAGGAACGATTGCTTCATGTTGAAGCACTCCGCCCTGAAATCTGTAGCCTGGATTGTGGCACTATGAATTTTGGTGATCGAGATACTTATATCAGCACCCCGCATTATCTACGAATCATGGCCAAGTTGATCAAATCTTGGGGGGTGAAACCGGAGCTGGAAGTCTTTGACCTGGGCCATGTTCGCTTGGCCTCGCAACTGGTGAGCGAGGGTTTGATCGCCGAACCACCGTTGTTTCAGATTTGCCTTGGCATTCCCTGGGGAGCTGGAGCTGATACTGAAACGATGACGACGATGCGCAATGCCCTGCCGTCAGGGGCAAACTGGGCTGGTTTTGGAATTTCTCGGATGCAAATGCCGATGGTCGCTCAGGCTGTTTTGCTCGGTGGCAATGTCCGTGTTGGGCTTGAAGACAATCTCTATCTGGATAAAGGGGTTTTGGCCAGCAACGCACAACTGGTTGAACGAGCCGTCGAGATTATTGAACGCCTTGGTGCCCATGTCTTGAGTCCTGCTGAAGCACGGAAAAAACTCGGCTTGTCGGAAGCGTGATCAGATTGGTTTGACTCTGCAAATGGAAGGATTATTCAATGGAATATTTTTTCAGATTGAGCTATCACTGACATTACAAATGTTAAGAATTTCGTAAAAATTCATTTTCAATCAGTTTTAATCATGAATCATGAGATAGCCAAGGAGCTCCAATGACATCAGAAATGGAAAAACCAACGATCAGTTGTAAACCGAATGGCCCGCTTATTGTCAAATCTGTCGGGAGCCTTCAGAATTCCAAAGGGGAGGATGTTCCTGTTAAATCCGTATTTGCCCTATGTCGTTGTGGTCATTCAGAAAATAAACCCTTTTGTGATGGCATTCATCGAAAAATCAACTTCACCGATGAAAAAGTGAATGATGGCGGCACAAACAAAAAAGAGGCGTATGTGGGGAAACAAATCACCCTCCACGACAATCGCGGAATTTGTGCTCATGCGGGGATTTGCACAGATCAGCTGTCTTCGGTATTTCGGATGAAACAAGAACCTTGGATCGATCCAGATGGCGCGGAAGTTGAAAAAATCATTGAAACCGTCAAGCAATGCCCTTCCGGCGCGCTCAGTTATACGATGAATGAAGTCGAAAATCTTGATCAAAATCGAGAGCCGATGATCTACATTTCCAAAAATGGCCCTTACTATGTGAGAGGGGGAGTCGAGTTTGAGGGGGTTCCTGAAACAGATTATCCTTCAAAAGAGCATTATACTTTGTGCCGCTGTGGCCAATCCAAAAATAAACCTTTTTGTGACGGATGCCACTGGGGTGCCAATTTTACGGACTGAGGTTTTTTCTCTCTCGCCTCATCCCCACCCCTTGAATCCGCAAAAGAAACAATGGCTCACCTTTCGGAGCAATCTCCGTTTTGGAAAACAAAAAAACTTGCTCAGATGAATCCGCAAGAATGGGAATCCCTCTGTGATGGGTGTGGCCGTTGTTGTGTTCACAAACTGGAAAATGAGGAAACTGGGGAGGTGCATTATACGAATGTCGCTTGTCGCTTGTCGGATCTTGACCGTTGCCGTTGCCAATCGTATCAATACCGAATTGTTTTAATCCCCAATTGTACCGTGCTCACTCCAACAAAAGTTGAACAATTTCAATGGATGCCCCCGACCTGTGCCTATCGTCTGCTTGCAGAAGGCAAAGAATTAGCATGGTGGCATCCTTTGATTTCCAAAGATGCTGGCACGGTTCACGATGCAGGAATTTCCGTGCGGGGCAAAGTCGTGTCTGAACAAGATATTGATCCTGAGGATTGGGAAAATCATGTCATTGAGACGGGGTAAAATTCTCGACATGAGCAACAAAAATAAATGAGAATAGCAAATGTTTTCTGCTGAGAAAATGGCATATTTCGACTACAATGCAACCGCAATTTTACTCCCGGATCTCGCAGAGAAGATGATTTCGGTAGCCCAAAAACAATTTGGAAACCCGTCCAGCCCTCATAAGATCGGCAGAGATGCGAAGGATCTCCTGGAAGAATCACGCAGCCGGATCGCTCAAGCCATCGGCGTCGAATCTCAAAAATTGATGTTCACCAGTGGGGGCAGCGAAGGCAACAACACGGTCTTGCGTCAACTATTATTGAAAAGCAAACCACAACATATCATCACTTCTCAAATTGAACACCCGTCTATCTTGGAAACCTGTCGTATTTTGGAAAAAACCGCGCACATCGCAGTGACTTATCTGCCTGCCGATGCCGCAGGAATGGTCAGACCTGAAAGTTTATCAGCAGCAATTCGTCCTGAAACGAGCTTAATTTCAATCATGATGTCGAACAATGAAACAGGGGTGATTCAACCGATTGAAACGCTAGCTGACATTGCAAAAGATCATCAAATTCCTCTGCATGTGGATTGTGTCCAGGGCTTGGGAAAAATTCCAATGGATTGGGAAAAATGGGGCGTGAGTTATGCAACAGTGAGTCCTCATAAATTCGGCGGACCCCGAGGAATAGGGGCACTTTACATCCAACAAGGAGCCCCCTTTGCTGAATTGATTTCGGGAGGAAAACAAGAGCGGGTTCGCCGTGCTGGTACGGAAAATGTCATGCTCGCTTATGGGTTTGCGGAAGCTCTAGAGTGGGGCATCGCAAATCGGCAATCTCTCTCTGATCGCCTCAACGCTTTCAAAGTCCGGATTATTCGTGAACTCGAAGCCCTCGACGGTTTTTTCCTCAATGGGGAGTTGGCCTTCTGCCTACCCAACACGCTCAATTTTGGACTGGCCGAACTCAGTGCGGAAAGTTTATTGATTCGACTTGATCTCGATCATGTTGCCGTTTCTACAGGCTCAGCCTGCTCTTCAGGAGCGCTCGAAGCCAGCCATGTTTTATTGGCGATGGGACTCAAAAAAGCAAAAGCAAAATCTTGTTTAAGAATCAGCATGGGATGGAAAACGACGGAAGAGGAAGTCGATTATTTGATCGAACGTGTTCAATTTCATGCAAAACAATTGTACGAAAAAAAACGATGCAAAACCAGCTAGCTCGTGGAGCAGTGATCGCTCTTTGTGCATTACAATTCCTCTGGGGGGGATGTTCTTCCAATTCTGGAGATCTCTTTACGGAATGCAAATTCGAAATTGATGAAAATCGCCAAAAAGTCAGAGAAATAGGACACCACAGTTATAGCTACGAAAGCTATCGGGAATGTATGAGGCCGTTTTACCTAAAACGTGATCTCAAAGAATGGAAACCCGCTCAAACCCCCGCTAATCCTTGAGATAGAGATCAAAAATTTCATTTTCAAACCCTCCTGCTAAAAGATCAAAAAAACTATTTTGAAACCGGAACCGACGCTTTTACAAGATGGAGTTGCTGGGAGGCATTCACTCGGTAAGATTGGTTTGCTCCGATGAAAAGCACCGTCCCTTTTTTCAGATCAAAAACATTTTCATCAGAGGCAAGTTGCCCACTGCCTGACAAAGTCAAGAGGATGGCAGGGCTTTCCGTTTTTTGCGGCTGAAAGGTTTTATTCTGAGGAAGCTCAATCGTTTCCAGCAGAAACTCTTCGGCAGCGGTTGGGTATCTTTTGATAAAATCTGAATCGGAGATTCCCGCACTCAATTCAGGAGGTTCTTTCTGGTAGACCAGGTTGGTCAGCATTTGATCCACATCTTTGAATTTATTCGTGATTCCTGCCCGGATCACATTGTCTGAATTGGCCATACATTCGATCAAATCCCCGCTCAAATAAGCATGCAACTGGTTGGTTCTCAAAAACAAAGCGGTTTGTGAGGCAAGTGGAATTTTTTGCATAAAAAAAAGAAATAGCAATCCGAGATCTTGAGGAAATTGCGGAAACAAAGCGAGAAACAAGGCTTCTTTCTCAGTGGGATTTTCTTCTTTTTGAATCTGCTGATACAGGTTTTTTAAAAGCGCATTCCCTTGCTTTTTGGGGAGATGGAGCAAGGCCGGGAGCAGGTTTTGCAATTCAAACAAGTTTGCCTCGTCACTGAAAGCGTTTGAAGAATCGCCTTCTTGATGAAATTTTTGCAGGAAGGGATATCTTTGTAAAACCTGCGCAATGGTTTGTTGATCTTCAAACCCATAGAGCGTTTCCACTCCTGAGAGTGCCAAAGCGATTTCTGGTTTATGATTAGAATCTGGGTAATGGATTGGATCGTTAGCGTGTAAAGTTTCCGCCCAGCTTTTGTGCGGGTGCATTTGGATTGAAAGCGGTTTTGTAATGGAGAGGACTTTGAACAGAAAAGGCAAAGTGCCCCACCGTTTCAGAGTGTAGTGGCCTAACAATTTTTGATTTTTTATCAAGACTTCGGAAAGCCATTCCCCATTCCCGAATTTGACCCGTGACGGCCCATTGGGATGAATCCCCATCCACAGCTCCGCATAAGGCCGGGAGGCTTCAATCGTTTGCTCTGGAAGCAATTGTGCCACCAGTGAGGAGGTTCCCAGTTTCCCCCATTCGTAATTCATGGCCTGGCAATCTAATTCAAAGAGTGTGGGCGTTTTCATACAAATCACTTTTGCAGGAATTTACTTTTTTTGATGTCCTCAAAATAGTCTGTTTTTTCCGATAAAGTGAGCCTATTCGCGCTTTCAGGAATTGCTGGCCCAATGCTGTGCAAGTACAGAACGAGCACCCTGCTCAGCCAATGCTTTTAACCAGAATAGTAATTTTTCTCTGAATGTCTCATTGAGGACAAGTTCTTGATCAAAGACATTCTCTAACGCTAGAAAAGATTCCAAACGAGCCTTTGTATCTCCGTCTGTTGCCGCATGAATATCCTGGAATATAGAGGCCATCGGGTCATCAACAAGATAACGATCCCCATTTTCTTCGACTCCCTCGCAGTAACGGATCCAGGCCGCAATTCCCAATGTGAGACCCTCAACAGACCC
>WASW01098030.1_pt1 | contig 11027 bp, 10 predicted proteins | sample 5698521 | NCBI WGS metagenome assembly WASW01 (sample SAMN11175560, study PRJNA528189) | sponge metagenome | isolation source: marine sponge | host: Leucetta | place: Antarctica: Western Antarctic Peninsula, King George Island | collected 2013-01
AATACCGTGACCGGAGCCACCAAACCCGCTTCTCTCATCACAGGCTATACGGTGAATGTCCCTCTCTTTATTAAACAGGGGGAGCATCTAAAAATTGACACCCGTACTGGCGAGTATGTCGAACGAGTCAAGGTTTGACATTCCAAAATCGAAAAACTCCCTATCGCACAAACGACCTTCAAGAAATCCCCTCCTGGGAGGGGGCAGGGGTGGGTACTCCCTATCGCACAAACGACCTTCAAGCTCCCTCTTCTTCCTCATTTCTGCCTCCAGGGCGATACACCGGAAGGGTCTTGGATATAGAAGAAACTGAGGAAATGTGGCGGGTTTGCATCTTCCTGGAAGAACACTCCTACCAATTCGATACAGGCCGGAATCCCCCATTTGATGTTGGCGAGTTGCTTGTTTTTGAAGTGGATTCTCAAGGTCGCTGGACCTTCATCGAATCGCTCTTTTCTCCCGTTTCCCCTCTCGATCCAAATGGAGATGCTTTTCGCTGGAGACGATTGGGCGCGGCAATTCCGCGGATGCAACGCTTGAAACAGCGCCACCAAATTCTGCGACACATTCGTTCTTATTTTGATCAAAATGGATTTTTGGAAGTAGAAACCCCGTCGCTCGTGAAAGCTCCTAGCCCTGAAAGTCAATTCATTCCTGTGGCGACGGATCAGGATTTCCTCATCACCTCACCAGAATTTCAAATGAAACGGATGCTCGTCGGGGGGTTTGAAAAAATTTATCAAATCACGTCCTGTTTTCGAGGAAAAGAAGTCGGTCGATTCCACAACCCTGAATTTACCATGTTGGAATGGTATCGAGCCTATGATTGCTTAAAATCTCTGGTAGCTGATTTGGAAGGAATCGTTGAAATGATCACAGCGATCAGCCCCCAGGTAGAGAACTCTTATTTAGAGGCTCACACTGCTCGCGTTTTATTAAAGACTCCTTGGAAACGCTGTTCCGTTGCCGAACTGTTTGAGCGTTATTTAGGATTGGATCTTGAGGGCGTTTTAGTAGCTCAGCAACTAAAAGAAGTCGCCATTGCCGGGGGATATGGAGCGTTGATCGAAGAAATCCCGGATCATTATGAAGAGATTTTTTTCCGTTTGTGGGATCATTTTGAACATCAGTTGGGGCAGGAGGCTCCTTTGCTGGTTTATGATTGGCCGCTCCCTTTGGCCAGTTTGGCTCAAGGTCGAGAAGACAAACCGGGGGTGGCAGAAAGAATGGAATTTTATATTGCGGGAATCGAATTGGCAAATGGTTTTGGAGAACTAACAGACCCGGTTGAGCAGAAACGGCGATTTGAACTGAATTTACTGGAACGGCAAGCCGCTGGGCAAACTCCGGTTCCATTAGATGATGCCTTTTTAGAAAGTTTAAGCCAAGGAATGCCTCCTAGTGCTGGGATGGCTTTGGGCATTGATCGGCTTGTGATGCTTTTTACAGGAGCTTCACATATCCGCGAAGTCCTGTGTTTTGCAGCTGATGAACGATAAATTTGTTTCCTGGAATCCTTTGATTTTAGCAGGAGTCGCGTCTTTTTTTGAGCACCTTTGCCAGGGTTCATCGTCGGGTGAGTGCCTGTTTCTTCCTTGCTAAATGCTTATTATTTTGTTACCGAATGATTATGATTAACCTCTCACTTAAAAAATCTATGAAACGGAATTTTGTCACTATATTGGACTGGACTTCTGAAGAGATTCAAGCCAACATTGCCCTGGCTCAAGAACTTAAGCAGTTGACCAAGCAAGGCAAATGCCCCAAATTACTTGATCAAAAATCCTATGCAATGATTTTTCATAAAGAATCTTTGCGCACCCGTGTTTCTTTTGAAGTTGGTATTTTTCAATTGGGGGGGATGGCGATGAATCTGACGGCGAACGATTTTATTCTTGGTGAGCGAGAATCTATTCAGGATGTGGCCCAGGTTGCGTCTCGTTTTGTAGATGGCATTTTAATTCGTACCTTTGATCACCAAAATGTGATTGAACTCGGCAAATATGCTAATGTGCCCGTGGTCAATATGCTGACCGATTGGAGCCATCCCTGCCAACTGATGGCCGATGTTCTCACAATTCAAGAGCATTTTGGAAAATTGGAGGGGTTAAAAATTGCTTATTTAGGAGATGGAAACAATGTCACGAATTCCTGGCTTTGTATGGCTTCTCGGATTCCCATGAATTTGTCCATCGGAACTTCTCCAGAATCTTTGCCGGATATGGAATTGTTTGAGAAAGTGAAGGCTGCCGGGGTGTCTGAAGTGAGCTTCTCTGCTTCTGCCGAAGAAGCGGTCAAGGGGGCTGATGTCTTATATACGGATGTCTGGGCAAGTATGGGACAGAAAAATCAAGCAAAACTAAAAATTCTCCAGTTGAAAGATTTTCAAATCAATCAAAGGCTTTTGGAACTTGCAAAACCGGAGGCGATTGTGATGCACTGCCTGCCTGCGGAACGAGGGTTGGAGATAACGGATGAGGTGATGGATGGGCCACAATCGGTTATTTTGGAGCAAGCAGAAAACCGCCTTCATGCACAAAAGGCGATTCTAGTTCAATTGGCCCAATGGCAGCAGCAATCCTGATTCGTTGTTCGGGTCTTTATCTATTATAGAGGAAAAATTATGCCAGAAAACGCTTTACTCAAACTTCCTGACGGGCAATCCATTGAATTGCCGATCATTACTGGTTCTGAAAATGAAAAGGCCATTGATATCAGTAAATTGAGGTCTCAAACAGGGGTCATCACTCTCGATCCCGGATATGTGAATACGGGTGCGTGCCAAAGTGGGATTACGTTTCTTGATGGAGAAAAAGGGATTTTACGTTATCGGGGAATCCCAGTTGAACAATTGGCGGAAAATGCTTCTTTTATCGAAGTGTCTTATTTACTGATTCATGGAAAATTACCGAATCAGCAAGAGTTGAATCAGTTTTCTGATGAAATCAACAATCATGCGTTGATTCATGAAGACATGAAACGCTTTTTCGAGAGTTTTTCTACAGAAGCGCACCCGATGGCGATTCTCTCGGCAATGGTCGCTTCGCTTTCGGCATATTATAGCGAAGCCTCTGGAGCCGCTTCCTTAGGCGAAGTCACACAAAATGCGGCACGGCTGATTTCTAAAGTTCGAACACTGGCGGCTTTTTCATATAAAAAATCCATTGGGCAGCCCTTTATTTATCCGAAAGATTCGCTGTCTTATTGCGATAATTTTTTACAGATGATGTTTGCGGTGCCCTCGGAGGAATATGAACCGGATGAGGATGTGGTCAATGCACTCAACCTGCTTTTAATTCTTCATGCCGATCACGAACAAAATTGTAGCACCTCCACGGTTCGTGGAGTCGGGAGCAGTCATGCCAATGTTTACGCTTCTGTCGCCGCAGGGATTTTGGCCCTTTGGGGGCCTTTGCACGGGGGCGCAAATCAGCAAGTGATTGAGATGCTGGAGCATATCCGTGCTGAAGGAGGGAATGTCGATAAATTTGTTGAAATGGCAAAAGATCCGAATTCAGGGTTTCGCCTGATGGGATTTGGTCATCGTGTCTATAAAAATTACGATCCCCGCGCAAAAGTGATCAAAAAAGCCTGTGATCGGGTGTTGGCAAAATTGGGAGAGGATCCGATTTTGGATATTGCAAAAGAATTGGAAGCACGCGCGCTTTCTGAGGACTATTTTAAAGAACGCAAACTCTTTCCGAATGTGGATTTTTACAGTGGTATTATTTATCGCGCCATTGGCATTCCAGTCAATATGTTCACGGTGATGTTTGCCTTGGGGCGTTTGCCGGGTTGGATTGCTCAATGGAAAGAAATGATGGAAGATCCCAAACATCGTATTGCGCGGCCGCGACAAGTTTATACCGGGCCAGTCGAAACGCCTTATACCCCGATTGATCGCCGCCCTTAAAATTTGAATTACAAAGATAGTGCTCTGAAATGCGCTATCTCTTGTCTCCACTTTTGATAATGGGCCCCAATCGTTGGACTGCCTGTAAACGGTTGAGCGCATAGAGGTGAATCCCATCAACCGCTTCCTTGAGAAGCCCTTCAATTTGCTGTTGCGCAAAAGCTAAACCGATCTCACGCATTGCTTCAGGATCTTTTTCGTATTGTCTCAATTTTGATAATAAAGTTTCAGGGATCGAACAACCACACATTTTCGCAAATCGAGTGATTTGTTCTGCGGATAAGGGGGGCATCACCCCGGCGGCTAAAGGGACGGTAATTCCTTGAGCTCGAACTTTATCACGCCATTTGAAAAATAAATCGTTATCCAGAAACAGTTGAGTGATAATAAATTCGGTTCCTGCGTTGATTTTAATCAAGAAATGCTCAAAGTGTTTTTCTAAATCTTTGGTTTCAGGATGGCCTTCAGGATAGCCAGCTCCTCCAATCCCCAATCCTCCACGCTGGCGGATCGCCGCAATCAATTCACTGGCATAGGCAAAACCGGCTTTGGGTTTCTGGAAATGACTTTCCCCTTTAGGAGGATCGCCTCTCAAAGCCATGATATTTTCAATATTGGCTTGCACTAAATCACTGAGCACCTGATCAATTTCTGCTTTTGTATGCGAAACACAGGTCAAATGGGGCAAAGCCTCAATCTCTAATTGATTTTTAATGTAGGAAGCCAAAGCATGAGTATTGTGGCGAGTCCCTCCTCCGGCTCCATAAGTGATTGAAATGAAATCAGGATGATATTTTTTGAAATCGAGCAACCTCTGTTTGAGGGTTTCCATGCCTGCCAGGGTTTTTGGGGGGAAAATTTCAATAGAAAAGATAGGAGAATGATTCCGGTATAAATCAATGATACGCATGAATAAAAAATAGAGAAGTGAATAATGGAACTAAGTTAAAACAAACCACTGATTGTGAAATGAAATTTACCGCGAGACTCTCCTTGAAGGGGGTCGAGTTTTTTTCCCCATTCAAAACGCAGAACACCAATCGGGGTGATCACACGAGCCCCTCCTCCAGCACTGTGGCGAAGCTTAAAAACCCCCGGTTCTTTTTCTCCTAATAGCTTGTATTGAATCGCTTCCGCGTTGACGTTTCCGGCATCATAAAAAATAACACCACGCATATTGCTCGTCGGGCCTTTTTTAAGAGGAAACAAGAGTTCTAGGTTAAAAACTCGTTGGAAAATTCCGCCTCCCTGCAATTTGCTGATTTCGTGAGGGGTTAAATTTCTGGTGCGCTTATCAATCAAATCAACTTCTCTTGGCCCGTTTTCGGCGATAATCTTGCGCAATTTCTGGTGAACGTGAGCTTCTGAACCCGAATAAGGGCCTGAAATTTGGCCAAAATCGTGACCTCGCACAGTGCTAATCCCGCCAAGGCGATAGCGATCTTCTCTCGGAATTTTAGAACTACCGATTGCTTCTAAATAACCCACACGAGTTTGAGCCATCACAATCAAGGTTCGATTCTGATTGAGGGACCAGAACTGCTTGTAGCGAAAATTATACTCCCGAAATTGGGTATTGCCACCTAAAACATCTCCCCCTGTTTGAATAGCCGTAACACTGGTGTTGATCCCTGAACTGGGGAAGGTCGGGTGATTCTGTGTGTTGTAGCCTAAAGAAGGCGCAATCGAACGTTTGAAAATATAGGGTTGATCGCGGGTAAAAAGTCGGTCCACTGTACTGAAACGAGTCGAGAATCGAATTTCTCGAAAGATGGGAAACCCGGCAGATATGGAAAAAGTATTTTCTATGCGATCTTCCTGAGGGCGCAAGGAACTCAGAATATTTTGATGCGAGAGGGAGATTGATGAAGAAACCTGAGATCCTAATAAACGTGGTTCAATAAAGGTGACGTTAAAATCGGTTTGTGCGCCTTCTTTTGCGTTGGGAGCAATTTGGATATTTAAGCGCAATGTCTGCCCGCGGCCAAAAAGATTGGCTTTGGAGAGAGAAATCCCTCCGGAAAATTGAGAAAGTTCACTGAATCCCAATTGCGCCGAAAAAGTGCCGGTTTGTGTTTCTTTGAGAGAGACGATAATATCCAAAATATTGTCTTCATTTTCTAAGGATTCTTTTTTTAAGAGAAAGCCCGGTTCAAAAAAACCCAATCTTTCCAGATTCGTCTGGCTCTTGTTTAATTTCTTACCGTTATAGAGTTCCCCCTCTTTGACTTCAAATTCTCGTCGAATGACATAATCTCGTGTTTCGACATTGCCTGAAAATTCGATCCTGCCGAGGTAGGCTTTTTCATTTTTGAGAATGTCATAAGTCACGCTGACAGTCCGATTTTCTTCGTCAATGCTCGTACGAGGGATCACCCGCACAAAAGCATAACCCTGTTCCTGATAGGCTTCATTCAAAGCGGCTCGATCTTGATTTTGTAGAAAAGGATTGTAAACGTTTCCTTCTTGCAACTTGAGCAATTCCAGCAATTCCTCTTTATTGTTTAAAAGATCCCCGCTGATGTCCACCTTGCCCGTAAAATATTGTTCTCCTTCCTTAATGTTGAGAAAAACTTCGAGGCGGCTGTATTCAGGATTGCGATATAGAATCACTTTTGGTTTATCAATAAAAACCTTGATATACCCGTCCATGAGGTAATTTTGAGCAATCAAGGCCAAATCTTGATTGACGCGTTCTTCCTGAAAAATGCCTGATTCCGTGGCCCAGGAAAAACAGTCGATTTCAGCACTGGTGATGAAGCGTTTGACATCCAATTCTGAGAAAATTTTACTACCAGCGACATGAATATTCGTCAAAAAAACTTGAGGGGTTTCTTCGATTACAAAATCAATGATATATTTTTTTTCTGAAATGGTCTCTATTTTGGAACTCACTTTGGTTTGGGCATACCCTTTTTTACGGTACAAATCGCGGATTATTTTTTCATCCTGTTTGATTTTAACAGGGTCATAAATATCATTTTCGCTGGTGGCTATTTTTTCAGTGAGTTCTTCTTCAGGAATCAACTGACGACCACTGATACGGACGCTCTGAATTCTGGGGCGTTCCGTTACGATAAAGCGTAATAAATACCCGTCTTCTTTGGAATCAGCCTCTACTTGAACATGCTCAAACAAGCCCATTTGATAAATCGATTTGATGTCACGAACGATTTTTCGTTTATCAATGGATTGGCCAACTTGGTTTTCCAATTTGAAAAGGATTTGCGAGGTTTCTAATTCAGACGCTCCTTGCACCTCTATTTCGATAATGATCGATTTTTGTGCCAAGACCAATGGCACTGCCACCGTTAGGAACAGGAGAGTGAAGAATAAAATCCGGAATGAATATTTCCAGTTGAGTGGGTTCATAGTGTTTTATAGGTAGCCTTTAAGGATGAGGCTGGTGGGTTTTTAAGTGAAGCAAACCATCCATCAATTCGTACTGATATTGCATACTGGTAGCCAATAAAGGGTTGTGAGTGATCACAATCAGAGTAATCTTATAATCTTCATTCAAGCGAAGCAGCAAATCGAGAATTTGCTGGCCGGTTTCCTGGTCGAGATTGCCTGTTGGTTCATCTGTCAAAAGGACTTTAGGCGAATTAGCAAGGGCGCGGGCAATGGCGACACGCTGTTGTTCTCCCCCAGATAATTGGGCAGGCTTGTGATGGAAACGCTCGTCCAATCCGACTTTTTCCAAAAGAGATTTCGCAATTTTTTCCGCCTGATTCAAAGGCTGATGATTGATTCTTAATGGCATGATCACATTTTCCAATGCTGTAAAATCCTGGAGCAAATGGTGAAATTGAAAGACAAAAGCAATCTCCTGATTTCGGAGTTTTGCGGTGTCTTCCCGTGTCATTTTTGAAAGATCGCTTCCGACAATCTTAATGGCTCCCTCATCGGCGGTATCCAATCCTCCCAAGAGGTGAAGAAACGTGCTTTTCCCCGTGCCGGATGCTCCGACAATAGAAACGGTGGCTCCTTTGGAAACTGTCAAGGATAAACCTTTCAGAATATGCAATACCCGACCTTCCCCATCACGATAACTTTTGTGGAGATTCGTGACTTCAATTTGTATATTCTCCTTTATCATAGAGGATCAATTTGATTCAATAATGGATGATCTATTCCTGAATTTCTCAGAACAGAGTGCTCTCTAGCGTTGATTTTGAGTTGAGAGCGAAAAAGCAGGTGACAGTAAGGGTTGATTTTTCATGTTATTCAAGGCGAAAAGGCAGGTAATTTTTTAGGAATGAGCTGTTTTTTCAATTGTCCATACTGTGGAATTCCGGCAGAATAGGGAGGAAAATCTTCGCCTTCAATGAGAGGTTGGCAGTAGGTAATGAATTCTTCAGTAATGTCGAACCCATCGGCGCTGATATAAGAATCTGGCAGTAATTTTTCCTGATTGGCAATATTGGACGCATCGGTATGGTCAACACTCCATTGATAAGGGTCAGAGCTTTCTCGCACAATCGTGACCATTTTTCCATTCAATTGTTCTTTTGCGAGAACAAGCGCATGTTGTCCACAAGCGATGGCTTGTTCGAGATCCACCCTGGAAGCGACATGCCTTCCTGAACGTTGACAATAATCCAACAAAGCGCCATGAGTCTTCATCCCTAAGTTTTCTTTGATCAACGACTGGACGACAGTGACCGCACCACCGAGCTGGACATGGCCAAATTGATCGGTGTTTCCCGAATCCGCTAAAAAAAGACCATCTTCTTTTTTGGCTCCCTCTGAAACAGCCACCACACAGTATCCATTTTGAGCCACTGTTTTTTCAATCTTTGCCAAAAATTTATCCAGTATGACAGGGCGTTCCGGTAACAGAATAATATGAGGCGGGTCTCCTGCCATCCGACGAGCCATCGCGGTGGAAGCGGCAATCCAGCCAGCATGCCTTCCCATCGTTTCCATGACAAAAACTTTTGTAGAATCACGGTACATGGAAGCGACATCGATGCCACCCTCTAAAAGAGAAATCGCGTTATATTTCGCTGTCGAGCCAAAGCCAGGGCTATTGTCAGTCACCGGTAAATCATTATCAATGGTTTTGGGGATTCCAATACTGATGAGGTCATATCCCATTTGCCCGGCAATTTGACTGACTTTATAAGCGGTGTCCATCGAATCGTTGCCTCCGTTATAGAAAAAATAACGGATGTTGTGTGCTGCCAATACCTGGACAATCCTTTCAAACTCATCCCGATTTTTTTCTAAATCAGGCAATTTCCGACGACATGAGCCTAAGGCTGCGCCTGGAGTATAACGGAGAGCTTCGATCATATTCGGAGATTCTTCCTGCAAATCAATCAGGCTCTCATCTAAAATTCCATTGATTCCTTGAAACCCTCCATAAATTTTCTCAATAAACTCTGCTTTCATGGCTTCTGTAATGACACCGTATGCCGATCCATTGATGACACTGGTGACTCCGCCCGATTGGGCATAAACTGCATTTCCTTGTAACATAGCACACCTTAGAAATTGATTATCAATGATCTCTAAATTCGGGAGAATATTTACTGAATCTGATTGATAATAACAAGCTTTTATATCAATCCAGCAGGAGGAGAAGGAGGGAATAAATGCCTATTTGTTTGGGGCAAGAAGGAACTCTACTCATCTTCTTCCAAGAGTTCTCTCAAGCGTTTCGGCCTCTTTTTTTTGATCATAGGATGGCGGTCACATAATTCAGTGTCGGCATAATTGATGACTCGACGTAAAGGAGGGGTTTCTGATTCAAAGAGGCAACCTTCGTTCACTTCGACCCAACCAGTGCTGCTGCCACACCCCACCATTCCTCCCCAACACAGCAGAAAAAAGAGCATTCTTCTGCTGAAAAAAGTGCGAATGGTGTGTTTCCTCGTCTTATTCATTCCGTATTCATCACAAGTTTGGCCCATTTGTGAACCCGGTGAATTGCGGCTTGTATAGAAATAATGACATCTTCTGTATTGAACGGTTTCTCAAAATAATCAGTGGCCCCCGCTTTGAGGCATTCGACCACTCTTTGTTTATTACTGTGAGCGGTCATAATGAATACTTGAATTAAGCTATTGAAACCTTTAACAAATCTGAGCAGGTCAATCCCAGACATTCCCGGTAACTGAAGGTCTGAAATGACAATATAAAATTCCTCGGTTTCAATCAGCTCCATGCCTTCTTCTGCGGTGTGAGCCGTGACGACCTCATGTCCCATGTCTTTCAAGATTTCTCGCAAAAGTAGCGTCATATTTTTGTCGTCATCAACAACCAGTATCTTTGCGTATTCCATTGCTCCATCAATGATTAGGGTGATTCAAATGAATGGGGTTCATCCTTCTAACATTTGTGTGCTTTTAGGTCAAACGGATGGATTCCATCAAGAAAAAGTGATATTTTCCCACTTAACTAAATTTTCCATATCTTTCTTTAGCAAACTTTTAATAAAGTTGAAAACCCAATTGTGATCGTGATAGAATTTATCGAATCCTTGACGCTTTTTCGGGCAATATCGGACATAACCAAGTTGTCTCATTCCTTCCAAATGCCGCATGAAATCACAATACGACCCTTGGCTTAGTTTTTCCATCATTGCGCTGACGCTCTTTGGAACCGTAATGATTTATAGCACGAGTGCGGTTTTTGCGGAATTGCGATTTCAAAACGGCTTTCATTTTTTGGCGGCTCATCTGCTTCACCTCGCTATCGGGACTGGCTTTTTGATCATCGGGATGCGGATGAATTATCGCCAGTGGGAGAAAACCATTCCTTGGATGATGATCGGTATTTTGATTTTATTGGTCTTGGTTTTAATTCCGGGGATCGGGCACGAAGTTAAAGGGGCGCGGCGTTGGATCCGATTCTATGGGATTGGATTTCAGCCTGCGGAGTTCCTGAAGGTGGTATTGATTTTTTATGTCGCTTCTTATTTAAGTCGAAAACAAGATATTCTGAGTTCTTTTTTTAGAGGAATCAGCCCTAATTTTATCGTGATTGGCATTTATTTAGTTTTAGTTTTGATGCAGCCTGATTTTGGCACGGCGGTTCTGATTTCGCTCACGGTTCTTTTAATGATTTACATTGGCGGAGGGAAACCGATCCATATTTTTGGGAGTCT
>WASW01026640.1_pt1 | contig 11001 bp, 19 predicted proteins | sample 5698521 | NCBI WGS metagenome assembly WASW01 (sample SAMN11175560, study PRJNA528189) | sponge metagenome | isolation source: marine sponge | host: Leucetta | place: Antarctica: Western Antarctic Peninsula, King George Island | collected 2013-01
AATAAGTGCGACATGGTTGATGACCCTGAATTGCTCGACTTGGTTGAGATGGAAGTGCGAGAACTGTTGTGTAAATACGAATTTCCTGGCGATGATGTCCCGGTTATCCGTGGTAGTGCGTTGCAGGCTCTGGAGAATCCAGAGGATGAAGAAAAAACCAAGCCTATCTGGGATTTGATGGAAGCTTTGGACACCTATTTCCCAGTTCCAGATCGTCCTGTTGACAAGCCTTTCCTGATGCCGATTGAAGATATTTTCAGTATTTCGGGTCGTGGAACGGTTGCAACGGGTCGTATTGAGACAGGGATCGTCAAGGTGGGTGAGGAAATTGAGATCGTTGGGTTTAAGGACACAATGAAGACCACGGCTACGGGTGTTGAAATGTTCCGCAAGTTGCTTGATGAGGGGCGTGCTGGGGAAAATGTTGGGATTTTGCTTCGCGGTACCAAGCGTGAAGAAATTGAGCGCGGTCAGGTTCTTGCAAAGCCGGGTTCGATCACACCGCATACGAAATTCAAAGCGGAAGTTTATATTCTGACTAAAGAGGAGGGTGGAAGACACACTCCGTTCTTTAATGGTTATCGTCCGCAGTTTTATTTCAGGACCACTGATGTGACCGGTGTTGCAACTTTGCCGGCGGGTGTTGAAATGGTAATGCCTGGAGATAATGTTGCGATGGAAATTACGCTTATTACGCCTGTTGCAATGGATAAAGAGCTTCGCTTTGCTATCCGTGAGGGTGGTCGTACGGTTGGAGCTGGAGTTGTTGGCGAGATTATAGAATAATGAGCGATCAAAAAATACGCATTAAGCTTAAGGCCTACGACCATAAATTGTTGGATTGGTCGGTGGCGGAAATAGTCGAAACCACAAAGCGTACAGGGGCCAAGGTGGTTGGGCCTATTCCACTGCCTACGGTCAGAAATCGCTGGACGGTTTTAAGATCACCGCATGTGGATAAAAAATCTCGTGAGCAGTTTGAGATTCGCACTCACAAGCGAATAATGGAAATTCTTGAACCCACCCCGCAGACCGTGGATGCGTTGATGAAGCTGGACCTCTCCGGCGGTGTGGATATTGAAATCAAGCTTTAATATGGAATTGCGATGAGTGCGTTGTTAGGGAAAAAAGTAGGTATGACCCAGGTGTTTACGGATAAGGGCGATTGTGTGCCTGTCACCGTGGTGCATGTTGAACGATGTGTCCCGGTTTTGAAAAGAACTGCTGAAAAAGACGGGTACCAAGCGGTCATGCTGGCTTATGGAGATAGAAAAGCCAAGCACACCAACAAGCCTTTGAAGGGATTCTACGACAAGCATAAGGTCGAGCCTGCGAAAGTTCTTAAAGAGTTTCGCGATCAGGATATCGATGATGATGCGATTGGAAAGCCTGTCAATGTGGATGTTTTTAGTGAAGGCGATGCGGTCGAAGTGGTTGGTGTGACTAAGGGTCGTGGTTTCTCCGGGGTTTTCCGGCGTTTCAACTACGCCGGCGCACCTGCCTCGCATGGTCATCACGAGAGTTATCGTGGTACGGGTTCGATAGGTATGCACACTTATCCCGGTCGGGTTTATAAGGGAACGGGAATGCCCGGGCGTATGGGCGGTAAAGCGGTGCATCTCAAAAACTTGGAAGTTATGCGGGTGGACGTGGAAAATAATGTGTTGCTTCTCAAGGGTTCTGTGCCTGGTGCGAATGGCGGATTGCTTAGAATTTTTAATCGTAAGGGATAAACTTTTTTCATGCTTGAATTAGATGTGATTGATGTAGAGAATAAAAAGGTGGGAACCGTTGAAGCGTCAGCCGATGTGTTCGCAACCAAGGTTCACGATGAGCTGGTGCAGCGTTATGTGACCATGCAATTAGCGACTCGACGTGGCGGTAATGCAGCGACCAAGCAGAATAAGGGCGATCTTCATGGTAGTAATAAAAAACCGTGGAAGCAAAAAGGCACGGGTCGCGCTCGGGCAGGTAATACGCGTTCGCCGATCTGGCGTGGGGGTATGACGGTGTTTGGTCCTAGTCCTCGAAGCTATGCGTTCACTCTCTCTAAAAAATCCAAGAAGATTGCTCTGAAATCTGTTCTTACTGAAAGATTTGCGGATAAAAACATCTCTGTTGTGGATTCCATAGTCTTGGATCAGCCGAAAACAAAAGATGCGGCGGCTATTCTGCAAAAACTAAGTCTTCCCAATAAAACATTATTCATTCTCTCTGAAAAAAATCAGAACTTTCAACTGGCGGTGCGTAATTTGCCTGACACGAATGTTTTGCTGGTGGACGGTTTGAATGTATTCGATCTTTTGAGGCATGAGAAAATTGTTTGCACAAAAGATGCGTTGCAAAAAATTGAGGAGCGATTGAACTGATGGATATGTATCAAATTGTTAAAAAGCCATTGGTGACGGAAAAAGGCACGGTTATGCTGAGCGAGGGCAACCGGGTGACTTTTAAAGTTCATCTGGATGCGAATAAAATTGAAATTCGCGAAGCGGTGCAAAAAATATTCAGTGTATCTGTCTTGCAGGTGAATACCCAGATCGTTCGTGGTAAGCGCAAAAGGTTTGGCAAGTCGATGGGGCAGTCAAAGTCCTGGAAAAAGGCAATGGTGCAGTTGAAAGAAGGCGATAAAATTGAAATATTTGAAGGAGTTTAAGGGTCAATGCCTATCAGGAAGCTAAGACCTCGATCCCCGGGTATTCGGTCTATGTCCATCTCAGGGTTTGATGAGATAACGAAGTCGGAACCGGAAAAAAGTCTTCTTGTTTCCATTTCAAGGTCAGGTGGACGCAATAACCACGGTCGGATAACAAGTAAGCGGCGTGGCGGTGGACATCGCAAGCAATATCGAGTTATTGATTTTAAGCGCAACAAAGATGGTATTGGGGCGAAGGTTGTTGGAATAGAATATGATCCCAATCGTTCTGCCCGCATTGCTTTGTTGGTTTATTCGGATGGTGAGAAACGTTACATCATTGCTCCGGCTAAGTTGAGCATAGGTGATGTTTTGATGTCGGGTGAGGGTGTCGAAATTAAAAACGGTAATTGTTTGCCGCTGAAAGATATTCCCGATGGAACGCTAATTCATAATATTGAAATGCGACCGGGAAAAGGTGCACAGATCGCGCGTAGTGCTGGAAACGGTGTTCAGTTGATGGCGAAAGAAGGGGAATATGTCACGCTGAAATTAAAATCAGGCGAAGTCCGTTTAATTCATAAGAATTGTCGCGCAACGATAGGTGTTGTGGGAAATTCGGATCATGAAAAGGTATCCATCGGTAAAGCCGGGCGGGTGCGTTGGATGGGTCGCCGACCGCGAGTGCGAGCTGTGGCAATGAACCCTGTGGATCATCCTATGGGCGGTGGTGAGGGTCGGTCTTCGGGCGGACGCCATCCTTGTAGTCCTTGGGGTCAGAGTGCTAAAGGATTAAAAACAAGAAAAGTTAGTAAACCATCGAACAAATTTATTCTCAGCCGCAAGAAGAGAAAATAAGCTTGCAGTCGTAAGGAAAATAATAAACTTGTCGAATTTTGAGGGTTAGGAATGGCACGATCGCTAAAAAAAGGTCCGTTTGTTGATTCGCATCTGATGGATCGAATTGAGGAGATGAACCGCAAGAATGAAAAGAAGATTTTCAAAACGTGGTCGCGTCGCTCCACTATCACGCCAGATTTTGTCGGACATACCATATCTGTTTACAATGGGAAAAGATTCTTCCCTGTTTTTGTGACGGAAAATATGGTGGGACATAAGCTGGGTGAATTTTCTCCTACGCGGACCTTCAGGTCGCACGGGGGCAAAACCAAAAAAGCAGTAACCAAGTAAGCCAGGGTTGTCTTGGTGAAATAAAATTTATCACAAGTTATAAAGGGAACATCCCCGCTTGTGAATTAGAGAGACTGAAAAATCATGGAAGTAAAAGCCCTGCTCAGGCATACGCGAACAGCACCTCGTAAGGCGAGGTTGGTTGCAAATTTGATTCGCGGGAAAAATGTTAATGATGCTATTAATATTTTACAGTTCACGCGTAAAAGAGCGGCAGATGTATTTCAGAAGTTGTTGAAATCTGCTATTGCCAACGCAGAAGAGAACCACAAGGTTCTCGATGTGGAAGACTTGATTGTGAAGAATGTGAGAGTCGATGAAGGGGTTACTTGGAAGCGCCATATGCCACGTGCCCGGGGTACATCGACAATGATTCAAAAAAAGACCAGCCACATCACTTTGGTGTTGGAAGAAAAAGAATCTTAAGGAGAAAAAAGTGGGTCAAAAAGTTCATCCCTATGGGTTTCGGTTGGGATTCAATAAGACATGGATTTCTAACTGGTATGCGCGTAAAGACTATTCTGCACAGTTAATAGAAGACATTGGTCTTAGGAAATATATTTTCAAAACATTGGCGCATGCAGGAATTTCCAAGGTGGAAATCGAGAGATCTGCGAACCGAGTGCGAATCAATATCCACACGGCACGCCCTGGAATCATTATTGGTAAAAAAGGTCTGGAAGTGGACCGTCTTAAAGAGGAATTGCAGAAGGCTATGGCTGGCAAGCAGGTCAACCTCAATATCAAAGAAGTGCGCCGTGCAGAATTGGATGCAACTTTGATCGGTCAGAATATTGCTCTGCAATTGGAAAAGCGGGTTTCTTTTCGCCGTGCCATGAAAAAGAGTGTTGTTTCTGCCCTTCGGTTCGGGGCTAAGGGGATCAAGGTTCGAGTTTCGGGGAGATTGGGTGGAGCAGAAATTGCCCGTAGCGAATGGTATCGAGAAGGTCGAGTGCCTCTGCATACTCTCAGAGCCGATATCGATTATGGAACGGCTGTCTCCAATACCACTTTTGGAATCATTGGTGTGAAAGTTTGGGTTTATAAGGGGGAAATTCTCCCGGATAAGAAAATTGAAAATCCAGAAGGCTTTGGAGCACGACCTGCAACGGCAGGACAACAGGCTAAAAAATAAGAAAAAAGTAAAATTGTTTATTTGGAGATAATGCATCATGTTGATGCCCAAAAGGGTTAAATATAGAAAACGCCATAAAGGTAGAATGCGTGGAACGGCTTACCGTGGCGGATCGTTGAGTTTTGGTACCTTTGGTCTGCAAGCTTTGGAGTGTGGACGCATCACCAACCGGCAGATTGAAGCGGCGCGAATTGCAATGACACGGCATGTTAAACGTGGTGGAAAAATCTGGCTTAGAATTTTTCCGGACAAGCCGGTTTCGAAGAAGCCGTTGGAAACCAGAATGGGCAAGGGTAAGGGTAATCCTGAATTTTGGGTGGCGGTGGTTAAGCCTGGGCGTATGCTCTATGAAATGGAAGGTGTCCCTGAGCCGATTGCAAAAGAGGCATTTCGTCTTGCGGCTCATAAGCTGTCGGTGGCAACCCGATTTGTTGCGAAATAATTGAACGGAAAAACAGGTAATGAAAGCACAAGAGATTAGAGATCTTTCGGAGAAAGAGCGGCGGGATAAGGTGACGGACCTGGGTCAGGAAATTTTTAACCTCAGGTTTCAGCTGGCGACAGGGAAAATTGAAAACCCAAGCCGCTTGAAAAGTCTTCGTCGAGATATTGCGAGAATTAAAACCGTACAGCAGGAAGCGAAGGGGGATTCGTCGCAACCTGTAAAAGAAACAAGCGAAAAAAAATAACATAATCAGGGTGGGAAGTTATCGCCTGATAATTAACTGAATAGGAAATTCCTTTGGAAAAGACTACAAAAAGAAAAGCTCTGCAAGGCTTGGTTGTCAGTAACAAGATGAATAAGACCGTGGTCGTGCAGGTGGAACGTAAGTTTGCCCACCCTAAGTTCAAGAAGGTGGTTAAAAGCACTCGTAAATACAATGCGCATGATGAAAAAAATGAATGCAACCCTGGAGATTTCATCAGTATTGGCGAGACGCGGCCGTTGAGCAAGACCAAGCGTTGGCGGTTGCTGGAAATTATTAAAAAAGGTGTTGTTGAAGAAGGTAAGGTGTCATGATTCAGTTGAGAACCGTTTTAGAGATTGCAGATAATTCTGGGGCAAAAGTCGTCCAGTGTATTAAGGTGCTGGGTGGGTCTCGCCGTCGCTATGCGCGGATTGGTGATGTGATCGTTGTTGCTGTTAAAGAGGTAGACCCGCAGAGTACTTTGAAAAAGGGTGAGGTGAAAAAAGCAGTAGTGGTTCGCACCCGTAAAGAAATTCGCAGGTCCAATGGAACCTATATCAAGTTTGATAGTAATGCGGCAGTTCTGATTGGCGATGGAAAAGACCCTGTGGGCACACGAATATTCGGGCCTGTTGGAAGAGAATTGCGTGCCAAGCGTTATATGAAAATTCTTTCACTTGCTCCTGAGGTGCTGTAGTGAAAAAAGCATCCTATAAATTGCATCTGAAGAAAGACGATATCGTCCAGGTTATTGCCGGAAAAGAAAAAGGCAAAAAGGGAAAAATTCTGGCGATCTTTCCGACGCGAGAACGGCTGTCTGTTGAGAAGTTGAACATGGTCAAGCGTCACACAAAGGGCGATGGAAAATCCAAACAATCCGCTATCGTGGAAAAAGAGGGGACAATCCATATTTCCAATGTTTTGCTGGTAAGTGACAAGGTTGGAAAAGGGGTTCGAACAAAATTAAAAAAACTGGGCGATGGCAAGCGGGTTCGCGTTTGTTCAAAGACCGGCGATGTGTTGGATAAGGTATAAAAATGCCCAATTTTAAAAAAGTTTATAACGAAAAGCATAAAGCGGCTATCCAGAAAGATCTTGGTTTGGCGAATGTGATGGAAATTCCCAAGATGGAAAAGATAACCATTAACATGGGGCTGGGTGAAGCGTTGCAGAATTCCAAGCTGATAGAGTCGGGAGTCGAGCAATTGAAGATTATTACAGGTCAAATGCCGGTGGTGACCAAGGCTAAAAAATCCATCTCCAACTTTAAGTTGCGAGAAGGGGTCCCGATTGGTGTAAAAGTGACTATGCGCGGCAACAGGATGTATGAGTTTTGGGAGAGGCTGGTTTGTTTTGCGCTTCCCAGAGTACGCGATTTTAAAGGATTGCCGCCGAAAGCGTTTGACGGGCGCGGTAATTATACGATTGGATTGAAGGAGCAGTTGATTTTTCCCGAAATCGATTTCGATAAGATTGAGAAGATCAAGGGAATGAATATTACAATCACAACCTCTGCTAAAAATGACGAACAGGGTAGATGTTTGCTGACTCATATGGGGCTTCCCCTAAGAAAGTAAGGTATGGCAAGAAAATCATTAGTTGCAAAACAAAAAAGAGTGCCAAAATTTGCGGTGCGTGGATACAGCCGATGCAACATCTGCGGGCGACCACGGGCTTTTCTCAGGAAATTCGGAATGTGTCGCATTTGTTTTCGTGAGAGGGCGTTGCGGGGTGAAATTCCAGGTGTTACAAAGTCCAGTTGGTAGTTGAGTATGATGAGTGAGTCTTGTTTTTCTCATCGCGTTTTTTAGGTAAAAATTTATACCCTAGCCTGCTTGTGGCGGGGTCGTTGAATTAATTTTTTTGGAGTGTCCTTGTAATATGATGACCGATCCTATAGCCGATTTGTTCACCCGCATCCGAAATGGGCAGATGGTGCGACACCCGCGAGTGGATGTTCCCGGCTCTAAAATGAAAATCCGCATTGTGGAAATTTTGAAGGATAAGGGTTATATCAAAAATTTCCGCCATTACGAGGATGGTAAGCAGGGAGTTCTCCGCGTTTATTTGAAGTATCAAAATGAAGAGCCTGTTATACGCGGAATTAGGAGGATCAGTAAGCCGGGGCGGAGGCAATATGTAAACCGCGATACCATTCCTAAGGTTTTGAACGGATTGGGCATGGCGATTGTTTCGACGTCGTCGGGAGTTTTCACTGACGAGCAATGTCGAGAAAAAGGTGTTGGCGGGGAAGTCCTCGGATACATCTGGTAAAAATTTAATTTTCCTGCGAATGGAAAATCATTGATGCCCGGGTTGATTGCCGGGAGTTACGGATAAAATAAGAAATGTCTCGAATAGGAAGAAAACCAGTTCCAGTGCCCTCAGGGGTGGAGTTTAAGATTAGCGGTACAAAGGTTGACGTTAAAGGACCCAAGGGTCAGTTGTGTCGCGAATTGCATCCGAATATGAAAATTGAGTTTAAGGATAATGAAGTGACGGTAACACGTCCGACCGATGGCAGGTTGGACCGCTCTCTTCATGGGCTCACTCGAACCTTGATCAATAATATGGTGCTAGGGGTTACGGATGGTTATTCCAAGCAACTCAATATTGTGGGTGTCGGTTATAAGGTTGCCTTGAAGGGTAAAGACCTTGTGCTTAATTTAGGGCATTCGCATGCTATTGATTACCCGGCTCCGAAGGGAATCGAATTTGAAGTAGATGGTAAAAAGAACACCATTATTATTAAGGGGTCTAATAAAGAAGTGGTGGGCCAAACGGCAGCTGAGATTCGCGGTTTTCGCCCTCCAGAACCTTATAAGGGCAAAGGTGTCATGTACTCAACAGAGAAGATTAAGCGCAAAGCCGGTAAGGCTGCGGTAGGAAAAGGATCGTAAAATGAAAACTTTAGAGCGTGAACGTCTGCGATTAGCCAGGAAGAAAAGAGTCAAGCTAAAGGTGCAAAGGCAAGGCAGTCGGCCTAGATTGACTGTGTTTCGTAGCAGCAAGCATATTTATGCGCAAATCGTGGATGATAATGAAGGTAAAACTCTGGTTTCCGGTTCGTCTATGACGAAGGGGTTTAAGGAGCAAATGAAAACCGGCGGTAACTTGAAAGCTGCGGCTTTGGTCGGTGCTATGATTGGTGAGCAGGCCGCTGCAAAAGGAATTAAAGAAATCTATTGCGATAGAAATGGTTTTCATTATTCGGGACGAATCAAAGCCCTTGCCGATGCGGTACGGGAAAAAGGAATTAAATTTTAATCCAAAAGCATCTCTAAAAATTCCAGCATAACTGGGTCAATAGAGATACTCTAAACAAAAGTAGGAGGAAGGTTTGCGACAGAAGCAACCGGAAAACCCAACAGATTTTGTTGATAAAGTGGTCAAGATCAACCGTGTAGCCAAGGTTGTAAAAGGGGGTCGCCGGTTCAGCTTCAGCGCATTGGTCGTGGTCGGTAATCGTAATGGCAAGGTGGGCTGGGGTTTGGGGAAAGCCAATGAGGTTCCTGAAGCCATTCGTAAAGGGGTTGAAAAAGCCAAGAAAAGTTTGGTCTCAGTCAGTTTGGAAGGCTCTTCCATTCCGCACGAAGTGATTGGTGCGTATGGGTCAGGAAGAGTGATGTTGAAACCGGCATCGCGAGGAACTGGATTGATTGCAGGCGGAGCGGTTCGTGCTGTATTGGAGGCGGCAGGTGTTCGCGATATTCTCACGAAATGTCTGCGCACGAATAATCCGCACAATGTTGTTAAAGCTACGATTCAAGGATTAATGGACCTCCGCAGTGCTAAAGATTGTGCACGAGCAAGAGGGAAACGAGTAGGTTGATCGAGGGAAAAGTATGTTGCAGTTATCTAATTTAAAAGGCCCCGCTGGTGGTAGGAAAAATAGAAAACGCGTGGGTCGCGGGATTGGTTCGGGAACGGGTAAGACTTCTGGTAAAGGACAAAAAGGTCAGAACAGTCGCTCTGGAGGGGGAGTTCGCCCTTGGTTTGAGGGTGGGCAGATGCCGCTTCACCGAAGGTTGCCCAAGCGCGGTTTTACGAATATTTTCAAAAAATATTATGAGCTGGTGAATGTCGAGCAACTGGTTCGATGTGCTGGTATTGATCCTGTTACTCCTGAAGTGATGAAGGAAAAGGGATTGATAAAAAAAATCGGAGCCGTAAAAATCCTCGGTAATGGCGAGTTGAAAGAATCGCTCAATGTGCATGCGCATAAGTTCAGCGGATCGGCTCAAGCGAAAATTGAGAAGTCCGGGGGAAAGGTTGTAACTCTATAAATGGCGGCAGAAAGTTTCGGCAATATATTTCGAGTTCCTGAACTTAAAAAGAGAATTCTTTTTACGTTAGCGCTTTTGGTGGTCTATCGGATTGGGGCACATATCCCGACTCCGGGAATCAACTCTATGGCATTGGCAGAATTATTTGCCAGAGCGCAGGGTACTATTCTTGGCTTTTTTGATATGTTCTCCGGCGGGGCTTTAAGCCGATTGACCATTTTTGCATTGGGCATCATGCCTTATATCAGTGCGTCTATTATTTTGCAGTTGATGACGATTGTCTCGCCTTACTTGGCAATGTTGAAAAAAGAAGGCGAGCAGGGGCAAAAGAAGATCACTCAGTACACTCGTTATGGAACGGTGTTGTTGAGTACGATTCAGGGGTCAGGAATTGCGGTGGGTCTGGAAGCCATGCGGAGCCCTGGGGGTAGCCCCATTGTGCCGGAACCGGGCTGGTCGTTCAGGCTGATGACGGTTCTTACTTTGACCGCCGGAACTTCGTTTCTGATGTGGTTGGGAGAGCAGATCACGGAGCGGGGAATTGGTAATGGAATTTCCCTGATTATTTTTTCAGGGATTGTTGCGGGAACACCAGCCGCAATTTTTCAGTCGTTGGATTTGATGGGTACAGGTGAAATGTCTGTACTGGTTATGTTTTTTCTTCTTGTTTTAATGATCGTGGTGGTGGGAGCCATTGTGTTCACGGAAGGAGGGCAGCGGCGGATACCTATCCAGTATGCCAAGCGGGTGGTGGGTCGAAAGATGATGGGCGGGCAATCTACACATCTGCCTTTGAAAGTGAATACATCGGGGGTTATCCCGCCAATTTTTGCTTCTTCGATCATCATGTTTCCGGCGACGATAGCGCAGTTTATCAGTCATCCTTGGATGCAGACGGTTTCAGCCATGCTGACACCGGGGACGATTGTTTATAGTTTGATTTTTATCGGTGCAATATTTTTCTTTTGTTATTTTTATACGGCGGTTATTTTCAACCCCGTTGATGTTGCTGACAATATGAAAAAGCACGGCGGTTATGTGCCTGGAATTCGACCGGGAACCAAA
>WASW01094535.1_pt1 | contig 11000 bp, 11 predicted proteins | sample 5698521 | NCBI WGS metagenome assembly WASW01 (sample SAMN11175560, study PRJNA528189) | sponge metagenome | isolation source: marine sponge | host: Leucetta | place: Antarctica: Western Antarctic Peninsula, King George Island | collected 2013-01
CCCCGCCCTTTGGCGGGGGTGTGTTAAGAGAGAGAGAGAGAGAGAGCGAGAGAGAGACGTGCTGACTACTCTTTCATGAAACCACGTGAGGCGAATACGTTGGAAATAAGGTTGAATGCTACTCTCAACGCAACACTCGCCAACGCAATAAATTAGTTTAAATCACGTCGTCGTCTTCTGCATCATCAGACAAATCCGGTGCCGCTAGCGCGACGTTCCCTGCAGACTTCAACTTAATTCCTTCGCTGTTGAGTGCCGCTAATATTGCCTCATTAACACGGTAACGGGTTTGAAAATATTGACTGCTGGGGACCCAAAATCGCACCCCAAGAATAATGCCGCCATAGGTAAAATCATGGACCCCTGCCTGAGGTGGCGGCCCGTCATTCAAGTCATCAAATTTCGACAACGTGCCATTAATCGCCGCGATCGCTTTTTGCCAATCGGCATCTTCATCGATACAGATTTTGGTTTGAACGACCCGGCGGGTCTCTGAATTGACGATCACCCGGCCGACAATTTCCTTATTTGGAACAGTAATGCGTTCGCCGTCTTCACCAACAAGGACAGTATTTGCGAGCGTGATGACTGTGACAACGCCTGAAACGTTGCGGTTTACTGTAATCGTATTTCCGACGGTGAACGGCCGGGTCAGTATAATCGAGACCCCCGCACCAAAATTTGATAATGGTCCCTGAAGTGCCATGGTAGCACCAAAGGCGGATGCCCCCGCAAGCGCAATCAATGGTGCGGTAGAAATTCCGAAATTGCCAAGCGTAATAATCACCAGCATCACGATGATGACGATCTTGACAATATTGCCGATAAAACGCGCTAGCGTCTCATCAATGTTTTTGGCACCCATAACGCGGTCAACCCGAAGCCCCGCCCATTTGGCAGCCTTAAGCCCAACAAACAGAAAAACCAATGCGCCGACAAACTGAAACCCGTACGTAACAGCAAACTCAAGCAGAGCATCCACAAGTTTACTGACGTTCTCAACCTGTTGACCGACCGCCTCGTTCAGGTTTTCACCCACGACTTCTACAGCATTTGATGTTGTTTGATCAGCCATGATACTTAGTTCTTTGTTACGCGGCAGGCGGTGCCGGTCGTTACCAGAAATAACATCGATTTTCCGTCGCCACTAATTTCACTGTAATCAAGATCAACCGCTATGATAGCGTTTGCCCCAACAATCAAGGCTTCGCGCCGCAATTCTGTCAGGCAGGTTTGCCGCGCTTCGCGCAAGACCTTTTGTGATGACTTCGACCGGCCCCCGAATATGTCACGCACACCAGCAAAAAAATCTTTAAAAATATTCATGCCGAAAACACATTCGGCGGAAATCACCTCAATCCGTTCGTCCACGGTATAGCCGGAAAGAGACGATTCGGTCGTGACCACAAGGTCTTTAGCCAGTTCATCGATTACTTCTGTTGGCAATTCATCATATTGTTTATTTTCGATAAGTTCTTGAATTTCCTTATCATTTTTCCCGAAAAGGCCAAACATATTGATCTCCTGTGGTGCACCATTATTCCAATGCCAAGCCTACATTCCCCGCACCTGCGGTCAAGGTTCATATGATGGTATTGCAGATTTTGCTTTTCAGGCCATTTTGCCGTGTTATCGTTTCGCAGTTGCAATATCGCAGTTGCGGCATAAGGCGGCCGAACATACATTATTTAACGGGGTATCGCTTTGCTGTATCATACGTACGAATTAGCCCACGCTGTATTGTCGCCTTTAAAAGCCTTTAGCCAAGCGGCTCAGTATACCTGTTCAAACGTCTATAATCCACTTGCATATACGCCTGTTGGAAAATCGATGGCCGCTGGATTTGAATTGTTTAATCGCGCCACCAAGCGGTACAACAAACCCGATTGGGATTTGGGCAATATCGATATTGATGGAAAATCAGTCGCCGTTACTGAAGAAACTATTTTTTGCACACCGTTTTGTGACCTTCTTAATTTCCGCTGTACGCCTCGGTCAGTTAAACATAAAGACCAACCAAAAGTCCTGATTGTCGCTCCGATCTCTGGCCATTATCCGACTCTTTTACGCGGAACCGTAAAAGCCATGCTTCCCGGTCATGACGTTTATATCACGGATTGGCGAGACGCCCGTATGGTTCCAACATCGGCAGGACAATGGGGGCTTGACGACTGTATCGATACAATCATGGACATGATCCGTTTTATTGGGGAAAACGTTCATGTGATCGCCGTATGCCAACCCGCCGTACCGGTGCTCGCTGCGGCCGCGCTGATGGCAGAGGACGAAGACCCCTTAGCGCCAAAATCGATGGTTCTCATGGGTGGCCCGATTGACACCCGAATAAACCCGACAGCCGTCAATCAGCATGCTGAATCACGAGACATTGACTGGTTTAAATTCAACGTTATCAGTCAGGTACCCTTCCCTCATCCCGGTGCGATGCGGCAGGTATATCCCGGGTTCATCCAATTGACAGGTTTCATGAGCATGAACTTGGATCGCCATGTTAAGGCCCACGTCGGCCTGTTTAATGATTTGGTACGCGGAGATGGTGATTCAGTTGATCAACACAAAAATTTCTATGATGAATATTTATCTGTTATGGATTTACCTGCCGAATTTTTCCTTGAAACCGTAAAGACCGTTTTTCAGGATCATGCCCTGCCCAAGGGTGAGATGAAATATCGTGGCCGTCGGGTGAAACCGTCATGCATTACCAACACGGCACTAATGACCGTTGAAGGTGCGAAAGACGACATCTGTGGTTTGGGGCAAACCGCCGCCGCACATGCGTTGTGCCCGGCCATTCCTGAAAGCCGAAAACAAACCTATATCAATCACGATGTAGGTCATTACGGCGTATTTAATGGAAACCGCTGGCGCACCGAAATCCAGCCCGAAATCGCTAAATTCATTGCAGACCAATAAGACATTACGCGAACCGGATTTTACCGGACAAAACCGTACGCCTAACAAATATATAATTGTCGCCTATGCGCTATAACAGGCAATGTCCCGGCTATTTTAGTCTCGTCACATATGGATATGCCTCGAAACATCGTGAAACATTTCTTCCGGTATTATAGAAACCTGATAATCAAAACGGTGTATAGGATATCAGGCATGTCAATTCCAACGATTGGTATACCTAAGGTCTCCACTGCCCGGCAGAGTGTTTGAGGGTTGGCTGTAAGTGTGAAACATTTCGATTCACTCAACCATTTTATCGCGATCGTAGAAAACAACATTGTTTCCTACGCTAATCCCGCGGCTGCCAAATTACTCGCATTTGATAAACCCGCAGATCTCCAAGGCAAAAATCTAAGTACTTATTTCAGTTCTGAATATGCTGAAGTCTTTGGCCATGACCTCGGCATGCTTGCTGACGAACCAGCTGACCTGCCGCTCAAACTTCGTTCGGCAAAAGGCGCCGAAATCGATACTAAAATGTGGGTAAAACCTTGGGATAATGGTGACGGTAGAGATGATGTCTATCTGGTTGAAATTCATGATATGTCGGCCCACTTGCGCGCCGCACAAACCCTGAGAGATCGTGAACAGAGACTATCCGATATTATCTCTTCTGTCGCAGACGGTATTGTCACCGTAGATGGAGCGGGCAAAATATTGATGTTTAATCCCGCGGCAGAAATAATATTTGGATACAACGCGATCGAAGTCGTCGGTAAAACCATTGCTGACATATGCTCCGGGGCAGAAGCCCATCTGGGCTCCCATGCTAACAACGCTCTTTTTCATGAGATCCCAATTCAACGTAAAAACGGCGACACCCTTCTTGTCGAATTTTCTGGCAGTAAATTGCCCGATGGCTCTGGCAGCACGCTAACGTGGGTATTGCACGATATCACAACCCGGCGGCAACGGGAGATCGATGAAAAAACCCATCTTATGGAAGCCCAGGAACGACATCGCCTGATGGAAGAACAAGCAACTAAAATGGTTGATCTTGCCGAAGAACTGTATGTGCTCAAACATCAGGCAGAATCGGCTGATGAACTTAAGAGCCGGTTCCTGGCCAACATGAGTCATGAATTGCGAACCCCCTTAAATGCAATTATTGGGTTTTCAGAAGTCATGAAAAGCCAAATGTTTGGGCCGATCGAAAACCAGTTTTACCTGGATTACGCGAGCAATATTCACGATTCAGGTGCCTACCTACTTAAGCTGATCAATGATATTCTCGACATCTCCAAAATTGAAGCAGGCGAGCAGGATTTGTATGAAGAACCGGTCAATATTGCTGATGTGATCGAAGATTGCCTGGCAATGGTGTCTGACCAAGCTGAGGACAAGGGTTCAAAAATCACGTTCACGGCCCTACGGGATGCGCCTCAAATTCTGGCTGATGAGAGACGGATGAAACAGATCATCCTAAATCTGTTCACCAATGCGATCAAATACTCGCCAACCGGAAGCAGCATTTTAGCAACGATGTCCATTGAAGCCACCGGTAAAGTGTCGGTTCACGTAAAGGACAACGGAAATGGCATTTCCGAGGAAGACCTGGAGGTCGTCTTAAAACCCTTTGGCCAGGTCCACGGCATGACGTCTCGCGAGCAGGAAGGTACCGGTCTGGGATTACCTTTGTGTAAACAGTTTATGGAACTTCATGGCGGCTCGATGGTACTGACAAGTAAATTGGGACTTGGCACAACAGCAACCATATCTTTTCCCGCAGAACGCACCCTCAGCGCTGAAGACGACAGGATTGGTGTCTCGGCTTAACCAGCAATACGATTGCTTGGGCTGCCAGAGACGAAGTTTTCAATATTTCCAATAACCTGATTGGCAACTTCCTGCATGGCCTCCGTACTGGCCCAGGCAACATGCGGCGTCAGAATAAAATTGGGCCGTTTCATAAGATCGTGAAACGGATGGTCGTCGATCAGGGGTTCGGTTGAAACGACATCGATACCCGCGCCAGCGATCATGCCTTCACCAAGGGCTGTGGCCAGATCATTTTCCTCAATCAGCCCGCCGCGCGCCGTGTTAATGATAATTGCGCTGTCTTTCATTCGCCTGAACTCTTCAAGGGCGATCATGTTTCGGGTGTGTGGTGTTAGCGGGCAATGCAGGCTCAAAACGTCCGCTGTCTCAATTACTTCGTCAAACGGCGTGTAGAGAGGCCCCAACCCCTCAACCCCTTTATGAGCTGCAAATACGGGTTCCATACCAAATTCGCGGGCAATCCTGGCCACGGATTGACCGATTACACCTTCGCCAAATATGCCGAGGCGGCCACCGGCGAGGTCGCTGATTTTGTGATTGAAAAAGCAAAACTGGTCGGCCTTTTTCCATTCTCCGGCCATAACATCGTTATGATAGGCCATAATCGCCCGGCGCAAAGACAGTATCAGGCCAAAAGTATGTTCCGGCACAGTGTTGAGCGCGTATCCCTGGACGTTAGAGACAATAACGCCGCGTCTGCTGCATGCATCCAAATCAATCACGTCGCTACCGGTCGCGGCGATTGAGATCATTCGAAGGTCCGGTAGGCCCGCCAGAGTGTCTTCTCTTATCGGCGCCTTGTTTGTGATCGCGATGGTTGCGCCCGCCAATCTTTCCAGCACCTGATCAGGTCGCGTTCGGTCATAAACGGTCCAGTCATGGTCGAACTCCGGGCGCCGGATAGTGATGTGAGGAGCGACAGTATCGCGGTCCAAAAAAACGATTCGTTCTGACATGGTAGAGCCCCAAAAAAAATAGTAAATTTACCTCGGTCCGCAGTGCATGCGCATCGATCAGAGACTGATCGTTCGCCGGGTTCTGGTCAATGGCATAAAATGTAAACCACTCATGAGATTTTATCATGTCTAAGCTCTTAACAAACAGGTTTGATTTGTCCGGAAAAACCGCTCTGGTCACAGGCGGTGGCCGTGGGTTGGGTTGGGAAATTTCCTGCGCTTTGGCCGAACATGGCGCCAGGGTTTATGTCAATGGCCGCAACCAAGCCAAACTGGAAAAAAGGCTGTCAGTAGAAACGCCCAATGATTGTGTGATGACCTCCGCCATCTTTGATGTTTGTGATGATAGCGCGGTTACCGACTGGATGGGCCAGCGGGGGCAAGATCTTGATATTCTGGTCAATAATGTCGGCGTCAGGCACCGGATGCCCATTAACGACTGTCCACCAGAAGATTTTGCCGCTGTTCTTGATGCCAACCTGGTCACGCCATATCGATTGGCACGTTTGGCCGCAAAAAACATGGGAGAAGGTTCCAGTATTATCAACATCACCTCTATTGCCGGACCACGGGCACGGTCTGGGGATGCAGCCTATACGGCGGCAAAAGGTGGTCTGTCGGCGCTGACACGGGCGCTGGCAATGGAACTTGCCCCGCAAGGTATTCGCGTAAACGCAATTGCCCCTGGTTTTTTTGCCACGGAAGCCAACGCCGAAATGGTAGAAGATCCAAAAACTCAGGAATTCGTCTACAACCGGATCCCCCTGAAACGCTGGGGGCAGCCGCAGGAAATCTCTGGGGCCGCCGTTTTTCTCGCCTCCGCCGCTGCATCTTATGTTCATGGGCATGTACTCACAGTAGATGCTGGATTGTCCGTGAGCTTTTAGAGCGCGGTTTTCGATTGCGAACGCATATTAAATTGACGCAGCGTCATTTTTCGATAAAATTCCATTAATGAGAATTTATTTCATATATGGAATTTTTTCGTGATTGATTCGCTCACGCGCCGACTTGCCGACCGACTAAAGCGCCTCCGACAAGACCGCCAATGGTCATTGGATCAACTTTCTCAAACAAGTGGCGTCAGCCGGGCAACATTATCCCGCCTTGAAAATGCCGAGGTCAGTCCGACCACTGACGTTTTGGGTAAACTCTGCACTGCCCATACGCTCACACTGTCTCGGCTACTTTTAATGGTCGAAGAAAACTTCAGTCCGTTGATCCGCCGTGAACAGCAAGTTCTTTGGCGTGATACGAACGCCGGGTATGATCGCCGTACCGTCTCACCGCCCGCAGTCCCACTGGCAGCGGAAGTTCTTGAATGCAACCTGAAAGCAGGCTCACATCTCACCTATGATGCCCCTTCCGTTCCTGGACTCGAGCACCACCTCATTCTTCTGGAAGGATATTTGGAAGTCATTGTTGAGGGCACACATCACATTCTTAATGCCGGAGACTGCCTTAGGTACCAATTATTTGGTGCAACTGAATTTCGCACCACCAAAGATAAAATGGCAAAATATATACTCGTAATGGTGTGACCAATTGAAAACAAAAATTAAAATCAATGAAATTTCTTCAAACCAACTTTTAGACAATTTGGAAAACCTGACCGACATTCTGCACGCCTGTGTCAATGCAAATGCCAGCGTCGGTTTTGTCTTGCCGTATACAGTTGGCACGGCCCGTGATTTTTGGCAAAACACTGTTCTTCCTCCCCTGAAAAACCGAGAACGTATCGTCCTGATTGCCACGATTGGGAACCGCGCCGTTGGTACAGTTCAACTTCAAATCGTTATGCTGCCCAACCAGGACCATAGGGCGGAGGTGGCCAAACTTCTGGTTCACCCGGACTTCCGCGGCAGGGGAATCGCAAAGTTGCTGATGGCAGAATTGGAAATTCATGCCCGCCGTTGGGGCAAGAGCCTTATTACCTTGGACACCCGCACTGGCGATACGGCAGAGCCTCTCTATTCCGCACTTGGATATGAAATTGCCGGTGTCATTCCGGGGTATTGCCGCGCGCCAGAAGAGAACCGTTTTGATGCAACGACATATATGTACAAAAAACTGGATAGCACATAATAATATAAACGCATTCAATCGAGAATTATGGTTCCAAGCCACCAGTTACAACGCTACAATAATAAATCAATTGAACGCGCTAATAATAGGGATCAGTAGTGACACCGGATCAAGCAGAAATTATTCAAGCTTCCTATGCTCAAATATCGGAATCCGGTGGCAGTTTGGTCGAAAACCTTCTCGACCAATTAAGATCCGCTAATCCAGATTTGCGCCAGCTCATTGACGATGGCGCCGCTACCCTACCGGGAGCGATTACGGAAACATTTGGCACCGTTATCAGCCAGCTTCACACACCTGATGCCATCGCGGATTACATTGCGGTGCTGGGTGAAATACTGTTTGATCACGGCGTCATCGATGACCATTACGCCGTCTTTGGTGACGCCCTTATTCACAGTATCGAGCATAGCCTGGAAGATGCTGCAACACCGGAAAATATTGGCGCCTGGTCTGATGGCTGGATGATGCTTTCCGGCCTTATGCGCGAAGCTGCATTTTGCCGCATGGGCGCGGTTGCGGATGAGACAGTAACCAGTTCGGCGCCCCAACCAGAATTACCCACGGCACCAGTGCCATCAGCCAAAACAGATACCGGCGCCATCGAACAAGAAGTCCAAAAACTGGACACAGAAATCACCAACGTTAATGAAATCGCAAACCAGATCGCAGGTGTCGCCAAACAAACCAACTTACTCGCCTTAAACGCCCGAATTGAAGCGGCCCGTGCTGGAGATGCGGGATCAGGATTTGCTGTCGTTGCCAACGAAATCAAGGATCTTGCGACCCAGTCAAGCAAAGCGACTGATGAAATTTATGAATCGGTCCGGCAAATGTCGGGATTGATTAGTGAATTACTGGCATCATTAAATAATAAGAACAATAATCGTTCAGACCGTACAATTGAAGATCAAATTATTTCCCTGGCTCAGGGTATTGAAAAGGTTGGCTCTATCTCTGAGCGTATTGATGAAATAGCCAGCGAAACCAACATGCTTGCACTGAACGCAACGATTGAGGCCAATCGCGCCGGTCAGTTGGGGAAAGGTTTTGCCGTTGTTGCCGGCGAGGTTAAAGTTTTGGCAGCACAAACGTCCAGTGCAACCCGCGAGATCAATGCCCAGGTAGAAAACTTAAATGCACTCGCACAACGCCTTGCGGAAATGACGACTTAACGCGCTAACGTTCCTACTCTTAATTGATGCGGCCCTGAAAACTCTTCTGCGCTAACATTCACTCGGCTAACATCTTGGAGATTACAGGCTGGGACTAATAAAATTTACTAAAAAACCCGCATTCTTTGGTAAGGATGCGGGTTTTTTTATTGTGCAGCTCGTACGAGATTACATCTTCATATTGGCATATACGATCTTGGTGAAAAAATCAGGTTTCATAAAACCGTTACCCCAAACAGCATTCAGGTCAGCCAAAGGCTGGGCCGCAACAACTTCGGCTTCGGACTTTCCCGCGTCGGTAAGTTTTTTGACATTATCGCGCGCCGCAATCAGCATCGTCCGGTACGCTATCAGTTCCTTCTTATTGCTTAATGGACCATGACCAGGGATGATTTTCGTATTGTCATCGGCCAGCGCAATAATTTTGGCGGCAGCGTCGATCATACCGTTAATATTGCCATCGTGCTCGGCGTCAATAAAGGGATACATGCCGGCGAAATATAGATCTCCGGTGTGAATGACATTGGCCTGCTTAAAATGAACAAACGAATCACCGTTAGTATGGGCGGGGTCAACATGTTGGATCCGCATGGTCTGATTGTTGAGATGAAAGGTCGAATTATGGCTGAAAGTAATACTCGGCAAAGCGATCTTGGACGCCGCCGGAATTTCCATATTAAAGGCTTTCAGAAACTGGTCCTTACTCATCATTTCGCGGACGTTGTCATGAGCAACAATGACGACGCCTGCTTTACCGAGGTTCTCATTGCCGCCGCTGTGATCAAAATGCCAATGCGTGTTGAGCACAAACCGAATCGGTTTGGCGTTTATTTTTTTGACCGCGGCCAAAATTTTATCAGTTAATGGGGCGAACTGATCATCGACCATAAATATCCCATCGTCACCAACAGACAACCCGATGTTGCCGCCTGCTCCCGTTAGCATATAAATACCGGACCCGAGGTCAGTTGGGACAATCTCAACCTTTGACAGATCCTGCTGTGCGATTGAAGGATTTGCCAACACCGTATTAACCAGTACGCCAACGGCCAGTGCCGCCGTCGACCGCCCCACCAAACGTACAACTCTTATAAATTTTCTCATTTTTCGCTCCCTTACCCCAAAATTTTAAACAGGTATTTACATAAGCGCGTCTAGGCCCGGCCGCCACCCTTCACGCGGGTTAAGTGCTGTGTATTTTGCCCAACCCCACACAAAAAGGCCGCCAATTCAATAAAAATGACGCCTATTTTATCGATTTGGCCTAATTCCATTGCCACCCGTAAATCACGAAAATTTTCATTCCAAACCGCCAAGGAGAGAATATTCTTACATTATTGGCACGGTTTGCCTATGATCCACCAAAGGGAGGCATTTATCGATGGCAAAACCAAACGATTCTGATCCAGCGACAAGAGATGCGGGTGAATCCCGCGAGGCGATGGTCATGGACGCGCTCGATGAAGCGATGCAACTGGTCAGGTATTCAACGCGGCAAGGCATTCCTGTTGAAAGACAGATTGTTAAGGACTTGATAATCGACTCAAAAAATCTAACCGACGCCAATCGAACGACCGACCAAGAAGCCACTTTCTGGGAGAACTATGGTAGGTTGGCCAGTGCCGTCCATCCCGTAACCATTGACAGTATCCGCGACTGTACAAAGGCCGGCGGCAAGGATCCTAAATCCAAAAAGTGCGCCAGAATTTACACTTTCAGCACACTCGCAACACTAGCTCTTTTAATCGTTCTCCAGATCTATTGGATTGTAGGAAACAATCATACTGTGGACATTGAAAGTACTCAGGTTGAATTGATAAAATCGGAAGCGGAAGTCAATACGCTCAATCAGCGACTAGCCATTATGAAGACCACCATTCGACTAGCTGAGGAAAACCTGGCGCTAGAAGAGAAACCTACTGATCAAAATAATTTTAAAGTTCAGGAAACTAGGGGGCGTTCTCAATCATCTAAGCCAAATCACGGTGGCTGCCAGTTGTAGCATGGACAGGTAGTTTCGAGCCAGCCGTTC
>WASW01074779.1_pt1 | contig 10995 bp, 9 predicted proteins | sample 5698521 | NCBI WGS metagenome assembly WASW01 (sample SAMN11175560, study PRJNA528189) | sponge metagenome | isolation source: marine sponge | host: Leucetta | place: Antarctica: Western Antarctic Peninsula, King George Island | collected 2013-01
CCTGACGAATGTGGCGCTCTGAAAAGGAAGACAAAATCGGCGGCACGCCCTGGTTGGATGAACCCGCCAGTGAGATTGCGAATAGCCGCGGTATTGCCTGTCGCAAAACAAAATACAATTTCAGGAGGCATGTCCCCTAAGGAAGAAAGCATCGCAATCATCCGAAGAATCCCTAAAGGTTGAACTCCAGAGCCAGCCGGAGAATCGGTGCCGAGAATGACGCGATCGAGTTGATTCAAGCCTTTGGCGATTTTCATGGCATGGATTGCGGCGAATTCATTGCCATTGTGCACCAATTCAATCGCTCTGGAGCATTGCTCACAAAGGCATTCGATTTGTGAGAGAGGCAGCGCGGTGTGGCCTCCATTGATATGGCCAATCACATCTGCGTCGGCTTCCAAAACCACATCTTTGTCAATATAACCGGAGCCTGGAACGGAGGGGCCGCCGGTATGAATCGTGGATTGCATGCCATATTTTCGTGCCCAGCCCACCATCTTTTGAGCTTCTTCTCCCGCTTTGACAGTGCCCAGCCCGACCTCACCAAGCAACGTCACCCCGGCATTGGCCATTTCTGCAAAATCCTCTTCAACCATCCCTTTTTCGATCACAGGGGCTCCTGCATGAATCTTAACACCCCCCGGTCTAAAGTTCGTAAAACAACGCTGGGCGGTGATGGCCAACGCTTTCACTCCGACAATATCTTTCGGACGACCGGGAAGGTGCACTTCTCCGGCAGAAATCATACAGGTGATCCCGCCATTCAAAGAAGATTCGATCCAATTGACTTGGTTTTGGCGAGGAGTCCAGTCTCCAAAAACGGGATGGACATGGCTATCAATCAACCCCGGAGAGACCGCACCGCCTTTACAGTCAACGGTGGAATCCAGGCCTGTTGTGTTGAGATCCTTTTCTTTGCCAACTGCGTCAATTTTTCCATCCACGACAACAATCGCATTGGCATCGAGGATCGGGTTCTTGAGATTTCCAGATAACAAGAGTCCAATATTTTTAATGAGAATTTTTCCCGAATGGGTTTCCACTGTTGCTGTTTGTGCCATCAATACCTCCTTTATTTTAATCCGTCTTCACCGTTAATTTCATCTTTGGTCAGCCCTCCCACTCGTGGAAAGGGTCTGCCAGAATCTGTGACCGCAATGATCACGACAATTTGATTCGCTCTCGGCGCGTCAGACACTCTCACTTCCATCGCATCAAAATGGCTTCTCACATAAGCGGCGTCTTTGTGCCCTAAGGGAACATCAATCGCGGTTCCGATTCCGCCGATTTTTTTAGCGGAAGGAATCAGGGCTGGCCCTTTTTCCAAAACCGCTCTGACTGGTTTTCCCATGCGAGGGTGGAGAATAGCTGCGGCATGTTCCCATTCTCCATGTTCGCCAACAATCGCCGCTTTCCCGAAACTTTCGGCATTTCTTCCCTCAATTCCAAGAGCCTCCACTGCTTTTTTTGTGAGGAGATCTCCCAACTCTGTGCCGATTGCCATCAACGGTTCGAGGTCTTCAACATACTTTCCCGCAAAGGGATTTTCGATCACTGCCACAGCGGCAGCCTTGCGAGTCGGCGGGTTGACCTCTTTATTCATTTCGAGCAATGTCTCTTCGACCATTGTCAATATTTTTACGATTTTTGCTGGCATGTTCCCTCTTCTTTGATGGGGTTTTCAAACAATTTTTTCAATCAACTTCAACAGTGTGTTTAGATTAGGTTGTTGTAAATTAATCATCTTCAAAATTAACTTTATCAACTGATGGCTTTTGCCATGAGTCACCCACCACTGCACGTATTCGTGAAATTAAAATTCCTGCTCTGTCATTTAGAAAAGAATCAAACGAATCTTTTGAGAATCCATTTTTAAAGCCATTTTCGAAAGGAGAATAAGGTATAAAACATGCTTTCAATCTTCTATCAAGATCAGAAGTCGTACCATGCTTTCTATGATCTTCGGCAAGGTCAGAAAGATATTTATCTGGATTAGTATTACTAATCCTCCTGTTAGTGTTCTTTGAAACAAGAATTTTATTAACAATAGAGTTTAGCCGATTTTTACTCAACCCACTTTTATTCAATGAATATGGAAAAATATGATGGTCTTCCAGTTCTTCATCTAATGGGTTTCCTGTTAATAAATCTTCTTTCACTGTCGTACGCATTAAGGCTTGAATAGCCTTATAACTGCTATTGGTGTGTTTAATATTTATTAACTCATCAGTAGTAAAATGGACGTTAGGATAATCAAGCTGTGTATCCGATGCTAAAAAATTATAGAATTTTTCAAAATTATTACCTATCTCATAATTATTAGGGGAAGGGTTACGTGATAATGTTGTACAAAAATACCACCGCCTGAGACTAGCAGAAAAAGCTGGTTTTTCTAAACTCCTTGAAAAACACATCAGCGTTGTTGCAATTGATACGAGTATCCCATGTGGTGGCTGGGTTTTAGCTGTAGCCCCCAACTTTTTAGTCCATTCACACGCTTCTGCAAGATGATCTGCGGCGTTATCCCATTCGGCTGTTACAAAATCTGGCTCTAAAGATAATAAAACTGATCGTGTGGCTTCAAGAGATTTTTTCTCTGTTTTAATTCTAAGAAAGTATAGCGACAGTATCTGTAGAATACTCTCCCCATCAATCTCATACTCATTTATAATAGGATGCTTACCCTTAGAATTTTCAAATAATGCTCTCAAATCAGGTTCAGGGTAATATCTTGCTACAGCAAGATCGAATGTTGTCAACCTTGTACCAGTAGAATTTATTGTTTCAAACACTCTACAGACTGACTCCAAAGGTGCATCATTTTCCAAAACAACAAATGGAATAGTAAATTTCCGTATTGTCTCAAAAATACCTTTTAATTTCGCCGCTTCTTCTCTTGCACGCTTCCGATCACCCTGAAATTCAGGGAAATCATCTGAGTCCTCAAGATATTCTGATATGTATATATCACAATTTTCTTGATTAATTGCCACATCTGCTCTTATAAGTCTGTTATTGTTCTTTCTATCTGGGTTTTTTTGTCCACGCATTCTAGTTACAATCCAGGATAGATTTCCATCCTGGAAGCAATGGTGCATTTGTTTTAAATCAAAATAATAATTTATTTTTGGATGTGCATCTAAAAATACTCGTGCAATTGACGTTAGCCTTTGCTGCCCGTCAAGAACATAATATGATTCACTTGTTGGTTCATCAGATGTTAGAATTTCTTCATCACTGGGTTTTTGTAGATATTCCGCATCTAGTTTTCTAGCTTTTAATGGGACTTTATCATTTTTACCCAAAATAAGAAGTGACCCGATAGGGTAATTTCGAGCGATTGAATCTATAAGAAGCCGTGTTTGTCCTACCTTCCAAGTAAAATCCCTTTGAAACTGAGGGATTAGAAAGTGTCCGACTCGTATTTTTTTTAACAACTGGTTTATATCGAAGTTAATAGTTTGCACAGTAGTCTCCTTTTCATGTTTTTAAAGGGATTCTTTTTACCTGCATTAAATCCTCTTTTTGGACGTTAGGCGATTTCAGCATTGGCAAGATTATGAACCATCTTCCTCATTTGTTTCGGTGCGGAATCAATCGCTAAAGTGGTCCGTTTAAAATCTGGATATTTTAATTCACGTTGTTGGATGGCTTCCAGAATCGCTTTATCTTCTGCAAAGGCGATGCGAAACTGCTCATTTAATTTGTCATTGACGGAGTCGTCGGCAGGGTGAAAATTTTTGACATGCAGCCAATAATCGATACTTTGTGTGGCAGTGACGGGGGTGATGAAATGACAGGCAAAAATTTGAATGCAATCGTCTCTGTTGCCTTCGGGCGCTCCGGTTCCCGTCTCTGCTGAGCCAAAATCAATAATTGCGATGGAGGGCGCATGGTAATAGTAGTAATGCCAACGGTCTACATTTTTTTTGAAATGACCAAACTTTTGAAATAAGGGGATGGGGGGGCTGTCAATGATCCACCGATAAGCCAGCATCAGTTTGCTGTTTATTTTCTCTTGCTTGACCGGCACATTGGCACTTTCTGGATTGCCGAGGGTGGATTTGTGGACAAAAGCGACGTGAGCCGGGTCACACAAATTGTCAGCAACATTGAGGTAATGAGAAGCGATGGTCAATGCTTCGCCATGCACGGCGTCCCAGGCGGGATCGTGGTATTGGGGAAGGTCGTATAATTTAGAACGATCCGCTTTTTTGAAAGCTCCCATCCAGATAAAAACCAAGCCCATATTCTCTTCAACAGGGTATTGCCGGAGCTGAGCCGAAGCCGGAATTTTCTTTTGTGCGGGAATGCTAACGCAATTTCCCTGACAGTCAAACGTCATGCCGTGGTAGCCACATTGGAGGTTATCCCCGATGAGTTCTCCTTGGGAGAGAGGCAAAAGACGGTGAGGGCACATATCGGCAAAAGCAACGATGTTTCCTGCCGAAGTTCGGTACAAAACAATTTCTTCATCAAGGATGGTTTGGGATAACAATTGATGTTCGACTTCACTCGACCAAGCGGCCGCGTACCAACTGTTTTTTACAAATTCCATCATGCCTCCATCTGATGCGAGTTGAGATGGTTTCACTTCATTTTTGAAGCAACCAAACCGGTTTGTTGAGACGTTTCAAACAGGGTTTTTAGGTCAACAAATAATCTTTACAATGTCAGATATGCGTCACGGATTTCTGGATTGTTGCTCAAATCATCCATCGTGCCACTGTAGCGAATTTCCCCTTTTTCGATAATATAAGCTTTGTCTGCAATTAGATTAGCAAAGCGAAGATTTTGTTCTGATAAAATGAGGGTAATGCCCGCGCGTTTCAACTCAAGAATGGTTTTTGCCATCTCTGCAACAATGAGCGGCGCCAATCCCTCTGAAGGTTCATCCAATAAAAGCAATTTTGGATTGCCCATCAAAGTTCTCGCAATCGTGAGCATTTGCTGCTCCCCTCCGCTCATTTGACTCGCCAACCGATCTTTCATGGATGCCAGATTGGGAAAGAGTTTGAACAGGTTTTCAGCGGTTTGTTCCACCCGATCTTTTTGAGGTTTTTGCTTGCCCACGGATAAATTTTCTAACACGGAAAGCCCTCTAAAAACTCTCCGTTCTTCAGGAACATAACCGATGCCAAGGCGGCTAATGTGATGAGATTTTAAACCTGAAATCGCTTTCCCCTCAAATTCCACAGTCCCTGAAGCTGGTTTGAGCAATCCGATAATGCTTTTCATCGTGGTCGATTTGCCAGCACCATTCCTCCCTAACAACGCAACTGCGTCGCCTTGAGAAATTTCTAAACTGACATCTCTCAGAATGTGGGCACGGCCATAAAAAGTGTTTAACTTATCAATTGTTAGCATGCGCTTTGTTTAGGAAAAGGTTCCCCCTAGATAAATTTCTTGAACCATTTGATTGTTTTTAATTTCTTCAGGAATCCCACTAGCAACCAAATGGCCGCGAGCCAGCACCATGATGCGGCTTGCGTGATTGAAGACCACATCCATGTCATGTTCGGTAAAAAGAGCGGCGATGTTTTTGGTTTTCACGATTTCCTGTGTCAGAGCCATCAAAGCGATTCTTTCTTGAGGAGACATCCCTGCGGTCGGTTCATCCATCAAGAGTAAACCTGGTTCATTGGCCAAGGCTATCGCAAGCTCGACTCGCTTTAAATCTCCGTAAGCCAAAATGCCGCATTGACGGTCTCGTTGGTCTGCAATCCCGACTCGATCCAACAAATCGAGCGCCTCGTCATTGTACAATTTTTCAGTTCTTGTGAAAAAAGAATACAGCCGGCGACGGTCATTGATCAACGCAATTCTGACATTCTCCAGAACCGTCATGGAATAAAAGGTGGCGGTGATCTGAAAAGTTCGACCGACTCCCATTCGCCAAATTTTATTGGGAGGGAGTCCGACAGTTTCCTGACCATTGATTTTGACAGAGCCGTGATCGGGTTTAATTTGCCCGTTGAGCATGTTGAAACAAGTGCTTTTCCCGGCGCCATTTGGCCCAATCAAAGCAACCAATTCTCCGCGCTTGATCTCAAAACTGATGTCTTGCACCGCATGAACTCCGGCAAAGCGTTTGCTCAGGTTTTTCACCGCTAAGATTAGGGGCATGATTGCCTCGATCCAGGTCGGCTGAATTTTCGCAGAATATCGGAATTAAAAATACCAGAAATTCCACGAGGAAAGAGGACAATCAGCAACATAATCAAAATCCCTAAGAGCAACCGCCAATATTCAAACCGGGTGATATAATCGATCAAAAAAGTGTAGACAGATCCCCCAATGAGCGGCCCTGCCGGGGATTGCACTCCGCCCAATAAGAGCATAATCAAAACGTCAAAAGAACGAGGAATCGCCATTTCATCGGGAAAGACACTGCCTTTGGAATAAACATAAAGACTGCCTGCCAAACCTGCCATAAAACCAGAAAAAATGAAGGCGATCCATTGAGTTTTTTGGACATCAATGCCAATGGCTCGGCTTCTGAGCACCGAATCTCGGCAGGCACGGAGTCCGTATCCGAAAGGCGCTGAGATGACGCGGCGGATGACATAAAGCCCAAGAATCGTGAGGGTAATGATGAGATAATAGAAGACTATTTTATCTTCAGCCGGTCCAGTCGGCCAAACCCCAACTATCCCATCGTCACCGCCTGTCACAGAATCCCATTGAAAAACGACTGACCAGGCAAGTTGGGCAAACGCCAAGGTTAGCATCGCAAAATAGACTCCAGACAATCTCACACAAAACCAGCCGACCAGCAAAGCAAGGAACATCGTCACCACAGGCCCCAGCACCAAAAGCACGGACATGGGAAGCTCTAAATAATTAACGAACAGGGCGACCGCATAGGAACCTCCACCGAAAAAAAGGGCATGCCCAAAAGAAACCATTCCGCCTGGACCGAGGATGAAGTGCAAGGCGGCAGCAAAAAATGAGAGGAGCACCATTTCAATCACGAGTGTCATCACAAAATCGCTTTGAAACAACGGAATGGCGATCAAAACCAAAATCACAGCGAGATAGATGAGGTTCCAATTGAACCCTCCCAATGGCGGTGTCAGCGCTTCTCTTTCTGAGGAAGGCGTTTGTTCCATGGATTCCGGTTTGCCAAAAAGCCCTTGAGGGCGTGCGATCAAAATCACAGCCATGGCCAGGAACATGGTCACTAACGAGCTTTCTGGAAGAAACAGGATTCCGAAAGCATTCAGCTCAGAGATGATGATAGCCGCAACATAGGCTCCCAAAATGCTTCCCATTCCTCCGACAACGACTACCACAAAAACCTCTGCAATGATGCCGAAATCCATCAGCAAGTTGGCTCCCCCTTTGGGAAGTTGCGCTGCGCCGCCGAGACCTGCCAGGCAGCACCCTAGAAAGAAGACACCCGTGAACAGAAGATTCTGATTGACTCCCAGCGCCCCGACCATTTCACGATCTTCAGTTGCGGCTCTCACCAGCGCACCCCACCGTGTTTTATAAAACAAGAGCCAAATTCCAGCAAGAATGAGCGGGCTTAGCCCAATCAGCGCAATGTCATAAGACGGGATCAAAGCTCCGAGAAATTCGATACTTCCGGTCAAGCCAGGGGCGCGAGGGCCCATCAGATCTTCCGCTCCCCAAATGATCAAAGCAAGATCCTGGATCACTAAAATGACGCCAAAGGTGGCGATCAACTGGAACAATTCCGGGACATGATAGAGTCTGCGGAGGAGCACGATTTCCACAAAAACCCCAATCAAACCAGTGATAATGGCGGCTAGAAACATCCCTCCCCAGAAGATCAACGGATTGTCACTCTCATTGGTCAAAGAATAGCCGAGATAGGCGCCAATCATGTAAAAAGAACCATGAGAAAAGTTCACAATTCTCGTAACTCCGAAGATGATAGAAAGCCCGGAAGCCGTCAGAAAGAGCACCGAAGCGTCGGAAAGCCCGATTAAAAATTGGACAGCATAGATATTCATATCAATTGGGTCTCAATTTGCGGACTTCCGCATCGGTTGGCAAATAATTTTTGCCATCGCGGTAATTCCAATTGACAACAACCCCTTTTCCGTCCTTAACCGTCGTCCAACCGACATAAGCCCCCATCGTCGATTGATGATCAATTGCCCTGAAATGCACCGCTCCAATCGGTGTATTGACATCCAAACCTTTCATCGCTTCTACCAGTTTTTCGGTATCGGTGGATTGCGCTTTTTCGAGCGCCGCTTGCACAGTCAACATCGTATTGTAGCCCACGATGGAACCAATTTTTGGCGTTTGATTGAACTTTTTGCGATAAGCATCCACAAACTCCTGATGGACCGATTCTTTGATGTCATACCAAGGGTAGCCTGTCACCAACCAACCTTCTGGAGCTTCGTCTTTGAGAGGATCAAGGTATTCTGGTTCTCCCGTCAGCAAACCCACTACCAGACGATCTTTGAAAAGATTGCGGAGTTTCCCTTCTCTGACAAATTTGGCCAGATCACTCCCAAACGTGACATTGTAAATCCCTTGGGGGTTCATTTGGAGAAGGGCTTGGGCTTCAGCACCGGCATTGATTTTAAACAACCCAGGCCATTGTTCTCCGACAAATTCGACATCCGGGCGTAATTTTTTGAGCGCGTTCTTAAATGCGGAAACAGCGTCTTTGCCATAGGCATAGTTCGGGGCAATCGTGGCCCAAGTTTTGACATCTTTCATTTTGGCGGCTTCTTCCGCGAGCATCGCTGCCTGCATGTAAGTCGAAGGTCTCAAACGAAAAGTATAGCGGTTCCCTTTCGCCCAAACCAACGCATCAGCAAGCGGTTCCGCCGCAATATACAGTTTTTTCTTTTTGGCCGCATAAGACCCCAAAGCGATGCCAATATGAGAGAATAGCGTTCCTGAAATTAAAGTCACCTTTTCACGAGAAAATAAATCTTCCGCAATTTTGACGGCCTCCGCAGGTTTGCCTTGATCGTCTCTTGAAATCAATTCCAACTGCTTGCCAAGAACGCCTCCAGCTGAATTGATTTTTTCTAAGGCCAATGTCACCCCATTTCTGTAAGGGATGGTATGAGCCGGTAAGCGTTTGTAACTATTGATGTCTCCAATTTTAATCGTGTCCGCGGCAAACATTTGCCCGACAAACGAGGTTGTCAAGAAGACTAATATTAACAGGGATTTCAATTTCATATTTCCTCCTAATTGCTTGATAGTATCGGCCTGAAAGCCGGAAAGTCCGTTACAGACCGACGAAATAACGAACCGGCTCAAAGCGTCGATTTATCTCAATCCGTCTTTGCCCTCGATCTCCGCAGCTTTTAAACCTCCGGCACGAGCGTGCACTCTTTCTCCATCCGACATGGCTAAAATCACAATCAATTCATCGGGTTTGGGGGCATCTGGAATCGAAACGGTGATGGTGTCGAAATGATCGCGGACATAGGCGGCATTGATATGTTGGAGTGGGATATCTAAAGAAGTTCCTGCCGCTCCCACTTTTTTTGTGGAAGGAACAATGGCATTGCTATCGCCTAAAAGCTGGCGCATGCTGTAGCCACCCGGAGCATGCCACAAGGCGCAGTGTTCCAGCTCACCATCCACTCCAGAGCACGTTCCTTTGCCGTAACCTTCTACATTTTGCGCGTTTCCAAAATGATGGATCAATTGCCCTGCCATTTCCAAACCGAGGGGCTTCAAATCTTCCATAAAAGGCTGAATATTTTCTTCGTATCGTCCAGCAAATGGATTTTTAATCACGGCGGCAATGGCCACTTTTTTACGTGGAATCGCCCGGATCGGGCCGCCATCATGAAAACAATCGTCAATGATGGTCACGATTTTTCTCAGTTGAATTTTGCTCATGCTTTGATCCTGATGAGAAGGTTGTCAAAAAGAGGTTGTTTCCGAAAGACGCAATGCCTTTTCACTGTGAGGAGAAAAGATGCGCCGTCGCCCTTGCAAACAAAGATAAGCGGCATGGATCAAGCCGTTTTGATAATACTTTCGAGTTGTTTTGATGCCGTTTTCTAAGGCTTCTTCGATTGCCGGTAAGGGCAAATCCTCGACATCAACAGTGACCCATTTGTCTCCTAAATCCGAGTCAGGATCCAACGTTTCCGCTTTTTGCCGGAGGATCGCTGGGTGCTCGACATCCACCGCATTGGCAATCAAGGTCGTTGCCGCGTCAGCCGAAGCAGCATTTTTGGCAAGCACCGTCACCGAATCGGCAATCCCCAATGAAAAAGAACGCCCGCTTCTCCCCGAAGTGGCAACCCCTCGCGTGGGAGAGGCATAATCAATCCGCAAGCTCCCTGCAAAATTTGGATTTTCTGGATTTCCCGCAATCACCGCAGAAAAGGTGTTTTCAGGAGAAAGATAAACCGAAATATCACCGCCATTGTTCACATAGCATTTTTCCAATTTTCTGCCGAATCTCATGGCTCCGTTGATCGTGTCAGCAACACTCCCGGCAACCGCCGCCATTGGAGTGATGAAACAATCGTTATAGGGAAAACACGCATTTTCCATGCTTTGGCAAACCTCGTGTTTCCAGCTTTTTTTTGCCTGATCGACTGGAGTTCGCAGTTGTGGCAATTCTTCAACAATCTGCGCCAAGAGATGCTGAAATTTTTTCACCGCGGCCTGGTAAGCCAGCTCCACCTCCTGGGGAGATCCATGCGCCTCTATCAATAAATCAATCGGCCCATGGTGCAACCATAAACGGCCATCTGGCAATAATTTGCTTTGCGGATTTTCTATCATTCAATCGTTAGAGAATAGATTTATCCCGTCAAAGTTTCTAAAGGCACAATGCTTTCCAGATGCCCACCGATTTCACGATAAACGTCCAAATTCAAAGTGAATTCAATCGGCGCGACAATGGCTGGGGTTGGGACGTATCCGAAAGAATGGTCAGGCATCATCATCACATCGACCATCAGAGTGATCCCCCCGCCAGGCCAGACATAGGAAGGCGCGCCCCCGCAAGTCGCCTTCGTGATCAAA
>WASW01044852.1_pt1 | contig 10967 bp, 11 predicted proteins | sample 5698521 | NCBI WGS metagenome assembly WASW01 (sample SAMN11175560, study PRJNA528189) | sponge metagenome | isolation source: marine sponge | host: Leucetta | place: Antarctica: Western Antarctic Peninsula, King George Island | collected 2013-01
CATCAAAACATACGCATCAAGCACATCAAACCTGCAAAATTTGCCCACACAACCCCCGGCAATCAGCTACCTGGGCAGTTACAAGCTTTCAAAGAAATAACCCGTCACACATCGGCGTAATATTAAACTTTGCGGTGAGCCCCCCCAAGAAACTAAGGGCCACATGTCATAAGAGAGGGAGAACAACGAGAAGGTGGTAATTTTAACGTTAATCAGCCATGATATTTGTTGGGGCTAAGCCCCTATGGTTTTCATGCGCCGCAATTACGGTCCTTAGCTTAGTATTTTTAATCGAATACATGAAACGAAGCCAGCTTCAGGCGTTATAATTCGCCGGGCAAAAACAGGGAGAACACATCATGTCCATAACAAAAGAGCTAAAATTTTTATTGAATCAGGGAAATGTAAGCCGTCGTCAATTCATGGCAACGGCTGCCGTACTCGGCGCATCCACCGCGGTGGCGACATCAATGTTCGCCTCTTCCTCTCAGGCCGCGATGGCGAAAAAGGGCGGTCATTTTAAGATCGGTATGGGTCAGGGTTCGACCACGGATTCCCTTGACCCGGCGACAACGCTGCACACCGGAACCCAGATCGTTAACCATGCGGTCTACAATTATTTGACCGAAGTCAGCAACACTGGTGAGCTTGTCGGCGAATTGGCCGCCAGTTGGGAAGCCGAACCAGGCGCCAAAGTCTGGAATATGAAGCTGCAGAAGGGCGTAACGTTCCACAATGGCAAAACCTTTGGCCCCGAAGACGTTATCGCATCAATCAACCATCATCGCGGCAAAGATTCAAAATCAGCGGCCAAACCAATCGTCGATCCGATCACCGATATCGTGGCCGACGGCAAAGATGGGATCAAGGTTACGCTGTCCGGCGGCAATGCCGATTTCCCATTCCTGATGTCTGATTATCATTTGGCCATCCTGCCATCAAAAGACGGCAAGATTGACGCGAAGGGAGGCATCGGATCCGGCGGGTACGTTCTCGAAAAATTCGATCCGGGTGTCAACATCTCGATGAAGCGTAACCCTAATTATTGGAAATCAGATAAAGCCCACTTTGATAGCGCCGAAATCATTGTTATTGCCGATGTCGCGGCCCGCACCAATGCCCTGGCCACCGGCGCAACAATGGCCATGGACCGGTGTGATTTGAAGACTGTGCATCTCCTGAAGCGCAACAAGAACTTAATTGTCACGAAAAATACGGGTACGCAGCACTACACCCTGCCTATGAACGCCGGGACTGCACCTTTTGACAATGCCGATGTTCGGTTGGCCTTAAAATATGCCATTGACCGCGAAGCGCTGGTGAAAACTGTCTTGCGCGGGTACGGCACCGTCGGCAACGATCACCCAATTGGTGCATCACAAATGTATTTTGCCAAAGACTTGGAACAACGGATGTATGATCCGGACAAAGCCAAGTTTCATCTTAAGAAAGCCGGTATGAGCTCACTGGATGTGTCCTTGTCCGCCTCTGACGCCGCGTTTGCTGGCGCCGTTGATTCGGCCGTGCTCTATAAGGAACACGCCAGGAAGGCGGGGATCAACATTACAGTCAATCGCGTGCCCGCTGACGGTTACTGGTCCAATGTCTGGATGAAAGATCCCTGGTCCATGAGCTACTGGGGTGGCCGCCCGACCGAGGACTGGATGTTCAGCCAGGCTTATGCCGCCGGGGCCGAATGGAACGAAAGTTTCTGGGACAATGGCCCCTTCAACAAGCTGTTGCTTGAAGCACGGGCAGAACTCGATACCAGCAAGCGCCGGGAAATGTACGGCGTGATGCAACGCCTTTGTAATGAGGATGGTGCTTCTGTCATTCCCATGTACGCGTCCTATGTCGGCGCCCTGTCCAAAAAAGTCGGACACGGCACGATGGGCGCGAACTGGGATATGGACGGTCTGCGCTGCATGGAACGTTGGTGGCTTGTCTGAGCTGCAGAGGACATAAACTAACATGCAAAAAATATTGAACATGGTGGCCCAGCGACTGGCGCTGGGCTTCCTTGTTCTCTTTGTTGTATCGCTTATTATTTTCCTTGGCGTCGAGTTTCTGCCCGGCGATCTGGCAGAGGCCATTCTTGGCCAAGCGGCGACGGAAGAGACTCTGGCAGCGTTCAGGAAAGAGCTCAGGCTCGATCTGCCGATGCATACCCGGTATCTGGAATGGCTGTTTAATATCGTTCAAGGCGATTTCGGCAAATCTCTGGCCAATGGCCGCGAGATATCCGAACTGATCGGATCGCGGCTCGGCAATACGTTGTTTCTGGCGCTGTTTGCCGCCATTATTTCCGTGCCGCTGTCCTTATTCCTTGGCATATTGGCGGCCATGTACAGAAACAGCTTTTACGACCGCGCTGTTAATATTGTCACCCTGTCGTCGATATCATTTCCGGAATTTTTCATCGCCTACATTCTGATTTACGTATTTTCTATAAATCTTGAATGGTTACCCAGCCTGGCGAATGTCAGTTCTGATACGCCGCTTGGCGAACGTCTTTTCGTATCGCTTATGCCGGCAGTGACCCTGACTCTTGTTGTCGTCGCCCACATGATGCGCATGACGCGGGCGGCAATTATCAATCTGCTGGCGTCGCCTTATATCGAGATGGCCAACTTGAAGGGTTTATCGCGGGCCCGGGTGATCCTGCGCCATGCCCTGCCAAATGCCTTGGCCCCGATCATCAATGTGATTGTCATCAATCTTGCCTACCTGATTGTTGGCGTGGTCATCGTTGAGGTCGTGTTCGTCTATCCCGGGCTCGGTCAACTGATCGTCGATTCCGTGCAGAAGCGTGATATCCCTGTCGTACAGGCTTGCTCGCTTATATTTGCTGCGACTTATATCCTTCTAAATTTGACTGCCGATATTCTGTCAATCGTCAGTAACCCCAGATTGTTGCATCCCCGATGAACGAACCTGACGCGCAAACGCCGCTCGACAACGCCGATGCCCTGCCGCCGCGAGTGGCGGCGAGCAAATGGGACGATGCGAAGCGGGAGTTAAGGAAGGCACCGTGGAGTGCCAAATTTGGCCTGCTCGTCATTGCACTGTACGTCTTCGCCGCCCTGTTTGCGCCTTTCTTGACGCCTTACGGCGAGTCCGAAATCGTCGGTGAGGTCTTCCTGCCATGGGACCAGACCTTCATTTTGGGCACCGACAATCTTGGCCGTGATATGCTGACCCGTTTACTATTTGGGGCGCGGAATACCGTCGGCATTGCTTTTGTTACCACTTGCGTAGCGTTTTTGATCGGCGGCATTGGCGGCATGGTGGCCGCTATTCTCGGTGGTTGGACTGACATGGTCCTCAGCCGCATCATCGACATTTTAATGGCCATACCACAGTTGATCTTCGCGCTCCTGCTGCTGACCATCTTCGGCACCTCAATCCCGGTGCTGATCGTGATCATCGCCGTACTCGACTCGACCCGTGTGTTTCGCCTGGCACGCGCCGTCAGCCATAACGTGGTGGTCACAGATTTTGTCGAATCAGCGCGTCTGCGCGGCGAAGGCATGGGGTGGATCGCCATTCGCGAAGTGCTGCCCAATATCATGCCGCCCCTCGTCGCCGAATTCGGCCTGCGGTTCTGTTTCGTGTTTTTGCTGATTTCCGGTTTGAGTTTTCTTGGCCTTGGATTGCAGCCACCGACCGCAGACTGGGGCTCGATGGTGCGCGACAACGCCACCCTGATAACGTATGGCGATGTGACGCCGCTATTGCCAGCCGGTGCAATTGCCTTGCTGACCATCGGCGTCAATTTTGTCGTTGACTGGTTTCTTCATAAAACAAGTGGACTTCGCGATGGACAATAAAACACCGGCAAAACATTTACTTGAAATGCGCGGCCTGTGCATCGATGGCCAAAGCGGTGACGAATGGCTCGACATCGTTAAAAGCCTCGACTTGACGCTCGACCGGGGACAGGTTCTTGGTTTGATCGGCGAATCCGGGGCTGGAAAGTCAACAATCGGTCTTGCCGCCATGGGGTTCGCCCGTCCTGGATGTCGGATTTCGGGAGGAGAAATCCTTTTCGACGGAATCAATTTACGAGAATTGCGGCGCAAGGAACGGCGTTCATTACGCGGCGCCCGCATCGCCTACGTCGCGCAAAGCGCCGCCGCATCGTTTAACCCTGCGCACCGGCTAATTGACCAGTTTACTGAAATTCCGATCGAACATGGTATTTCAGATAAATCTGTCGCTGAAGCCGACGCCATTAACCTGTTCACCCAGTTGAAAATGCCATTTCCCGACACCATCGGGTTCCGCTATCCGCACCAGGTGTCTGGAGGTCAGTTACAGCGCGCAATGACCGCCATGGCACTGTCCTGCCGGCCCGATTTGATCATATTCGATGAACCGACAACAGCGCTTGACGTGACCACCCAGATCGAAGTTCTGGTCACCATCCGGGACATCGTCAGGGAATTTAACACGGCCGCTATCTATATCACTCACGACCTTGCGGTGGTCGCCCAGATGGCCGATAAAATTACCGTTCTGCGATATGGCGAAAAAGTCGAAGAAGCGGATACACGGACGATGTTATCGTCCCCCCGAGAAGAATACACGAAATCCCTGTGGGCCGTACGCTCTTTCAAAAAGTCGTCAGAATCGCCAGAGCACGAAGCAATTCCTCTATTATCGGTTGATCATGTGACCGCCGGTTATGACAAGGTGACTGTCCTCAAGGACGTTACCTTTGAGGTCCACCGAGGCCAGACCGTTGCTGTGGTCGGCGAGTCCGGCAGCGGAAAAAGTACTGCGGCGCGGGTAATTACCGGGCTGCTCCCGCCCACGCAAGGGGCCGTTCTTTTCGATGGCAAACCCTTGCCAGCCGACTACCGCAAACGCTCGAAGGATCAGTTGCGTCAAGTGCAGATGATTTACCAGATGGCCGATACGGCGGTGAACCCCCGGCATCGTATCCGTGACATTATTGGCAGGCCTTTGTCATTCTATCTCGGCCTCAGCGGGGAAAAGCACGAGCAACGGATACGCGAATTGCTGGAGATGATTGAGCTTGACCCCGATGTTTTCATCGACCGTTATCCGGGTGAACTTTCAGGCGGTCAAAAACAACGGATTTGTATCGCCCGAGCCCTGGCGGCAGAACCGCAACTGATCATCTGCGACGAAGTCACCTCGGCTCTCGATCAACTGGTTGCTGAAGGCATCCTCAAACTGCTCGACAGATTGCAGCAGGAATTTAATATCGCCCTGATGTTCATCACCCACGACCTGGCCACCGTTCGCGCGATCGCTGACCGGGTCGTCGTTATGTTGCAAGGCGAAGTCGTCGAGCAGGGCAGCAAAAATACTGTCTTTAGTCCGCCGCATCACGAATACACGGAATTACTGCTGTCTTCGGTTCCGGAAATGGACCCCGACTGGCTCGATAACAGGCTGAAAAGCAGGGTCGATACGTCCAATCTGATCAGATAATGAATAAGCAGCCGGAATTTCCCCCTTGATCGCGGGACAGTCGTAACCGCGAAACCGGCACAAAAAGAAATAGGCTGGCGATTAGAACCAACAAGATCGCGAGCACTCAGAACCAACCGACCACCTGCACAGCAGGCCATGTGAAGGATATTGCCGAGATTGTGGCGATATACACGCCCACCTTAGGGAACCGCCATTTTCTCGCCCACGTGATATCGAAACGCTACCCACCCAACAAAAACCCGGCACCCTTAAGATGATAGTGCGGGTCCGTTTATGACCGCTGCACGCCACAAACCGGCTGGAATTGGGCAGTGCTGAATTCCTCTCAGTTCGTAAAGCGGACATGACCGTTTAGGCTCATTGAGAGCCATTTTCGGAGGTTCCGATTTTCGGCTCCTATTAGTCAACAGCGGCCACTATTTTTGGAATATTTGAATCTGATCTAATCACGTCCGCTGTTGCCCTCGGTTGCGGACGATATAAGGTGACGTGATATTCGGCTCAGAATCGCCACAGTTTGCGAGCATTGAATGTCGAGAATCCTGATGTTAACTGCGAACAGATGGAGCATCATGGCAATGCCAAATTTTGTGATGAATAAGGCGAACCAACTCAATCGCCTTCAGAAACAGGACAGAAATTGAACGATGGAAAACTTCACACCTATCCCCGCCTTTATCGGCGGGATGATGATTGGCGGGGCGGCTCTAATCCTTCTGGCCTTTAATGGAAGAATCGCAGGAATATCGGGTATACTGGGCGGCGTTATCCGACCGACCGGGACGGATATTGGCTGGCGGCTGGCATTTTTGGCGGGCCTGGTTATTGCACCAGCGGTCTATCAAATGACCTTGGGAACCTCTATCGACATAACAATTACGGGCTCGTTTCCCCTGCTTATCATTGGCGGATTTCTTGTCGGGTTTGGTACCTCTATGGGGCACGGTTGTACCAGTGGGCATGGTGTTTGCGGACTGGGCCGACTATCTCCTCGATCATTGGTCCTAACCTTGACCTTTCTCTGCGTTGCTGGACTTACCTTCTATACGACCCACCATATTATTGGGATCAGCTAATGAAGCAGATGATCTCAGCCACAACTGCAGGACTTCTTTTTGGAATCGGGTTGGTGGTCTCCAGGATGATCGATCCGGCCAAAGTATTAGGGTTTTTTGATGTCGCAGAAAACTGGGATCCTAGTCTGGCCTTTGTGATGGGCGGCGCCGTCGCTGTTACTGCGCTCGGCTTCCCGTTTGTTCTAAAACGCCCGCGCCCCGTTCTAAGTGATGCGTTTCACTTGCCAACCAGCAAGGACATACCATTTAACCTAATCTTGGGGTCGACACTATTCGGCATTGGCTGGGGATTGGTTGGTGTGTGTCCAGGCCCTGTAATTGCCGCCCTAGGTTTGGGAAACTGGCAAAGCGGTCTTTTCTTTGCTGCAATGCTCACCGGCAGCGGGGTATTTCTGTATTCCCGAAAGAATTAATGTAACTCAGGCGCCGCGGTTGACCCACTTAAGAAATTTCTTCAAACTTCTGAAGAAATTCTCCTGTAATGAATGTTTTTTATCATCGAGGGTTATAACCGGACGCAGACGGTTTGAAGGCAAATTCAAGGATATGGGTGCTGTTCTTCTAACTGGCTGATATGCCGACAAACTCAGAGTGGATCGAGGGGAAATCGCACGAAGATTGGTATCAATTCATCCCAATTCACGCATTAAAAGAGCCGTTTCCTCTACGCGGATACGGTGCACCAAAATTGCCATATTGGCGATAGAAAACCAGAGGGCGATTTCCCATGCTCCAAAGACTAGTGGCAGGAGCGCAATTTCGGCAACCACGACCATATAATTAGGGTGTCGCAGCCACCGATAAAGCCCGCGTTTTACCAGTGGTGCTTCTGGCATGACAATAATGCGTGTCGTCCATCGTTTGCCAAGACTGCCGATAACCCAATACCGGCAAACTTGAACCAATAGAAATGGGAACAGGAAATAGGGTAAGGCGGTGGTATTGGTGGGGATTAAAAATACAATGGCGATTACCCAACTTAAATGAACCAAAACGATAATAGGATAATGACTTTCCCCCACTTCGTATCCACCCGTCTCGAGCAAATGGCGGGTATGTCTGCGGGAAACATAAAGTTCCGCCAAGCGCGCAACAATAATGTAAATGACGAGAATTAAATGCGTCGTCACGAGGGCTCCAGAACCAAAAACCCTGCAGTGAAGCCGGGCCCCAGGCTAGAGAGTAATATTTTTTGAAAGGGTTGATTATCCAAAAGGATTTGTTCAAGAACGAACAGGACAGTAGCGGCTGACATGTTACCATAGTCACTTAATACAGTCCGGGACTCGGTCAGAGAATTGGGCTCTAGATCGAGTGCGTCTTCAAGTGCGGATACGACCTTTGCGCCGCCTGGATGCAACGCAAACCGATCAATTTCACCAAGTGAAAGTTCGTTTTTGGACAGGAAATAATCCAGTGCCTTGCGGTAATTATTTTTGATGACCGCCGGAATACTTTGAGAAAACAGAACACCAAATCCGTCGTCTTCAACGTTCCAACCCATGACATCCAACGTTCCGGGCCAGGTATGTTCACCCCAGGCACGAATTTTTGGCCCGCCCATTCCAGTTGATGGATTAGTGCTTATGATTGCGGCGGCGGCACCGTCGCCGAATAAAGCCGTAGCGATCACATTTGATTTCGAATGATCGTCGCGCCGAAACGTCAGGCCACAAAGCTCGACAACCAAAAATAAAACATTTGCGGCGAGCCTGCTGGTTGCAATTTGACCGGCGCGCGCCAATCCCACCACACCCCCTGCACAGCCCAAACCAAAGATCGGTAATCGCTCGACATCCCGGCGCAATTGCATACGCTCTATTATCAAGGCGTCAAGGCTAGGGGTTGCGATCCCTGAAGTTGATACGGATACAACGACGTCGATGTCCGCCGGGGTCAAGCCCGCTCGGCCCAAAGCGCTTGTTGCGGCCGCTTCCAGAAGATTTACGGCATTTTCAACAAATAACGCGTTTCGTTCCTTAAACCCATGGACTTCGCTGTACCAGCTGATGGGAACACAGGAGTAACGGGTATTTATTGCGGCATTCCCATATACCTGTTGAAGGCGTTCGAAATCTGAAAAGGAAGTTCCGAAAAGTTCCTTAGTGACTCGAGCGACATCTGATTGTTTCATTTGGTAGGGCGGAACAGCGGTCGCGATGCCTAAAATTTCAGATTGTGGCATATCTGTATTATTCGTCACTAAACCTGTCTCTTCCTAACTTTGCTATATAAACGTGGAGAAGTGTTGGTGTGAATCCGATTTTAAGGTACACGACCAATTAATGAATTAACAATATCAAAGCTTCAGTTAAACGTGGGTTTTACCGGCTGCCTTAATACCTGAAGCGCTGATAAACGCCGTACGGCAAAAATACCGGTGTCGGCCAGATTTTTGTCGAGGTGAATACAGCTTCCGTCATTTCTGAACGGGCCGGGCCGTTACGATGTGGGTCTGTCAGATTACCATGATTCTAGTGAGGAAATCACCCACATGTTTATCCACATTATCGGTCTGCAGGCACAACGTCACGGCCGCGTGCAGGATCTAGGCGGGCCCCTGCTGCTCAATCGCTGCGGCGATTAGCGATCCAATTTTAGCGATCCCTTGGATGGCGCTTACTGCGCTCTGGGTCGTGGCCTGGGTCATGGTCTGGGTCGTGGTCTGAATGTTGCCTATGTCGCTGCCGATTTGAGTGGAGTGGGTGTGTAAATTACCACGATTGAATTCGCTGATGTAAACCATCGATGTGTCCATTTTGGATCAGGAGGAGCACTCAACTTAACGGCGAAAAATGTTCCAGTTCATTGATCGCTAATGGCCGCTTTAGGTCATTGAGGGCCATTTTCTGGTTCTTCGATTTTCGGCTCCTTTTAGCCGAGGCTGTTGAAGAAGTCTGATATTGGATGACTTCCTCTGCCTGCTGTTTTTAGTGCGGCCATTTTGTTTCCGCTTCGGCGTGATACCGAAGCGGTTTTCTGTTTTCCTGGGTTTGTGGTTGCGGTTTTGGGTTCTGTTTAGGCGTTCTCCAATTGTGGTGGTGGTATTGAGGCGATATTTGCGAGGCGTTTGAGGTTCTGGATCGTTGCGGTCAGCAAGAATTCATCCTTCGCCCCACACAATCCACGAAGCCTTAGCCTGATCATTGCGTGTAGGTGTTTTGCCTCGCCAAAAAGCCGCTCGATTTGTTTGCGCTGAATACTGGATGTTACATAAGCATCGGTTTCCATTAAGTCCTGAGTATAATCACGGGCTTCTTGATTGAGGTCCCGAGAGACCCGTCGTTCCCGACTTGTCGTGCATTTGGACTTGAGCAGACATTTCGCACAATCGCTTCCTTTGGCGATGTATTTGAGCGTTGAGGTTTTGTCGATCCTGCCGGTGGTCGTGAGGAGTTTGCCGCCTGGGCAGATATAGACATCACGATCCTTGTCGTAGAGGAAGTCTGCGCGGATGAATTTGCCTTCCGGTGCGACCTTGCTCTGGTCCCTTACGGGAATATGCGGGGTGATGCCGCGTTTGAGCAGCCAGTCGAGCATAATGCCTGTACCATAGGCAACATCGCCTGCGATATGATCCGGCTTCAGACCAAAGCGATCTTCGGTTCGTTCGATCATAGTTTTGGTTGCCTCAACCTCTTTGCTGATCCGGGTTGGTGTTGCCTCAACCTCTTTGCTGATCCGGGTTGGTGTTGCCTCAACATCAACGATCACGGCGTTTTCCATGTCGATCAAATAATTGAGGCTGTATCCGAACATGACCTTGTTGCGTCCGCGACTTGTCCACGCCGCTGTTGGATCGGTGGGCGACATCGCTTTCGGTTTCTGCTTGGGATTGATCGGAGAGTTCTCGCTCTCAAGCGCCCTTAGATAATCCCGAACCGGTCGAGCGCTCCGCTGCTCCGACGTCCAGTCAATCTCACTTCCTTTGATCCGTTGGAAGCGACTGGCGTCAGCTTCAATCACCGAAGCATCAACGGCGAACCCTTCACTGCCGACGAGACCGGCTGTCATGCAGCCACAGACAACCTCCTCAAAAACCTTGCGCAGGATATCGCTGTCGCGGAACCGTCCATGCCGGTTCACAGAGAATGTTGAATGGTGCGGGACCTTGTCCTCCAGGCCGAGACCGCAGAACCAGCGGTACGCCAGATTGACTTTCACCTCATCACAAAGGCGGCGTTCAGATCGGATCGAATAACAATACCCGACCAGCAACATACGTATCATCAACTCAGGGCAGACCGACGGACAACCCAGATGACTATAATGGGAGCTCATCTCGCCGCGCAGCCAACTCAAGTCTAGCACCTTATCAATCCGCCGCAGCAGATGATCATCAGGTATAGCAGAACGACTTTAATTTGATTCAAAGTCCCTGATCCCTGAAAAGCACCTCAATATCGCAGTCGTTTTTTCGTCGGA
>WASW01060256.1_pt1 | contig 10938 bp, 10 predicted proteins | sample 5698521 | NCBI WGS metagenome assembly WASW01 (sample SAMN11175560, study PRJNA528189) | sponge metagenome | isolation source: marine sponge | host: Leucetta | place: Antarctica: Western Antarctic Peninsula, King George Island | collected 2013-01
CCCTCATCCTCCGCCGGGGCGCCCTTACCCGGCGCCCACCGCCGCTAAAAAACTTTGAGGAATCGATGAGCCATCAAGAACAGAGTCTGCTCTCGCAAATAAACAGTTGCTCTGCGGTTGGTTCATTCGAAATAATCAAGGAAAGGATGGCTCAATTCATTGAGCAAACAGGCGCAAACGAATTGATGTTGGTGTGTGCTATTTTTGAGCATGACAAGCGAATACAGGCTTTGGAGCTTGCGGCAGAGGCAGGTCGGCAGATCGTTTCCCAAGGGAAATAAGCGGGGAATCCGAAGATTCCCCGCTCAATCAATCCCCGCCTTCATAAAAAGAGCGCAATAAACGGCTGCGAGTGGGGTGTCTTAATTTGCGAAGCGCTTTGGCTTCAATTTGACGAATCCGTTCACGAGTGACATCAAAATCTTGCCCAACTTCTTCCAGGGTATGATCCTTCTTTTCATCAATCCCAAAACGCATTCGGAGGACTTTTTCCTCACGAGGCGTGAGGGTACTCAAGGCAAATCTTGTCAATTCGCTCAAGTTGGCATAGGAAGTCGCATCCCCCGGATTGCTCGCTTTTTCATCCGCAATAAAATCTTTTAATTGCGAATCTTCATCATCGCCAATCGGCGTGTCCAAAGAAATCGGTTCTTTGGCAATCTTTAAAACTTTACGAACTTTGTTGAGCGGCATATCCATATATTTTGCCAATTCATCAGGAGTCGGCTCACGGCCATATTCCTGGACAAGCGCACGCGACGTTCGAGAAAGTTTGTTGATGGTTTCAATCATGTGCACAGGAATTCGAATCGTACGCGCTTGATCGGCAATCGCTCGTGTGATGGATTGACGAATCCACCAGGTAGCGTAGGTTGAAAATTTGTACCCTCGCCGATATTCAAATTTATCGACAGCCTTCATCAAACCAATATTGCCTTCCTGAATCAGATCTAAAAACTGCAATCCGCGGTTGGTGTATTTTTTGGCGATACTGATCACCAAACGCAGATTCGCTTCGACCAACTGACTTTTGGCGATTTTGACTTTCCGTTCCGCAATTTTCAAACGACGGACTTCTTTTTGAAACTCAGACCAGGACAACGAGGTGGTGGTGATCATCGTATCAATGCGATTTTGGCACGCTTGAATTTTCTCATAAATCCGTCGGGCGATCTTGAAACTATAGCCAGTTCGCTCTGAAATTATTTTTTCCGCCTCCTCGGTTTGAGTGGCATCCGTGGCTTCGTGCCAATCTTTGAAGAGCGCAATTCCTTCATCAAGATTGACTTGAAAATTTCTCGAATAATGCTCCAATTGTTGAACGGTGAGATCAATTTTTTCTTTATGCTGCAACATGACACCACACATCGCCTCAACTTGCCTGGAATTGAAATTGACACTTTTGATCAACTCCTGAACCTGCTGTTTGAGTTTTTTGATTTTCTTCTTGTTAGCGGGCGTGACGGAACCTTTTATTTTACTTTCAATTTCGGTGACACTCTCACAGAGTTTTTGCGCTTCACCCAACACCGCAACCACTTGTTCTCCCGCGGCCGCCTCATCTTCAATCACATTGTCATCTTCATCCAATCCTGAAACCACATGACGAGCGCGCAAGGTGTTTTGCTGGAGTTTCTTTGCCAATTCAAAGAGGTACGTGATGATTAAATTGGATTGAGAAAAAATTTCAATCAATTCAAACTGTCCTTCCTCAATCCGCTTGGCCACATCCACTTCACCATCCCGGCTGAGGAGTTCGATGCCTCCCATTTCTCTCAAATACATGCGAACCGGATCATCCGTGGAAGTATCAATGCCGGGTTCCAGGTCTAATTCGTCCTTAGTTTCGGGATCAAATTCCTTTTTCTGTTTGGTCAAACTGACATTTTTTACCGAATCAACCACTTCAATATCAATCTCAGACAAGATATCAAAGATGCGTTCCAATTGCTCCGTCGTCGGAGTTTTGGTGCCTATATACGCATTGATTTCATCCAACGTGATGAATCCTTTTTCTTTGCCTTCCGCAATCAGTTCTTTAATAATTTTTGTTTGATTTTTTGGAGCGTCATCTATCGCTTCGTCAATTGGTTGTGCACTCTGTTTGCTCATAATATAAGTCTCCCCCTGTAGGAATTGAGGTTAACGATGTGGATAAATCTGGTCCAGGGCTTCTTTTTGTTTTCGAAAATCGATACTGGCTTGGAGTTTTTCTTCATCTGAAAGAGTCGCTAGTTTTTCGGTACGCTGCCATTCCAAATTGCGTTCTTTGACTTGACGAATCAAACGCTTGAAATCGGCTTCATTGAATTCTGGAGACATCTCTTCCATATAAAGTTTCATGATCTGAGAATAAAGATCAGGAAACCGTTGTTCCAGCGTTTCTAAGGGAACCGTTTGAAATTCTTGATCAGAAAATTGTAGAAATTGTTTATATAATTGTTGAAAATGGGGGGTGTGAAATTCATTGGCATCCAAGTACTCACGCACCAGCGTGATGGCGATTCTAAAATGCAATAAAACTTGTAAAACTCTTTTTTCTTCTCGATTTTCCGGAACCCGTGAATCTTCAGTATGAAAATTTCTCAGATTATCATACTTTTGAGAGTTATGCAAATATTTTTCGGCTTTTTCTAAAATAAGTGATTCGGGTAAATGGATCAATTCCGCCAGGTGAGTAATTGCCATATTTTTTATTGCCTCATCTAGAATTTCCCCAATCATGGGTAACAACTCTTCAACCGCCTTAATACGACCTTGCACATTTGGACTATGTTTAGCAAGGCATTGCTGCACCAAATATTCAAAAACGGGGATATCTTGTTGTAATAATTCAGAAAATTTTTCTGCACCATAGGTCAATAAAAAAGAATCCGGATCTTCTCCGAGAGGAAGAGCGACCACCGAGGCCTCCAGGTGGCTCGATAAAAAGAGCGGACAACTTCTCCAGGCAGCGGCTTGGCCTGCTTGATCTCCATCAAGCAGGAGTGTCACTTTATCAACATATCTTTGGGCAAATCTCACATGATCCGCCGTGAGCGAGGTTCCACAAGTCGCCCCCGCTTGTTGAAAACCAAACTGATGGAGTCGGGTCACATCCAAATACCCTTCTACCAAGATCAGATGCCGTTTTTTTTTAATGGCCTCTCGTCCTTCATAAAAGCCGTACAATACTTGACTTTTATGATAATATTTTGTTTCAGGGCTATTGAGGTATTTCGGTGGTTGCTCGGCATCAATCGCCCTGCCTCCAAACCCGATACAGCGCCCTCGAATATCGCGGATTGGAAAAATAATCCGATTGCGGAACGTGTCATAAGCGCGTCCAGATTTGGGAGAATTTTTCACGAGACCCGCATGGATCAATTCATTGGGATTGAATCCTTGGCGGGTCAAATGCTGAAACAATAATTGCCACTGGTCAGGCACAAACCCCAGTTGGAAGGTTTCCCAAGTGTTTGCAGGAATTGAACGATTTTGTAAATACTCTCGACCGCTTTGCGCAGTGGGTTCTTTGCTCAGAAAGGAATGGTAAAATTCAGCCGCAAGGTGTAATGCTTTCAGAAGGCGATCTTCTGTTTGTTGTTTGGGAGAAGAGGTGGTTGATTTTTCTAGAGGAATGCCAAAACGATTCGCCAACTCGGTCAAAGCGTCTACGAAAGGCAGTTTGTCATATTCCATCACAAACTTGATTGCGTTGCCACCGATTCCGCAACCAAAACAATGGAAAAAACCACGTTGCGGATTGACATTGAAAGAGGGGGTTTTTTCAGAGTGAAATGGGCAAAGGGCTTTATAAGTCGCCCCGGTATGCCGCAAAACAACCCCGCGTTCACTCACGACAGAGACAATATCTGCGGTTTCTTCTACTTTTTGAATAAAATCACGGCTAAACATCATCTGCGCAATCCTGCCATGAGACGATCTGGGTTATTGTTTATTTTATGCTTGTTGACCATTTATCTTCCTGGAGCTGGCTTAGAAGGATGGAGGGCACTTGCCGCTCAGGAGGAAGTTGTCCTCACCCAGAAAAAACGGAATGAACTCAAACAAATGGAAATTCGTAAAAAAGAAATTCAACTCTATCTCAAGGAAAGTTACCTGGCCGAACAAGGGGCGCTGCAAAGAATTCAGGAGTTATCGTCAGATATCGAGACTTTGCGGCAACAAATTGTTCAAACGACTCAACAGCAAAAACATACCGAGAACATTCTTTCTCGTCAAACAAAAGAAGTCGTGCACTTGAAACAACAAGTTGAACAGGATCAAAGTTCGATGCGACAACATGTGCGGTTTATATACAGATTTTTGAAAGGAAAACAAGCTTTGTCCTTTTTTGAGCAACCATATTCTTTCAAAAATCAGCATCTGATGGAATTGGTTCTGCGCCATGAGGCTCTCCAGTTTAAAAATTTTTATCAAAAAGAGCCATCGCTGGAAAAATTGCTGGGGCCTTATCAACAAAGACAGAGCATCCAAGCACAACTTTTTCAGAAATCCTCACAAAGCAAAGAATTGGTGGAGCAAAAAAAGCAAGAACATCAACAGCTTGTCGTGAATATTCAACAGGATCGGCAAGTTTATGTCCGTTATTTGGATGAGTTGCAACAATCAATGGAACAGGTGATTGAGGATTTAGATAAACTTGAACAGCAAGAACATTTAGCCCAACAATTTAAAAACGCCCGTGGGCTTTTGCCCTTGAAAGGAAAACTGCTCCCTCCCGTAGAAGGGCGATTGATTCAGTCATTTCGGGATAAAAAACAGCGTCTCGATTCGCTCGTCTCTCGCGGGATCATCGTGGAAACACACAAGGGTAGCGTTGTCAGTGCGGTTGCGTCAGGGAAAGTCGTTTTTGCAGGGGCTTTGGAAGGGTATCGACAACTGGTGATTGTGGATCATGGCAAGGGCAGTTTTTCGGTTTATGGGAAATTAGAAAAATTGCGGATTGCGTTGCATGAATTTGTGGATCGTGGCACCGTGATTGGGCAAGTTTCACCAGAACTGGTGACGGCCAAATTTCATGTTTATTTTGAAATTCGTTATCAAGGGAAACCCGTCAATCCGCTCCTTTGGTTCAAAGCGAATGTTTATCGCAAATGATCAAGAGCGGATCTCGACACTGCCATCAGCCAACACTTCAAGAGAGGTATCAAACCCATCCACAGAATGGGGAAGATCCCCAAATAGAACCAAGGCACCGGGAAAATGAGGGTGCCAGTCTCGCAAGGCTTGTGCGGTGAGGCGATCCATCACCGGGAGCAGTTGTCTTCCGAGGAGCAGTTGAACCCGAGCCGCCATGAAAAGCAGGGCATGGAACCGATGAAGGACCGGAGGCGTGACACGCCGGACAGGGATATGCCGTTCCGCGAGAGGGATCTCAAGCCGATCCATCATCGCTTGAACATGCACACGTCTTCCATTTATCCAGAGATGTTCATCAAATAATTTCGATTCCAGAGCACGATTCATCGTCTCACTCTGGTTCACACGAGACGCGATCATTTCATCGGACGAGGTCGGAATCGAGCGTAATTCTTCAATCACCCCCCGCTTTGGCTTGAGATTTCTCTGCAACAATCGCCATAGTACGTCATACTGAGTCGGGCGTTGACAACGTAACCGGACGCGTTCACCATAATGCAGTTTCCAGGAAAAATCGCGAAGATCCCACGCTTCAGCATCAAGCCAATGATTCACTTCTCGAAAATCCAATAAAACTTTTTTACGCATTGAAACCCTATGTATTCGATCCTCTCCCATTCTCTCAATGATACCGAAAATATTGGAAAATTGATTGGGGAAAATTTAAGCCCAGGAAAAATAATTTTGCTCAATGGAGAACTTGGTGCCGGGAAAACGACGTTGACGAAGAGCATTTGCGCCGCATTGGGAGTGAATCCTGATCTGGTCATTTCTCCAACCTATACTCTCGTGAATGTCTACGAAGGCCAATGCCCCATCCATCATGTCGATCTCTATCGTCTCTCTTCGCCTGACGATTTAGACAGTTTTGATCGGGAGGATCTCATCAATGAAGAAGGGATCACTCTGGTCGAATGGCCAGAATTTATCAAACTGCTTCTCGGAGAAGAACCGCGGCTACAAATTGAATTGCAAACACAAAAAGAAACCTCTCGTAAACTAGAAATTCGAAATTTGTACGACTCCTTTGATTCTCTTTTTGAAGCCTTGAAACATTATGAATATTCTCGCACTTAATACGGCTTTTACCACCATTGGCGTGAGTTTGCTGAAAAATGATGAACTCGCCGGAAATTACTACTCGGTTTGTAAAAAACGGGGAGAACAGCTCATTTTTCACGTCCTTGATGATCTCGTGAACAATGCCCAACTGACGTTTCCAGAAATCGATTGTTATTTGGTCGTCAAGGGGCCCGGTTCTTACACAGGGCTTCGCATTGGCATGGCTGTCGCCAAAACCTTAGCGCAGGTTCATCAAAAACCTGTTATTGGCATCACTTCCATCGAATTGCTGGCTTCGATGGCAGCCCCCTTAGAAACGCCGTTTTATGTGCTTCTCAATTGTACCCGCTCTGAAGTATTTTATGCGCAATTTCAATTTGAATCTCAAAAATTGGTGCCGTTATCGGAGATCCGTTTAACGACCTTGGAGGCTCTTTGGGAAGAGGTTCAGGGACAGCCTGTCGTGCTCAAACAAATTGTTCCCCCTCAAGCGGCTTCCAGTTCGCTTTTTGAGCAACTTTCCCGGCACCCTTGCCAATATCCCCTGGCCGATGCCTACCCTCTTTTGCAATTAGGGCGAAAATACTATCCCCAATACCAGGGAAACTTTCCCATCGTCCATCCCATTTACCTTAAAAAAGACGTGGTCGGGAAATCGGAATGATTCGTCTCAAAACAAGATCAGTCTTCAATCGTAACTTTTCCTTTGAATCTGGTATAAGCTCCTTGCAGCAGTCGAACCCCTTGGAAGCGATCCACAGATTTGAGAAGAAAGGAGTGCATGGAATTTGATACCCGTGAATTGAGAAACACGCTAGGGTGTTTTGCCACTGGAGTGACCGTCATTACTGCGGCTCCTGACGGTTATGCGGCCTTAGGGATGACGGTCAATTCGTTTGCCTCGGTTTCGCTGGATCCTCCGCTCGTTTTATGGAGTTTGGATCGGGAATCAGACACCTTTTCCGCATTTGAAGCCGCCACTCATTATACCGTCAATATTCTCACAGAAGCCCAACAGGATCTCTCAAACCGTTTTGCCAAATCTAACAATCATCACCTGGGTGATCTCGCTTGTGAGATCGGAGACAACGGCTGCCCGATTATCCCTGACACCCTCGCCGTCATTGAGTGCGAAATCAGGGATCGCGTGGCGGGCGGCGATCACATTATTCTGATCGGGCGCGTGCTTCGTTTTGAGAAAAAGGAAGGAAAACCCTTGCTGTTTGCCTTGGGAGGTTATGCGAAAATGGTGGCTCAGTCGTGAAAAAATCTTTGGGATTGCCTGCTGAGAAACGAATAAAAGTCAACAAGAATAATGGAATTTGGGATTCAATTTTTTCCGGATGTCGGGTCTGAATTCAAATCAGGCGCACGGTATTGGGAGGAAGCTTTGCACTTGGTTGACCTCTGTGATGAACTCGGTTACACCAGCGTCTGCACCATCGAGCATCATTTCAATCTTTATGGTGGTTACTCCCCCAATCTGCATTTGTTCCTATCCGCTGCGGCCATGCGCACCAAAAATCCCGATTGGTGACAGGCGCAGTGCTGCCAGTTTTCAATCACCCTTTGAAGATTGCCGGAGAAATCGCCATGCTCGATTCGATTGCCGGAGGGCTTTTGGAATGTGGGTTCGCTCGTGCTTTCCGGCCTTTGGAATTTGATCGTTTTGGCATCCACTTGAATGAAAGCAAGTCCTGTTTTTCAAAAGGAATCGAGCAGGTTCGTCGTCTGTTGTCGGACAACTATCCTGGTTACGATAAAATCATTGAAATGCTCTCCAAAGAAACATTTGAGTCCCAAGTGGAAAAATACGCGGCTTGGGTCGGAACTCCGGAAAGGCTCAACGACGCCATTGCCGAATACCTTGCTCTGATCGGGCTCTTTGAGGTCGCCTCCTTGCAGATCAATTTCAATACGATTCCTGTCGAGGAAGCAGAGCGTTCAATGCGACTCTTTGCGGAGAAAGTCATCCCGAATTTTACCAAGCAGTAAAAAGCAACAAAAGACCAATCTCCGCCAGTTTCTCCCGAATTTCCAAGCGCAAAAACTTTCTTTTGACTATTTCTATAATCTATCCTAGGAAAGAGCATTCTCAGGTTCTTTATCCCCTCTCTAAAGTGAAAATTTAATCGCAGAAGAATGTGGTCGTATGCTAACTTAAAAAAGGAGTGAGACATGTTGAAAAAAATTTCCATAATCATGATTGGAATGGCACTTTATCTATTATCCTCGAATGCTTTAGCTCAAAAAAAGCGTGCTCTCAAGATAGGATGGGGGCCGTTTCCAGATGTTCCTCAGATTTCACAAGCCGTCGACAAGAATCTTTGGAAAGACGAAGGGCTTGATGTGAAAATTGTGCCGTTCTTCTCAGGAAGAGCATCTTTCGAAGCGCTTCTAGGCGGACAGTTAGACTTTGCCATCATCGCCGAATTTCCCGCAGTCATTGGAGCAATGCAAAAGCAAAAATTCGGAATCCTCTCCCGAATGTCTCAGTATCAAGCAACTCGAATCATTTCAAAAAAAGGGATTCACTCAGTAAAAGATCTCGCCGGCCGCAAAGTAGGAACCACTGTTGGGACAAACGTGCATTTCTTATTAGATGTCGAACTACAAAAGGCTGGCGTTAAAGCGGAGGTGGTCAGTTCTGCCCCGCCTGACTTGCTTCCTGCACTTGTGAGAGGGGATATCGATGCTGCCGTGATGTTTCCTAGTTTTTATGCAGGTGCTAAAAAAGCTTTGGGAGATCAGTATCAGGAAGTGATGACCCCAAGCTATTCCACACAGTTTCTCCTTGTCGGAACCGAGGAAATGATCGATCAGTCTCCGGAGACGGCACGTAGTGTTTTAGCGGCTTTGCTGATGGGTGAAAAATTAGTAATAGACGATCCTGCGGAAAGCCAAAAGACGGTATCACGGGTTGTTGGCAAAGCGATTGGCCTTGCCGGGATTGTGACGGGATGGTCTGAACATGAATACAAAATGGGGCTTGATGGCGCACTTTTAGAACTCATGTTAAAAGAAGGCCAGTGGATTAGGGCAACCGGGAAAATCAAAAATGTTGAACCGACAAAAGAGCTTTTTCGGCCTTATTTCCGTGAAGAAATACTGAAATCCCTGGCAAGCGATCGTGTTAATCTCTAGTCACAGAATCGCAACCATTAAAGTTGGTGAATTGTTAAAGAAAAGGGAATTGGAATGGAGAAGGGGCAGGGTGGTTTAGACCAAATTACTTTACGTCGTCGAGGGGTGGGTTTGATCGGATATGACGCGACTGAATCTGCCGGAGGCTACACCTTATTTGCGCCTCTAACGGCAAAGGGGCAAGTCTTTCTGATCGATATGGCAGGAACCATCGTTCATTCTTGGCAGATGCCCTTTCCACCAGGCCGCCATGCTGTAATCCTCCCGAACGGAAACCTCGGTTATAACGGCAACCACCCCGATTCACCGATCCGTTATATTCCTTGGGCTTTGTGGCGCGGAGGTGCTTTTTCTGAAGTCACTCCTGATGGGAAAGTCGTCTGGGAATATACCGATTTGGCTCATCATCATGATGGGCAATGGTTAGACAATGGCAATCTTCTTTATGGTGCTGTGGAACCCATGCCCCCAAACATTGTGAAAAGAGTCGTAGGAGGGCACTCTAAAAATCCGCGTGAGGAGGGCACCATGTATGGGGATGTCATTAAAGAAGTCAATCGAAAAGGACAGATTGAATGGCTTTGGCGTTCTTGGGAACATCTCAATCCTGAGGATTTTCCAATTCACCCCATTTTCGAGCGCCATCACTGGCCTTACATCAATGGACTTTGGCGCACACGTGGGGATTTGGTGTTGATGAGTTTGCGAACCACTTCTGGCGTGATTGGTGTTGAAAAATCTTCAGGAAAGGTTGTTCTCCACATAGGTCCCGAAATTGTTTCCCAACAGCATGCTCCTGTAGAACTGGAGAATGGGAATATTCTCATATTCGATAACGGAAACTTTCGCCTCGGCAACTCGACTCAATCGTCAAGGATTGTTGAAATTAACCCGAATAGCAAAAAAATAGAGTGGGAATATAACGATGAAATGCGGGTTGCATTTTTTTCAGCTTACATGGGGGCAGCACAACGCCTAGAAAACGGTAATACTCACATAACGGAGTCTGCCACAGGCCGGCTTTTCGAGGTAACACGGGAGTGCAAAGTTGTCTGGGAGTATGTGATCCCTTATTTTGCTGAATACGTTGATGAGGATGTCCGCAAATATGTCCCTGGTCAGCATAATAGCGTATTTCGTTCATACCGATACACTCTAGCCCAACTCCCTTGGCTTTAGTTTTGATAAACTCAAAGCCAATTTTATAAACGAACAGATCTCTTCAAATTTCCCAAAATGGATTCTCTCAAGAAATTAGGAAAAGTCACGATTTCCCTAATAGGCGTGCTGGCGATTTGGTGGCTTGTGGCAGCATCGGGCGTTGTCAATCCACAACTTTTTCCCACACTAACTGAGGTTTGGTTTGCGGCAGTGGAACTGCATGAGGAAGGGTTATTATACAGCGATTTAGCGATTTCTCTGGAGCGTGCCGCGATTGGTTTTTTTATCGGTTCTTTCCTGGGTATTGCGATCGGGTTGTTGACTGCTCAGACGCGCTTTTTTCGTTTTGCACTCAATCCTTTTGTAACGCTGCTGAGACCGATACCAGCAATTGCCTTAGTCCCTGTTGCGATTGTCTGGTTTGGT
>WASW01073275.1_pt1 | contig 10936 bp, 9 predicted proteins | sample 5698521 | NCBI WGS metagenome assembly WASW01 (sample SAMN11175560, study PRJNA528189) | sponge metagenome | isolation source: marine sponge | host: Leucetta | place: Antarctica: Western Antarctic Peninsula, King George Island | collected 2013-01
CTTCAATGAAGTCCTCAGCCGTTACGGATTGAGTTTCACGTTCGTCAATACTTCTGATCCCAACGCCGTGGAAGAAGCCATCCGCCCCAATACGAAATTGATTTGGCTGGAAACACCGACGAACCCTTTATTACAAATCACGGATATCGCAGCGATTTCCAAAATCGCCAAAGCCCGCAATCTTCTCTTGGGTGTGGATTCGACTTTTGCGACTCCGTATTTATTGCGCCCTTTGGAATGGGGAGCCGATATCGTGATGCACAGCACGACAAAATACCTGAGTGGGCATAATCAGATTATCGGCGGGATGCTCGTCACCAATAGTGAAGAATTGAATGGAAAATTGAAGTTTCTCCAAAAAACGATTGGGGCGGTTTCCAGTCCGTTTGATTGTTGGCTGACCTTGCTTGGTGTGAAAACGTTGTCCCTGCGGATGGAACGGCATTCTGCCAATGGCATGGAAGCCGCCCAATTCTTGGCGGATCATCCCAAAGTCGGGCGGGTGATCTATCCTGGCCTACAAAGCCATCCACAGCATGAGATTGCGAAGCGTCAAATGAAGGGCTTCAGTGGGATGCTTTCATTCGACCTCAAAGGAGGCATCGAGGCCGGCGTGACGCTCATGAACAGTGTCAAGCTCTGCGCTTTGGCCGAAAGCCTTGGAGCTGTTGAGACGATGATTACCCATCCGGCTTCGATGACACATGCCGATGTTCCCGAAGCGATCCGGGTGGAACGAGGATTGACCAATGGACTCGTTCGTCTTTCCACAGGGATTGAAGACGCTCAAGATATTCTGACTGACCTGGAACAAGCACTCGATCAGGTCTAAAAGATGCTGAGGGAGGGGCATTCAAAATCGTGACCTCCCTTTTTCCCGAAGGCGATGACTGGGAACCCACCCCTAACCCATCCCAGGAGGGGAATTTCTTCGCTCATTAGAACATACAGTGTTTTTAATGCCCCTAACTCCTCCCAGGAGAGGAATTTCCCTTTTTCCCGAAGGCGATGATTGGGATCTTCTCAGTTCTTTGCTCTTATCGATCAAGCAGAATCCTCTCAAACAAAATACCTCATTTCCCCTTCCTCGCCCTCTCTCAAAATATTTTAGCTTGAATTCTTCTCAGTTAGCACGTTATTAGAGGGATGATTTTTAATATAACTTGAAGGCTTTCTAAGCTGAGCAGATAATTATTTGATTGACACTACAGCTATAAATTCAATGACAATTTCAAGGAGAACCCTATGAGACGATTTTTAAAATTAGGGATAATCGGTTTGGCTTTAATTGGTATCGCGACCCTGGTTTATGCCGCCGGAGGAAGTGGACATGGTGGCGGAACCGGTTTCGAGATAACAGACCATGTGCTGGAACAATTAACCTCTGATATCAAGGCCATGCCTGGCTTTGTTGAGGAAGAATCTGTCAAGGCGCTTGAGAGTCTGAAAGGAAAAGTGCTTCATGACGAAAAAGAATTTCTAGATGAAATCAACGGTGCCGTCGGTGAAAAAGCCACGGAAGCGTTTAAACATTTAGTGGTTTTTCGTGCCAACAAAATTCCGATTTTTCCACGCCCGATCAATACGTATTTAGGAGAAGAAAACATAGGAATCGGAGCAATGGTCATCAATCGGTTTAAAGTCGAACCCTTTAATTTGATTGCGACCCTGATTTTTTTATTTGCGATTATTCATACCTTCCTCACCACTAAATTTTTAACCATGGCACATCATTTGGCCCATGATTATGAGGAATCAGTCAAAGCAGGGAAGCCGAAAGAGATGAAACGTTTTGGTTCCGAAGTGCTCCATTTTGTCGGGGAAGTGGAAGCGGTTTTTGGCATTTGGGCGATTGGCTTAGGCATTGCGATTCTCTTGTTTCATGGTTCTTCTTTGATGGTCTACTACCTCAGCAGTGTGGTGAATTACACCGAACCGATGTTTGTGGTGGTGATCATGACCCTGGCATCGACGCGCCCGGTGATCAAGTTAGCAGAACTGATCATGGAGAAAATTGCAAACCTGATGGGGGGAAATCTGACCGCGTGGTGGTTCACTCTCCTGATCTTCGGGCCATTGCTTGGTTCTTTCATTACCGAACCGGCAGCAATGACGATTTCAGCTTTGCTGTTGGCCAACAAGTTTTACTCACTCAATCCTAGCCCGAAATTCTCTTACGCCACCATTGGTTTGCTATTTGTGAATGTTTCCGTGGGAGGCACCCTTTCTCATTTTGCGGCTCCTCCCGTGTTGATGGTGGCCGCCCCCTGGGATTGGGGATTGGCTTTTATGATCGTAAATTTTGGTTGGAAAGCCGCCTTGGGCATCGTGATTGCCACCGCGATTTATTACATTTTCAATAAAACTGAAATGTTGGAAATGGAAAAAAGATACAGTGCTTTGGAAACACAAAAACAATTGGAAACCAATGAAGTTGACCGCAAAGCGTTGGAGCAGGAATTTGATCAAATGGAAGTGGTGATCAATGAAGAATTAGGATTCAGCGCGTCGTTTGATAAAAAATGTGACGAAATCAAAGAAAGGATGAAAGCCAAACTGGCAGATAAACTCAGCCAATCTCCGGAACTGGAAGCCGCATTTGAGAAGATCTTTGAAGAAATCAAACGCAACGAAATGCAAAGGACATTGCCTGGGCTGCTTCCTAAAAAAGAGCGTCCTCCTTATCGTGATCCGGGTTGGGACAATCGCCTTGATGCCGTGCCAACTTGGATTATGGTTGTCCATGTGTTTTTTATGGCTTGGACGGTGCTCAATGCGCACCATCCCCCTTTGTTCATCGCAGGTTTTTTGTTTTATCTGGGATTTGATCAAGCAACGTCCCCTTTTCAAAACCGCACCGATTTGAAACCGGCCTTATTGGTTGGCTTCTTTTTGGCGGGATTGGTGATTCATGGAGGAGTGCAGGCTTGGTGGATTGCTCCAGTGCTCGGAAGTTTGGGAGAAGTGCCTTTGATGATTGGTGCGACAATCCTGACGGCTTTTAACGACAATGCTGCCATCACATTTCTCAGTACTTTGATTCCCAATCTCGGCCCTGAATTCAAATACGCTGTCGTGGCTGGAGCCGTTACTGGCGGTGGACTGACTGTCATCGCCAATGCTCCGAATCCAGCAGGGCAATCCATTTTATCCCGTTTTTTTGAAAATGGAGTCTCTCCCGCAGGATTGGCCAAAGCCGCTTTCATTCCGACGATCATCATGGGACTGTGTTTCATGCTACTTCGGTTTTAATGGGAAGTTTTCGCCTCTTTTATCAGGTGGTTCCTCAAATCCACCTGATAAAAGCATGGTCTCCTGATCCTCATTTTTTATGTTCTTAAAAAATCATCCTAAAATTTCAAACATCGTTAGGTCGAATTTATGAAAAATACTTTCACACGATGGATTTTAATAGCGGTTTTCATCAACATCCCCTCATTCTATGCCTTCGGCTCAGAAACAATTCACACCTCTTCCATTCTCCCAGCGCTTGAAAGTTATCAGGATGGGCACATGACGGATTTGATGGAAATACTCGCCCACCGTATTCATCAAAATCCTTTCAATCTGATAGCCTCGCTCATTTTTGTTTGTGCGATTTTCCACACATTTCTCGCGAACCAATTTGTGCGCCTTGCCCACAAATGGAACCGTGCCCATAAAGAACGAGTGAAGGACAACGAAGATATCTGGCATGATACCCATTTTGGCGCAGAAATTATGCACTTTTTAGGAGAAGTGGAAGTCATCTTTGGGCTATGGGTGCTTCCCTTAATGCTGGCAGGAATTTATTATTTTGATTGGAACGGAGTAGTCCATTACCTCAGCGGAACGGTCAACTACACCGAACCGATGCTTCTGGTCGTGATCATGGCTTTGGCTTCGAGTCGCCCTGTCGTCAAACTGGCAGAACAGTGTCTCAGTATTTTTGCCAGTTTAGGGAAAAATTCTCCTGCCGCCTGGTGGTTATCGATCCTGACAGTGGCGCCCTTACTAGGATCTTTTATTACTGAACCAGCCGCCATGACCATTGCCGCTCTGATGCTTGCCAACCAGTTTTATGCGCTCAAACCGACTCCGAAGTTTGCTTATGCCACTCTTGGATTGTTGTTTGTCAATATTTCTGTGGGCGGAACTTTAACCGAATTTGCGGCCCCTCCGGTTTTGATGGTGGCCACTCCCTGGAATTGGGATTTGGTTTTCATGTTCACTAATTTTGGCTGGAAAGCTGCCTTGGGGATTGTCATTGCCAATAGTCTGTATTTTCTTGTTTTTCGAGGGGAGTTTGCTAAACTCAAAGATCCAAAAATTTCTGAAGCTGTCAATAAAAAGAATCAGGAAAATCATCCGATACCAGTCTGGATTACAGGGATTCATCTGCTTTTTATCGCATGGACGGTGATCAATAAACATTATCCAGAATTATTCATTGGGGGGTTTTTGTTCTTTATTGGATTCATACAGGCGACCCGGATCCATCAAGGTAAAATGGAGTTAAAAAGCCCGATGTTGGTGGGATTTTTCCTGGCCGGGTTGGTGACTCACGGGGGGCTTCAGGGGTGGTGGATTGCTCCGATTTTGGGAAGCATGGACGAAATTCCTCTGATGCTGGGAGCAACTTTTTTGACGGCGTTCAATGATAATGCGGCGATCACTTATCTCAGCACTCTAGTGCCCACATTTACGGATGAGCTCAAATACGCTGTGGTCGCAGGAGCCGTTACAGGAGGGGGATTGACGGTGATTGCGAATGCTCCAAATCCGGCGGGACAATCGATTCTTTCCAAGTTTTTTAGTGGTGGGGTTTCCCCCTTAAATCTTGCGCTTGGAGGGATTATTCCTACCATCATCATGGGACTGTGTTTCATGCTTATTCGCTAAAAAAGGGATTATGAAAAAATTATTGTATGTTCTCCTCTTCATCAGTTTTTTCTTTGTTGTCGGATGTACGGAAGAATCCAGAAACAAGATCTTTCGGGAAGCCGACAATATTTTAGGAAAAGATTTGCAAGTTTCTTATATCGACAGTGGGAAAGTCGTCAAAACCTGGATTGTTCGTGATAGCAAAATCACTGCGGGAAAAGATGAAAGCGGGAGAGTCTTAGGCTATTATTATTTTTGGAGTGAGAAAAAAGGGTATGTCCAAATTCCAATTGAACGGACGATCATTGAAGAATATCGAAAAGTGGCCAATTAAAACGAACATGTTTGCAGGATTCAACAATTTAGAGTCATTCAATCCAATAATGCTGTTCCAGAAATTTTTTATGATTGAGATTCCAAACAATGATTGCAATGACTCGATAAGGATTTGCCGAGGAGTGAACAAACTCTTTAGAAAATGAACGAAATCGTTTGATGATAAAAGGGCGCGTTTTTTTACGATCAAGCGAAATGGTTTTCCTCAATTCTTCCTCTCGAAGCGCAGCAATCATAATACGGCCAGAATACGCCTTGTTGCGAGTATTTCTGAGCTTGAACTCTACGGAAGTTGCGTTATTTTTTGAAGTCATCTTCAATTGGTCAATAATTAAACTCAACGGTTGGATGGATCTCAGAGGGGGTCGTCGTTCGGGAAGCCACTACCTTTAGAGGTTTCTCCTCATTTTTCCTTCAGCTGCTTTTCTAAATCCGTGGCTTTTTTCTCAAGCAACCGGATCTCTCCCAACGACTTTTTGTGTTGGCTTTTCAAATTATCAAGCAGGGCTGTTTTTGCCTCAAAGGTTTTCTTCTTTCCCGAAATTTCCTTCAGAAATTTTCTTTTTTTTTCCCCGAGGGTCGCATCTTTTTTTGGATCAGAAGGAGAGGTTTCTTGAGACAATTTGAGCAGAAATTCCTTTTGATCAATTTGTTGTTCAAAGGTGAGATGTTGTTGTTCCATAGACAATTTGAGCAGAAATTCCTTTTGATCAATTTGTTGTTCAAAGGTGAGATGTTGTTGTTCCATTTCTTTTGAAAAACTCACTAATGCTTGATTTTCGATGCTTTGTTTTTCACCTTGCTGACGAAGTTGGGCAAAGAGCGATTGATAAAAAAATTGTTGGTAAATTGTAGTAGCAATGATGATCACAAAGATGGCAACAGAAAAAATGCCACCGGCAGTCAATTGTTTGCGGCTAAATTGCCAACTGATTTTAGGACCAACAAAATAAAATGTATCTTTCGTCACCACTCTCGTTTTGCTGACCAGGCTTTTATCGGCAGGTTGTCTTGATGCAAGATTGCGCTCTTCAAAACTTTTTAAGGCGTCTGCTTCTGTTTCGAAGATTCCTAAAAAATGATCTGATTTTAGATAATGATCTGATTTCAGATTTTGAAAGATTTGAGAAATTTGCGTGAAATCTGTGTTGATTTCACATAAAGCGTATTTGATTTGGCGAGTGTGACATTCTTTCAAAGGCGTGATCAGAAACTCAATCAGCACAGAATCGATCAAAATGTCTCCCTTTAAATTGATCAGCAATCCTCGAATTGTCTTCTCTTGCAAAAGATGCTTGATATAGTTGACAAGTTCTGGGATTTCAGGGGAGACAAATTTCCTGGTAATTTTTACGACACAAATATTGTTTTCAATCCGGTGAGTGATCAACCCTGTCTTCATCTGCAAAGTTCCTCTCGATTAAAAGCGGTTCCAATTTTGGGATTTCTCAGTTATTTTCAGAGCATGAATGATGGGGGGATTCCGCCATCTTAACCAAGAAATGGTGCGATCAAAGTCTTTAGGTGTAAAACTTCCTACAAATTCTATACCAGTATGTGCTATAATAAATCAAACGATATAGTGATTTCATCCCCTCTTGAAAGCACTCTTTGTCAAAATCGCTAGAAAATTTATGTGAGCAATGGTAAAATCAGCACTTATTTTCCCCTGCGTCAGTAAGAGCGGTTGATAGAACCGCGGAGATTTCGTGATCCAATAAGGAGGTAGAAGTTTGAAAAGCGAAAATGTACTTATTATTTTCAGTGTCATCGTATTGGCAGTTTTATTGATGAACATTTTTGGCAATACAGAAGATACAAATACCCAGACGATAAAATACAGTGATTTTATCTTTCAGGTGCGTCAGGGGAATGTCGTCACAGCCGAAATCATAGGAGATGTTTCCATCGAAGGGCAATTTCTGGATGGTCAAGCCTACCACACTAATATTCCTCCTCAAAATCCAAATTTAGTCAATTTACTCCGCAAACATGAAGTCCAAATTTCTTCTGTTCCTGAAGCAGGAATGCCTTGGTATATCAGCCTCCTCATTCATTGGGGGCCGTTTATTTTTATCTTTGGGATTTGGTTATTTTTGATGAGACGAATGCAGGGGCCGGCGAGTCGTTTATTTTCTCTTGGAAAAAGTAGAGCACGGCGGAGTGACCCCACTAAACGCAAGATTACGTTTCAGGACGTGGCAGGCGTTGACGAAAGCAAAGAGGAATTGGTCGAGATTATTGAATTTTTGAGAGACCCGGCAAAATTTAGAAAACTCGGTGGCCGCATTCCAAAAGGTGTTTTGATGTCGGGTCCTCCAGGAACCGGAAAAACATTATTGGCCAAAGCAGTCGCTGGTGAAGCCGAAGTTCCGTTTTTCAGTATCAGCGGTTCAGATTTTGTGGAAATGTTTGTCGGGGTGGGAGCAAGTCGAGTCCGTGATTTATTTGAAGAGGGCCGCAAAGATGCGCCTTGTATCCTTTTTATTGATGAAATTGACGCAGTCGGGCGAAGCCGTGGTTCTGGATTGGGAAGTGGGAATGATGAACGGGAGCAAACGCTCAACCAATTGCTGGTAGAAATGGATGGCTTTGACGCAATGGAAGGCATTATTGTGATTGCGGCGACCAACCGTCCCGATGTTCTCGATCCCGCTTTATTGCGCCCTGGTCGGTTTGATCGCCAAGTCCATGTTTCTTTACCTGATATTAAGGGGCGTGAGGAAATTTTGAAAATCCATTCCGCCAAAGTAACGATTGGGGAAGGCTTGGATTTAAGCATCATTGCCAAAGGGACTCCCGGTTTTTCCGGAGCCGATCTGAAAAATTTAGTCAATGAAGCCGCCTTGGGTGCGGCTCGAAACAATAAACAGTCGCTGGCACTAGAAGATTTTGAGGAAGCTCGTGATCGCGTTTTAATGGGGCCGGAACGCCGTTCGCTGGTGATGTCGGAAAAAGAAAAGCTCAGTACCGCCTACCATGAAGCCGGACATGCCTTGGTGGCGATGTTGACCAAAAAAGCCGATCCTGTGCATAAAGTGACCATTGTTCCGCGAGGCAGAGCACTGGGTGTCACCGCCTTTTTGCCAGACAATGACAACCGAGCCTATGACATGGAATACTTGTTAGGGAGAGTCACCATTGCCATGGGAGGACGTGCCGCAGAAGAACTCATCTTTGATGAAATCACCACCGGAGCGAGCAATGATATCCAGCAAGCCACTCATACCGTTCGTGACATGATTTGCCGCTATGGGATGAATGAAACCATTGGCCCGATTGCTCTTGAAGATGACAGCCAGCAGCATGTTTTTGGAAGAGATTTCGGAAAAGATCGAGATTATGGCGAAAAAACCGCCTCACAAATTGATAGAGAAATGCGGAAAATCCTCAAAACGCATTATAAACAAGCCAAAAAAATGCTGATCGACCATATCGAGGTTTTGCATTCAATGGCGAAAATGCTGATGGAAGAAGAAACCATTGATGGTAAAAAAATCGCGACCTTGCTGGGGCAAAACACATAAGATGACCGACTGTCACGAAATTCCATCATCTCAATTTTAGCCATATCATGACTGCCCCCCACTCCAAAGTTGGTCGCCATTTTCCGCTAGGGTACTATTTCCTCTATCTCTTGCCAAAAAATGCCTTCAGTCGATTGTGTGGGATCATTGCGGAGCTACGCTTACCGAGCATGATTCTGCAACCCCTGATCCGACTTTTTATCTCTGCCTTTCGGATTGATATGTCGGAAGCCATCGAAGCGGTGTCAACCTACCCGACCTTCAACGCTTTTTTTACACGACGCTTAAAACCGGAAATGCGCCCGATCAATTTACAAGCGAACAGATTAGTCAGTCCTGTCGATGGAACCATTGGGCAATTTGGTGTGATTGCTGAGGGGCGTTTGATTCAAGCCAAAGGATTGGATTACACAATTGCGGATTTATTGGATGATCCTGTGCGGGCGAAAGAATATGAGGGCGGGCATTACATGACCATCTATCTTGCTCCTTACAACTATCACCGTATTCATAGCCCTGTTTCTGGGAGCATTCGACATTGCACTTACATTCCAGGGCAACTCTGGACGGTCAGCCCTCTCGGAGTGAACAACGTCCGCAATCTTTTCCCACGCAATGAAAGGATTGTCTCTTATATCGAAACAATTCAAGGAGAATGCGCGGTTGTGAAAGTCGGAGCAACGGTTGTCGGAAAAGTAAAACTCGCGTATCATTCCATTGAAACCAATAAATTCGGAGCACAACGAGCAGAGATTGCCTTGCATCAACCTTACAACCTGGAACGTGGCGAGGAACTTGGGGTTTTTGAATTGGGTTCGACGGTGATCTGCTGTTTTAAACCAGGGCAGGTGCAATGGGATCGACTTTCAATTGGTCAGTCGGTACGCTTAGGAGAAGCGCTGGGACATTTTTATTATGAGCCGTTTTCTGATTCGGAAGCCCAGCATAATTCCACTTCCACATGATCCAAGACCGCTGGGATCGGCACCGAAGGTTTGCGGATTTTGACCCTTATTTGAGTGACGGGAAACTGGGTTTTTATGATATCGATGATGTGCTGTCCCAGCGCTTCCAATAAATGGAATTGCTTCTGAGTGACGGCGTCATTCACTAGATTGTAAATATCCACATAGGAAATAGTCTCTTGCAATTCATCGTTTTGGGCGGCCGCAACACAATTGAATTGATATTCAAGATCCACTTCAAAGCGCTGACCTAAGGTTCGTTCTTCCGTTAACGCACCATGATAACCATAAATGATCAGATTCCGCAGACGAATTGTTGCAATTTGTTCCATAACTGGGCGCACATTATTTGAAAAATTAAAAAGAGGGAATCCCAAAATGGGTAAAATATTTCCAGTCAATAGGTTTGACTATTTTCCACTAACATATTCTCAGCAAGAAGGGAAATTATGATCGATTTTACAGGGAAAAAAGGGATTATATTGGGCGTTGCCAATTCAAGAAGTATCGCTTGGGCAACGGCTGAAAGCCTGCATCAATGCGGTGCTGAACTAGCGTTGACCTATATTGAGGATCCTAAAGGACGATATGAAAAAAATGTTCGTACTCTCGGCGAACAGGTCGGGGCATCGATCATCCATCCCTGTGATGTGCAGGATGAAAAAGCGATTGATTCCCTGATGGAAGTTGTCGCAGACAAATGGGGAAATCTTGATTTTATGGTACACAGCCTTGCCTTTGCCAAACAGGAAGATTTAGGAGGCTCTTTTTCTGGAATCAGTCGAGATGGTTTTCTCAAGGCCCAGGAAATCAGTGCTTATTCGCTCTTGCCTTTATCTGCTGGAGCGGCTCCTCTGATGCGTGAAAATGGGGGGGGGAGTATCATTACGATGAGTTATATCGGTGCAATGCTTGCAATGCCAAATTACAATGCGATGGGGCCAGCAAAAGCGGCTTTGGAATCATCCGTCCGTTATCTTTCGCGAGAATTGGGAGGCGATAATATCCGAGTCAACGCCATTTCAGCAGGGCCGCTTCGGACGCTTTCCTCTGCTGGCATTAAAGATTTTTCTACCTTGCTTCAGGGAGTGGCGGAGCAAACGGCGCTCAAACGGAATGTCAGTCAAACCGAAGTCGGAGCAACCGCCGCATTTCTTTGCAGTGAGGCAGCTTCCGGCATCACGGGGCAAACCATCTATGTTGATTGTGGCTTCAACATCATGGGAGGGGCTTGATCGTCCGTGT
>WASW01054246.1_pt1 | contig 10886 bp, 8 predicted proteins | sample 5698521 | NCBI WGS metagenome assembly WASW01 (sample SAMN11175560, study PRJNA528189) | sponge metagenome | isolation source: marine sponge | host: Leucetta | place: Antarctica: Western Antarctic Peninsula, King George Island | collected 2013-01
GATCATGTTGAGCTTGTTACCGATACCGGCGTGACCGTTCGTTACAATGATCCAAGGCGCTTTGGTTTTATGGACTTATTCCATGAGGATGATACATCAACGCACAAATTATTGGCTGATATTGGGCCCGAGCCACTTTCAAATGCTTTTGATGGGCAGGCGTTGGCAAATGCATTGGGTGATCGGCGCTCAGCAATCAAAGTCGCGATCCTGGATCAGCACGTTGTAGCTGGCGTTGGCAATATATACGCCTCAGAAGCACTGTTTCGAGCAGGCATCTCACCTCGTCGCATGGCAAAAACCGTTAAAGGTGCCCGGGCTGAGCGGTTGGCGGCAGCCATTCGTGATGTATTAGGCGAGGCCATTGAAGCTGGTGGGTCATCTCTGCGCGATCATCGCCAGACATCAGGCGAGTTAGGGTATTTTCAACACATGTTCGCAGTGTATGGTCGAAGCGGTGAGAAATGCCCCGGCTGTGATTGTGAGAATACGGTGCAGCAGTTTGTCCAAGGTGGCCGTTCGACATTTTATTGTGCCAAACGCCAACGCTAGTGTTAGAACCAAGTTTATGATCCGTACATTTGTTTATTCTCTGGTTTTAGTTTTTGCATTAGCCGTTTCGGCTGACGCAGGTGATCAGTTCGTCTCAGTGATTGAAGATCTCCCGCTCATCGAAGGTTTAGTCGAGAATGAGAATGCGGCTGTGACCTTTGAAGCTGCTGGTGGGCGGATTGTTGAGGCCGAAGCACGGGGCGATATAACACCACTCGATGTCGTGCAATTCTATGATAATGTGCTGCCGCAACTCGGTTGGGTAGCAACGGATGACGGCATATTTGAGCGAGAAAGTGAGCGCCTCAAGCTCGATATTTCTGAAGATGTTGGCGGCGGGGTAATCATTCGTTTCTCGATCAGCCCTACTAAAGGCAAATAGTGACAGGCAACGGTTACTTGACGTTGCCTCAGGACCTATATATACCCTCTCGTTCCCAAGGTTTCCGGGTCTAAATTATGAGGTTTTTGAGATGGCTAACAGTGCATCCGCTAAAAAGCGTATTCGTCAAACAGCTACACGTACGGATATTAACCGTTCACGTTTGAGCGCTATTCGTTCTGCAGTACGTAAAGTCGAAGAGGCGATTGCTGGTGGCGACAAAGCTACAGCGCAAAGCGCGCTTCAATTTGCGCAGCCGCTGATCCATCGTGGCGCACAAAAAGCCGTGGTGCCTGCGAATGCTGCAGCGCGTAAAATTTCACGCCTGTCACGTCGCATTAAAGCAATGGCTGCTTAACGCACTCTTCTTATTGTCACGGACAACGTATTGATAAGCCGCAAGCTTTCGAGCATGCGGCTTTTTCGCGTCTTTAGCGTGTGCACCTGCGTTGGCATACGAGATATAGAATAGCCCCTGAAATCCTTGCTCACTATGGCCTTAAGCAAAAGTTTAGAACTTTCAATCAGGTAACGAGAGTCAAGTTCTTTATTTCATTTTATTTGCGTTGTTCTCCTTTCGATCATGTTGTCAGCAGCCTTGGACCTCCGTAATATCTCTTCAAGTTAAGGGGGCGAGTGACGCAACGAGCTATCTTTTGGGGCGGCTTATTTCTGAGCAGCATCGTTAAAATTCGAATTTTTTGACCTCGAAAAGATATCGTAAACGGTTGTTTCCACTCTCTGGCTCAATTTTTAAAGATGTGCAAAGCCAGCACGCAGTTTTATCAGGAGGTCATTTCAGCAATTAGATTTTTGGCACTTTGTTCTTTCTTGAATTGCATGTGCTGAGCTTTGCTTGATGACTGAAAAATGAATTTGGTTCCAACTATTGGAATCTTGTGATGATCGCCTATTTAGGGGGGCTGACGAAGAATGATCGACGCGACGTCTATAGGCACATCATCACACAAAGGCGAAGATTCAAATGAGATGGATCAAGACGTCATTGCTGCACAATGGAATACAGTAAACGATCAACTTCGCGGTGAGATCGGTGAAGCCGCTTTTCAAAGCTGGATCAAGCCGATCAAAATCCGGAGCATTACAGATGGTGTCGTGCATGTAACAGTGCCGACACGGTTCATGCGTGACTGGGTTGTTGCCCATTACGCTGAGCGCATCGCGACTTTATGGCAATCTGAATCGCCTGAAATCGCATCTCTCGAAGTTTCGGTTCGCAGTGATCGTGCCCCGGGGCAGCCTCGCGAAGGTATGCGTCGTCAAACGCCTCCTGTTAATGAAGCCAGCCGTAATATTTCAGCTGAGCGCCAAGGTTTGAGTGCCGCGCTCGATTCAAGGTTTGTGTTCGATAATTTTGTTGTCGGCAAGCCGAACGAATTTGCGTATGCCGCTGCAAGGCGGATTGCTGAGGCTGAGCGTGTACCTTTTAACCCGCTGTTTTTATATGGTGGCGTTGGGCTTGGGAAGACGCACTTGATGCATGGCATTGCCTGGCATATTCGCCAGACCACGCCTGAGCGAACGGTCCTTTATTTATCTGCGGAAAAGTTCATGCACCGGTTTGTGCAGGCTATCCGCGAAAGTACGACCATGGACTTCAAGGATCAGTTCCGCTCCGTTGACGTTCTGATGATTGATGACGTCCAGTTTATCGCAGGCAAAGAATCAACACAGGAAGAATTCTTCCATACTTTTAATGCATTGGTAGACCAGGGCCGTCAGATTGTTATATCTGCGGACAAGTCGCCTTCTGATCTCGTTGGTATGGAAGAGCGCCTGATCTCTAGGCTTAACTGCGGCTTGGTAGCTGACATTCACGCGACGACCTACGAACTTCGCCTTGGTATATTGCAATCAAAAGCTGCTCAGATGCGTGCAGAAATTCCACCAAAGGTGATGGAGTTCTTGGCGCATAAAATCACGTCGAATGTGCGTGAACTTGAAGGTGGCCTGAACCGTGTTGTCGCGCACGCTCAGCTCATTGGTCGTGATATCTCTATTGAGGCCACGCAGGACGTGCTTCATGACCTGCTGAGAGCTAATGATCGCCGTGTGACCATCGAAGAGATCCAGAAGCAGGTCGCAAATCACTTTAATATCCGTCTTTCAGATATGCACTCCGCTCGTCGTGCTCGTTCGGTGGCAAGGCCACGTCAGGTTGCGATGTATTTAGCCAAGCAATTAACGGCTCGTTCGTTACCCGAGATTGGGCGAAAGTTCGGCGGTCGCGATCATACAACAGTGATGCACGCGGTGAAAAAAGTCGAAGAACTCAAGGGTTTGGATTCTGGATTCGCAGAAGATGTCGAGCTTTTACGTCGTATGTTAGAGGGTTAATTCCTTAACATCTACGGTCTACGTGAAGCTTGATTGTAACCTATTGATTTAAATGATATTTTTGGCGTCCAGATGGGCGGATCTCTTGCTGTTAAAACGCTTGGGTCATGGTTAACGTCTGTTATACTTAACAACGCCTTTTGCGAAGGTGAGGCAATGCCTCTGGACATGGCTTTTTCTGGTCATATTCCGCGATTTCCAAGGCGATTGAATTAGGCTGTCGTCTGACCCGTATAGGGACAGGCTTACTCAAGGGATACAGGTTTAAGGCATGAAACTTACGATTGAACGGACCGACCTCTTACGCTCCCTCGGGCACGTACAAAGCGTTGTTGAACGACGTAATACAATTCCCATTTTGTCGAACGTAAAAATTGAAGCCGATGGCGACACATTGTCACTCAATGCGACAGATATGGATCTCGATATAGTTGAGAAAGTCGAGGCGAATATTTCAACGCCGGGTGCGACAACAGCCCCCGCGCTGACATTCTTTGAAATTGTCCGTAAATTGCCAGATGGAGCTCAGGTCGAATTAGAAGCTCCTGGTGATGGCAAACTGACTATTCGTGCGGGGCGCTCTCGTTTTACACTGTCATGCCTGCCGACCGAAGATTTTCCTGTCATGTCTGGCGGCGAATATGGCCATACGTTTTCTTTGGCTGCAGCCGATCTTCGTGAGTTGATCGACCGTACGCGCATCGCCATTTCAACTGAAGAGACACGGTATTATCTTAACGGTATCTACGTTCACGTCTTTGACCGCGATGGCACGCAAGTATTACGTGCAGTCTCGACAGACGGGCACCGACTTGCAAGTGTCGAGATGCCTCTCCCCGAAGGGGCTGTGGGTATGCCAGGCGTCATTGTGCCGCGTAAAACTGTCGGTGAAATCCGCAAGCTCATTGATGAAACTGGTGACGATGTCGAGGTTTCATTGTCCGAAGCCAAGATCAGGTTTGCATTCGATGACGCTGTGCTGACATCAAAATTGATTGATGGCACGTTCCCTGATTATCAGCGCGTGATCCCAGTCAATAACGACAAAGAAATGGTTGTTGATCGCAAAGCGTTAACTGATGCCGTTGATCGTGTATCAGCGATATCCTCTGAGAAATCACGCGCAGTAAAGCTGACAATCAATGGCGATACATTATCGCTGTCAGCTTCCAGCCCAGAAAATGGTACCGCGCAAGAAGACGTCGAGATTACTTACGGCGCTGACACGATAGAAATTGGCTTTAATTCAGCGTATCTGCTCGATATTGCCCGCCAATTGGATAGCGAGACAGCGACGTTTGTTCTGGCTGATGCGGCATCGCCGACAATTATTCGCGGTGCGAATGATAAGGGTACGATTTATGTGCTCATGCCGATGCGGGTGTGATGAGCCATAACGTGGACAGTCAATTTTGACAGGCATTGCTGCTATTTCACCTTCTCCACACTCGGTGTCGTCGCCGGGGTCAGGCGACGCGACGACCAGGAATATGGCCGTTGCCCGTTTGACGCTGACAAATTTTAGAAATTACGCTCATGCCCGCATCGAACCCAATACGCAAAGTGTTGTGCTGACGGGCGCAAATGGTGCCGGCAAAACAAACGTTCTGGAAGCAATTTCGTTTCTGGCACCTGGACGAGGATTGCGTCGCGCCAAGCTTTCTGAGGTGACGCGATCAGATAGCCGCGAAGAATGCGTTGATTCATCACGTTGTTGGGCAGTTGCGGCGCGACTTGGGCAGGGTGATGATTGTGTTGATCTTGGCACGGGCCTTGATCCAGATGCGATAGGTGTTCGTGATCGCCGAATTGTTCGTGTTGATGGCGAAACTGAGCGTGCACAGGCTGTGCTCAGTGAACATGTTGCCGTAGTTTGGTTGACGCCTCAGATGGACGGCTTATTTATTGAAGGGCCAGGCGGTAGACGCCGGTTCCTGGATCGCCTCGTTTATGCAGCGGATCCTGCACATGCAGGGCGAGTCAGCGCTTATGAGCAGGCAATGCGAGAGCGCGCACGCTTGTTATCTGATCGTGGTTTGCGGGCTGATGCTGGATGGCTTGATGCCTTGGAAGAGACGATGGCCGAGAAGGGGATGGCTGTTGCTGCTGCGAGGCGAGATATGGTCGGCCGGCTGATTGCATTTATTGACGGCGGCGCAGGACCATTCCCAACGGCTGATCTTGCATTGGTTGGCGGCCCTGAGGCTTGGCTTGATGATGGCCCAGCCTTGGCTGCAGAAGAGAGGTTTCGAGCGCAACTGTTGGCGGATAGAGGCCAGGATGCAGCGGATGGCCGGACGCATAGCGGCCCACATCGAACGGATTTGGATGTCCGCCACCGGACTAAAGCTCGGGAGGCTGGATCGTGTTCGACAGGGGAGCAAAAAGCATTATTGATCGGCTTGGTTCTGGCACACGCACGTATGCAAGCGGTTGAGCAGGGGCGATGCCCGATACTGCTTTTGGATGAGGTCGCTGCCCATCTGGATCAAGAACGTCGTCAGGCATTGTTTGATCTGATCGATACATTGGGCACGCAAGCCTGGTTGACCGGGACTGACCCAGTCCTGTTTGACGGAATGCGCGGTCGCGCAGGATTTTTTGATGTGGCTGATGGCGCAATTTGCCAAACCCACGTTTAACTGAAGACACACAGAAACTGAGAGCAATTTGAGCATGAGCGAAGAATCAGGAAACGAAACCGAAGATCAGGTAGCCGCAGAGACTCCAGAAGATGCGGAGCCAGCCGCGTATGGCGCTGATCAGATCAAAGTGTTACGCGGTCTCGATGCTGTTCGTAAACGCCCTGGTATGTATATCGGTGACACCGACGATGGCTCTGGCTTGCATCATATGGTTTACGAAGTCGTGGACAATGCAATCGATGAAGCGCTGGCGGGCCATTGTGACCTTGTTAAAGTGTCGTTGAATGCAGATGAATCTATATCTGTTTCTGATAATGGTCGGGGAATTCCTGTTGATATTCACGCTGAAGAAGGCGTGTCGGCAGCCGAAGTGATCATGACGCAGCTTCATGCAGGCGGTAAGTTCGATCAAAACTCATATAAAGTTTCTGGCGGATTGCACGGCGTTGGTGTGTCTGTTGTGAACGCCCTGTCTGACTGGCTTGAGCTTAAAATTTATCGTGAGGGCAAAGAACATTATATCCGCTTTGAGAATGGCGAAGCGGTTGCCCCGTTGGAAGTCATTGGCGATGCGCCGCCCACTGAAGATGGCAGCCCGCTGAGTGGATCTATCATCACATTCCACGCGTCCTCTGAGACGTTTACGCAGACGGAATATAGTCTTTCGACACTTGAGCATCGCTTGCGTGAATTGGCATTTTTGAACTCGGGTGTAGCTTTGCAGCTGGTCGATAATCGTAATCCAGAACAAGTCGTTATCGATTTACATTATGAGGGTGGCCTTGTTGAATTTGCGAAGTATATCGATCGCTCTAAGACTTCGGTTATTTCTGAACCATTGCCTTTATTGGGCGAAAAAGATGGCATTACCGTTGAGGTCGCGATGCAATGGAATGACAGTTATCACGAGACGATGTTGTGCTTTACCAACAACATTCCTCAGCGTGATGGCGGGACACACCTGGCCGGATTTCGGGGTGCACTGACACGCCAAATCAATAATTATATGACTTCGAATCTCGTGCCAAAGAAAGAGAAAGTCACGGTAACAGGCGATGATGCCCGTGAAGGTTTAACGTGTATTTTGTCGGTTAAAGTGCCGGATCCAAAATTCTCATCTCAGACCAAGGACAAGCTCGTATCTTCTGAAGTCCGTCCGATCGTTGAAAACCTTGTGAGTGCAGGGTTGGATCAATGGTTTGAAGAAAACCCGGCTGAAGCCAAGAAAGTTCTGATGAAAATTGTTGATGCGGCGACAGCACGTGAAGCTGCCCGCAAAGCACGCGAATTGACACGTCGTAAGGGCGCGTTGGACATCAGTTCTCTTCCAGGCAAGCTTGCGGATTGCCAGGAACGTGATCCTGCTAAAGCTGAACTGTTCATCGTGGAGGGAGACAGCGCTGGGGGTTCTGCAAAGCAAGGCCGTGAACGTGGTTTCCAGGCTATCTTGCCATTGCGTGGTAAAATTCTGAACGTTGAGCGCGCGCGATTTGATAAAATGTTGAGCTCGGCAGAAATCGGAACATTGATTGCTGCTTTAGGAACCGGGATCGGACGTGATGATTTCAATGTCGATAAATGCCGGTATCATAAAATCATCATCATGACTGACGCTGATGTTGATGGAAGCCACATTCGAACATTGCTACTGACGTTCTTCTTTAGACAAATGCCTGAGCTTATTGAGCGTGGTTTTCTCTATATTGCACAGCCGCCGCTTTATCGTGCAAAGCGTGGCAGTTCGCAAGTGTACCTAAAGGGTGACCGAGAGCTTGAGAACTATTTATTCGAAACAGCAATTGATGAAGGTGGTGTGTTTGTAAATTTCGAAGGTGAGCAAATTGCAGGCCCTGATCTTCGCAAACTCGCAGATGAAGCTCGTTATGTGAAAACGTTGCTTGAGCATTTATCCAACCATGTACCGTTATCAATTCTGGAGCAGGCAGCTATTTTAGGCGCGCTTAATCCTGAAATTCTCACCAATCATGAGAACGGAAATCAGGCCGCTGACTATATCGCTAAGCGATTGGATGCCTTGGCGTCTGAGCACGAGCGCGGCTGGGAAGGCCGTGTCCTTGATGACGGTGGGCTTGGTTTCACGCGCATGCTACGCGGGGTCAAAGAAACACATGTGATTGATGGGGCAATTATGCGCTCGAAAGATGCACGTCAGTTGGATGAAATTGCGGGCCGATTGCAAAAAAACTATGCCAAGCACGGAACTTTAGAGAATAAGGAAAAGAGCCATCCAATCACAGGTCCGGTATCTTTGGTCGACAAGGTTACTGAACTTGGCCGCAAAGGGATCTCGATCAATCGTTATAAGGGATTGGGCGAAATGAACCCAGAGCAGCTTTGGGAGACAACACTGGACGTTGAGGCTCGATCATTATTACAGGTGCGCGTTAATCACGTGGATGAGGCCGAAGAGGTATTCTCGACATTGATGGGTGATGTTGTTGAGCCACGCCGTGACTTCATCCAGGCCAATGCATTGAAAGTCGCAAACCTCGACGTTTAAGAAGTGAGGCATTTGTGCATTGACTCATAAAGTGAGAATTCTGACGCATAAAATGAGAATTTAACAATTTTGTAGATCCATACATTCAAGCTCATAACCTGAAGGCCGTAGGTTCAAATCCTACTCCCGCAACCAAATAAACCGCTGGTTCAATGGAAGCCTTTATACAGTCTTCTGAGAATCAGGCAAGTTTTTTGTAGGAGTGTGCCGCCACATCGAAAGGAGGCGGCACCTCAACTTCTCCCAGACAAAGCAAAACCCCGCAATTTCCGTTGCGAGGTTAGCTGGATGAAATCATCCTGAGATACTGGAAAGTTCTTAGGTTGTATATTATCCGATTGGGTCAGTGTGTCAACAACAAACCGCAAGATTGTGCGGTTTATCTGGCACTGACGCCCGGGCGAAGCCAGCCGAATAACATATGCAATCTCAAGCAGTTAGTGACACATACAAGCAAACAACAATTCCCCGTGGTGCAGAAAATCACTCAGGCCATGGCGGTCTTGATGACGACATAAAGCCGTTCCAGTTGTTGCGCCTGGTGCGCGACGTGGGCCACCAGATTGGCCTCACCGGCGGCGATGTCCAGCACCTGGACTACCTCATCAGTCATACCAAAGAGATCGACTGGACGGCAGGTGAAAGGCCCGTTGTCTACAAGTCTGTCTGCAAGATGGCCCGTGAGCGCGGTATCAGTGAGCGGCAAATCCATAACCGCGAAGCCAGGCTCCATGCGCTCGGTTGCCTTGTCTGGAACGACATGGGCAACTTCAGACGTATGGGCGGACGCGACAGGAGCGGGCGATTAGCCTTTGCCTACGGGGTGGATTTATCACCCCTGGCAGCACGTTATCAGGAGTTTGTGGCCCTCAAGGCACAACACGTGGAAGATCTGGCCGCGTTCGATACCGCCCGACGGCGGATATCTTCGATCCGGCGCAGGGTGCTGGTGAAGATCACGCTGGCCCAGGAATCGGAACTGGACGTGGCAGGGGTCGTTGAGCGGTTTGCAGAACTGCCCAGGGTTCATGCCCGTACATCAGCAGATACTCTTGAGGTCATTCTGGCGACAATCAGTGCCCTTGAAACAGCCCTCGATGAGGCCCTTGCAGAAACCCGTCAAAACTGTGGATTAAACCAAAAAACTTCCGACCAGTCGGAACAGAACTTCCGACACATACAGCCTACAAACAATCCTCAATCATCTAAAGATGATACTTGTAACCAGCCGGCAGGTGACGACAGGGAAGAGGGTAGTCAAGGTCCGGATGACAGGGGCACGGTTTATACCGGCATCGAGCGCCTGTACCTTTGGCAGATCATGAAAGCGGCGAGCGACGATTTTTCTTGCCAGATCGTGCCGACGGGCCGTGCGGTCCGGATCAGTGACGTCGTTGATGCCGCCGGTCGGCACTGCCACCCGCTTGGTATTCACAAATCTGCCTGGGGTGATGCCTGTTCCGTGATGGGCAGAACCGCTGCTGCTGTTGCCGTGATCATCATCGACCGCAACATGGATCATCCGGAAACACCCATCATAAACCCCGGCGGCGTCCTGCGCGCGCTGACGGCCCGCGCACAGGCCGGTGATTTACATCTACACAAATCTGTCTTCGGCATTCTGGATCGAGATACCCGGGGCGATAAGAAATGTTAAAAAAACCCGTAGTCAGGAAAATGAAACATGAAACCCGCGAAGAACGGCTTGAGACCGCCGTGCATTATGCGATCTCCGATCTTCGTCGCCTTGGCGAAAGGGTTACTCGGGAGAACGGTTTTTACTTCGTAAATGGCGAACATCAAACCATTGAAGAGATCATCCAGTATGCCACTGAACTGGTTGCAATAGATCGAGGCAAACTGCCCGCCCCCCGTCAGTGGTTGAAGGGAGGTGATGATGAGTGACATCGATGTTGGGAAACACACCCTGAAAGATGAATGGCAAGAGGCCTTCGTTGATCCAAAGGTCCGAGATATGGTTGCGGTTCTTAATCGCCCGTCTCTGGATATAAAAACTATCGCGTCTTGTGAGGGGCACCTTCGAGGCGTTAACCCGCCTTATGTTTATTTTCACTGCCCCGTGCAGATTGCAGCATTGATTGAAAAACGCCTGTTGCTCGCAGAGATAAGGAATGAAGGGCTGTATTATGACTGGAGTCTAAAAGGACACTTCAATAAAGAGTTTCAACTCTGCTGGGCACTCCACTCATATTACCTGGACAGAATTGTCGTGCATGGCAACATTGTTGAGGAAGTCTGGACCTGCTGGCTTATGAGGAAAAGGATCGATCGTGATCTGGCTCTACTGGCTAAAACGATCAATGACCTTCTGGATGCGTTCAACCCGGATCCGTCACAAAGAATTTTTTTTGCAGCGATTTTTCTTTTTCCAGGCTTTTCTTTGTCCTGTTTGGCGGCAACATTTGCA
>WASW01095309.1_pt1 | contig 10884 bp, 12 predicted proteins | sample 5698521 | NCBI WGS metagenome assembly WASW01 (sample SAMN11175560, study PRJNA528189) | sponge metagenome | isolation source: marine sponge | host: Leucetta | place: Antarctica: Western Antarctic Peninsula, King George Island | collected 2013-01
GTCATCATTCACTCCAATTATTGTATTATCTACCAATTAGAGTGTTCTTTTTATTGGGGGAGCTTCACTCTGACCCCATTGATTCTGCTGCAGCACCTTGTTAGCCTATCTTTAGACTCATGGCCGTTTTTTTACTCTAATCTGAATTTCAGTAATTAAGTCTTTAGGGTGATTGTCATCAATACTGTTCCAATATAGTAACCTGATCTCCTCATCTGGGTGAGGAATAAAATTTTCAGTATTTAGAACCTTTTTAAATGTACTCCTTATTGCGGGGCTGATACTTCTATAATTACCTTTGAAAATAAAGGAAGCAAAAAGTCCACCTTTTAGTTTAGTAGTTTTTATGTCATTTGTTTCTTTTGGGATACCTTCGTAACCGATTGCATAATAACTACCTTCAATATTTTTACTTTCAACGCTTAATTGAGGAAATACAACTTTATAAGTCTGACTTTCTTCAAGGAGATAATATTGTATTAATTTAATTAGGGAACTTGATATATGCCCTTTATCTTTGGTATGAGATACATAAAGAACCTTTTTGTCAGTAATGTCTTTTATTTCGAACTTATCAGCTTCCGGCAAGGGTAACGCGATAGATATTCCAGAAAAAAAGAATAACGTTACAATGGTAAGAAACTTCCTCATGATGATCTCCTTATTAGGCTAACAGCTAAGTATAAGTCAATAGACTTATTTAAAAAATATCATGGGTGTTTTGTGTGTCGGCTGGATTCCGGTCTATATTGGAGATTTCTCCTGCATTTCCAATATCCCCACCATCCTTGGCGGTCGGCGGGAATGACGAAAATCTATGGGAGTGATATGGGGTAGGGTGGAGCTATAGATTGTGATTGTTTGTGGTGGCCAGCAGAGGTGTGAACTTGTGAAAAGCTTACCAATAATTTTCTGTGCTAATGCTGCCAGGCGTTTTTCGTAAGTTTTTAGTCATGCCGCGTTTTTCTAATGTTTCTCGCACATCTTTTACCATGGCAGGGTTGCCGCATAACATGATTTGCGATTTACCATTTTCAATTTTTAAGTTGACGCGATCTTCTAACTTGCCTTTCTTTAGTGCTTTTGGAATGCGACCGGGTAATGCGAAATCTGTTTTTTCGCGACTAACAAATGGGACGTATTCAAATTGATCGGGGTATTTTTCTTTCACCTCGTTGATTAAGTCTTGGTAAGTTAATTCTGAGGCAGTACGAACAGCATGTACTAACACACACTTCTTGAAACGTTGCCAAGGTTTTTCGGTTTTTAGAATAGATAGAAAAGGACCAATGCCGGTACCGGTTGAGATCATCCATAAGTCTTCACTTTCCGGAATTTCATTCAGCACTAAAAAGCCGTTAGCTTTTTTGCCTAAGTAAATATGATCGCCTGCTTTTAACTTGGCTAGCTTGGGAGAAAGCAATCCTTCTGCTACATCGATCGAATAAAATTCGTAGAAGCCTTCATGGGGTGCACTCACAAATGAATAAGGGCGCCCAACAATCTGTTCGTCAATCATTAATCCCAAGCGGCCGAATTGGCCCGCGGCATATTCGCCGATATCACCTTTCACTCTTAATGAGTAAAGTGTATCTGTCCAATGAATGTTTTCGATGACTTCTGCGTCGATCCAGTTTGACATGATAATAACCTTTGACTACTTGTTTTTAAAAGGCTGGCTAGTTTACAGAGCCACTAAAGATTTTAGAACAAGTAGTTGTGAGTAGGGTTAGCCACCCAATTGTAGATAAGTGGGTGGCTTGGGTGACTCTTTGGTCAAAGGGGTGGGTCAATTTGATCAACGGCTGTTTCAAACTGAGCTTTAGGTTCGGGTTCTTTTTTGCCAGAAAAGAAATTGATAAAGAAGCGGAAGACTTTCTTGATCGCGCGGAATAGTTTGGGTAGTAACCAAATTATAAGCACAATAAATAATATGAAAAATATGAGGAATAACACTGGGTGTTGAAGAGCAGCCCAGATACCGACAAATACAGCAACATCTTCGGTAATCGAAGCGGTCCAATTAGAAAATGGTTCGGGAGAGGTGTTGATGAGTACGCGCGTCCCCGCTTTAGTAAAGTGAGACCCCGCAGCAATGGTACCGCCAACTAGTGCCGCGGCAATTTCAGCGCCAGCACCGACTTCACCAATAGCACCCGCAGCTAATAAAGCGCCAGCAGGAATGCGGACTAATGTATGTAGCGTATCCCAGCCGGTATCGACACCTGGAATTTTATCGGCAAAGAATTCAACCACATACATGAATCCTGCGGCCGCAATGACGAGTGGATCACCGACTATTTGTAAATCTGGCGGCAGGTCGACGTAACCCATATTCGACATGACGCCTAACGCCACTAAGGTGCCATATAAGTTAATGCCACTGGCCCAGGCAACGCCCATGGTTAGTGCAATGGTTTGAATTAAGCCTTCATATGCTTCCACTGAGTCAGTCTCCTGCTGTTTTTTTGTTCACAGTACATTATGACCTAGAAAAATGCGAATAGTACAATAAATTTATGTAAATCAATCATTTGGGTGTATTTTTTTCTTATGGTTCGGTGGCGATATATTCAATTTTGGTTAATAACTTAGATGATATATAGGTATTAACTAGATTGATTTGCCAGAATGAAACAAACAGCGTTAGTGTATAAGAATATTAAATGATGCTTATTCTCTTATTTTATAAGCATAAAAATTAGGCGATTTGCCGTAAAGGTTACTCATAGAAGAGTAAAATCACCACAAAAGGAAGTTCGGTGCCAGCAAAATTACCCCAATTCGAAGATCATAGTAACCAAGAACAAAAGTTCACCACTTGTTATATGTGTGCGTGTCGCTGTGGCATTAAGGTGACTGTTGAAGACAATTTAGTTCGCTTTATTCAAGGGAATAAGAATCACCCTATTAATAAGGGTGTGCTGTGTGCCAAAGGTAACGCCGGCATCATGAAGCAGAACTCTCCCGGCAAGCTTACTCAACCGCTGATGCGTAAAAAAGGCAGTGAGCGTGGTGAAGGTGATTTTGAGCCGATAAGTTGGGAGACAGCACTGGATTATTTGACTAAGCGGCTCGACAAAATACGTAAGACAGATCCTAAGAAATTAGCTTTCTTTACGGGTCGAGATCAGATGCAGGCGCTAACAGGTTTTTGGGCACAACAATTCGGAACAATTAACTGGGCGGCGCACGGCGGTTTCTGTTCTGTGAATATGGCGGCGGCTGGCTTATATACAACGGGCCAGTCATTTTGGGAATTCGGTGACCCAGATTGGGATCGCACTAAGTACTTCATGATGTGGGGTGTGGCAGAAGATCATAACTCCAACCCAATCAAGATTGGATTAGAAAAATTAAAGCGTCGCGGTGCTAAGTTTGTCTCTATCAATCCTGTACGAACAGGGTACCAAGCGATTGCAGATGAATGGGTGCCTGTTAAACCAGGCACAGATGGCATGCTGGCATTGTCGATGGTGCATGTGTTGCTAAAGAATGATTTATTCGATTGGGAATATGTACTTTGGTATACCAATGCTACACAACTCGTTGTACACACCCCGCAGGAAATGGGTGACGGCCTTATCTATCGCAATGAAGACGGTCAACCACTTGCATGGGATCAAGAGCAAGAAACATTTGTTGATGCAACATTGGCAGGGACGATGCCTGCTTTGTTTGGTGAGTATCAAACACCTGAAGGCAAAACAGTTAAAACATCATTCAGTCTATTAGCAGAACGTTATTTGGCAGATGAGTATTCGCCAGAAGTGGCTACAAAGACCTGTGGAGTGCCTGCTGATGTGATTGAACGCCTTGCGTTAGAAATGGCGCATATTGCATTCGAAGAAAGCATTGAAATTAAAACTGAGTGGACAGATTGGTCGGGGAAAAAACACGATAGCTTTATTGGTCGGCCTGTTTCTATGCATGCAATGCGTGGTGTTTCAGCGCATTCAAATGGTTTTCAAGCGTGTCGTTCAATTCACTTGTTACAAGTGCTGCTAGGGACGGTTGATGTACCCGGCGGACATTTAGCTAAACCTCCATTCCCTAAGCATGTGTGTCCACCGATTAAGCCGGCAAAACCGAAAGCACCGGGTGAGCCATTAGATGGGCCGCCGTTAGGTTTCCCCACTTGTCCAGAAGATTTGGTTATTGATGATGATGGTAATCCGTTACGCATCGATAAAGCCTATTCATGGGAAGCACCGCTTGCTAACCATGGCTTAATGCATATGGTAATAACTAATGCAGTGAATGGTGACCCGTACCCCATTGATACATTGATTTTCTTCATGGCGAATATGAGTTGGAACTCATCCATGAATACCGGGAAGATCAGAGATCTTCTGCGTGAAAAAGATGACACGGGTGAGTACAAACTACCATTCTTGGTCGTCGCCGATGCATTCCATTCAGAGATGGTTGCGTTCGCAGATTTAGTTTTACCCGATACAACTTACTTGGAAAGATATGACACTATCTCTATGTTGGATCGTCCAATATCAGAGCCTGATGCCGTATGTGATGCTATTCGTGCGCCAGTAGTAGAGATAGACAGAGATGTGCGCCCTTGGCAAGAAGTCATGGTGGACCTTGCAACACGTTTAAAATTTCCTGCATTTACTAAGGAAGATGGCACGCCAAAATATGAAGGTTATAAAGACTTCATTATTAACTTTGAGAAAGCACCTGGTATAGGTTTCTTAGCAGGCTGGCGCGGCAAAGACGGTGAAAAATCTTTGCGCGGTGAGCCCAATCCAAATCAATGGGAAAAGTACATAGAGAATGAATGTTTCTTTGAGTACAAATTAGCAAAGCATGAACGCTTTTACCGGTTTGCTAATAAAGACTATTTGGAGTTTGCAAAAAAGGCTGGATTCACACACACCACTAAGCCGATTATCATGGAATTATATTCTGAGACATTGCAGAAATTCCGTTTGGCGGGTCTAGGTTTGTATGATGGTCCGCAACCAAAAGATGAACGTGATCAGTATCGTACTTCACGTTTCTTTGATCCGTTGCCAGAATTTTATATTCCTTTGGAGCAGCGTTGTACTTCGCTGGAAGAATACCCATTCCATGCGATTACTCAGCGCCCGATGATGATGTATCACTCATGGGATTCTCAAAATGCATGGTTGCGTCAATTGCTCGCGCAAAACTATATGTACATGAATCGTGAGAAAGCCGAAGAGATGGAGATTGAAGACCTGTCTTGGATTTGGCTGGAGTCAAAAACAGGGCGTATTCGCGTACAAGTAAAATTAATGGAAGGTACTGAAAAAAGTACAGTCTGGACATGGAACGCGATTGGTAAGCAACGTGGTACCTGGGGTCTTGATCCTGAAGCCAATGAATCTAACCAGGGCTTCTTGTTGAATCATTTAATTAATGAACATCTTCCCTGTGGAGATACGGGTAGACCCATTACCAACTCCGATCCGATTACTGGGCAAGCTGCTTGGTACGACTTGCAAGTCAAAATATATCCAGCCAAAAAGGGTGAGATCGGTGTTTGGCCTAGCTTTGAAACCATTAAGCCATTGCCTGGTTCGGAAAGATCAAAAGATAAGTTGCGCTACCAAACGCATAAAGCAGTGGGATTGAATCGTTCGCTAAAAGATATTTTAACGCGCGGCAATACCAAAAGGAATAAATAATGAAACTAGGATTGGTGATAGATTTAGATACATGTGTCGGCTGTAATGCTTGCGCTGTCGCGTGTAAGCAATGGAATACCTCGGGAACAACGGGCCCACTGACGGATTTTGAACCTTACGGGAAAGATCCGACAGGCGTTTGGTTTAACCGCATACGAAACTATGAAATAGGCGATTATCCAGAAAGTAAAACGGTTCACTTTCCAATGTCATGCATGCATTGTGATGATGCTGCCTGTGTCACGGTGTGTCCTACAGGTGCTTCTTATAAGCGCGAAGAAGACGGCATTGTATTGGTCGATCAAGACAAATGTATGGGTTGCAATTATTGTGCGTGGGCTTGCCCTTACGGTGCGCGCGAGTTGGATCGCGAAGATGGCGTCATGAAGAAATGTACTTTATGTGTCGATCGTATTTACGATGAAAATCTACCAGAAGACGAACGTCAACCTGCATGTGTCATGACGTGTCCGTCGCATTCTCGTTACTTCGGTGACTTTGATGATCTAAATTCAGAAGTGTCTATTATTTCTCGTGAAAGAAATGGTGAGCAACTGATGCCTGAGTTGGGTTATGAACCGGTCAATAAGTATTTGCGTCCGCGCGAAAAGAAACATGTTGAAACCTACGTCAATGAAACTAATTCAATCAAAGCAGTGAAAGATTGGGTTAATCGTTTAGTTAGTAGATAAATAAATTCAAGGAACATCGATGCATCCAGCACTATCCGTTATATTTTTTACAGTCACGTCAGGTGCAGGCTATGGTTTATTTGCCATCACCTGTATTTACAATGCAATTAGTCAATCCAACCCGCTTGGTACTCATGGCATTTTATTGTCATGTGCTATTGCGTTGGGGTTAATCACTGTCGGATTGATTTCATCAACTTTCCACTTAGCCAATCCGAAGAATGCATGGCGTGCACTTAGCCGTGTACGCACATCATGGTTGGCGCGCGAAGGGCTGTTGGCGATTTTATTTTATCCAATTGCCGGCTTATACATTCTGACGATATGGAAAGACTTCGGCAGTTATAATTGGTTGGCAATCATTTCAATGTTTGCCGCGTTGTGGGCGATAACCACTATTTTTTCGACAGGAATGATCTATGCTTGTCTTAAAACTATTAGGCAATGGAACAATGCATTAACACCCATTAATTATATTTTATTGGGCGCCATGTTAGGCGGGTTAATATTCTTATTGATAGTGTCAATGTATGAAACAGTCATTACGGGTTTGGTTGTGACTAGTACCTACCTTATTATTATTGCCGCCATAGCAAAAATAGTTTATTTCTTCTGGATTGGTACACCAGCAGGGCCAACAATCAATACAGCGACTTCATTTACAAGAAGCATGGTGAGACTGTTTGATGTTGGACACACCGCTGGAACATTCTTAACGGAAGAGTTTGGATATGAAGTGGCTCGCGTTAGACTAATTGCGTTGCGTTGGGTGATGTTTTTATTTGCTTTCGCCATTCCCGCGCTAGTGTTATGGGTGGGTGTAGGGCTAATGCCGATTGGTATTGTGTTTGCAGTTGCGGTAGCGAGTGCATTTTTCGGTGTGATGATAGAGCGCTGGTTATTTTTTGCAGAAGCGCGCCATGTGGTGAATTTATATCACGGTGCACAGCGGTGCTAACGGTATAAGTAAAATCAATAAATTGAATCCCCGCTAATGCGGGGATTTTTTTGCATTCAATAAAAAGGCTAGTTAATTTTTAGCAAGGTCATTGTTGGCTTTTTCTGAATAGCTATTCCAACCAATAAATGAGTCGATAATTATACGATTGTTGTAAGTCATCTGACGCATGTCTTCTTGCCAAACTCTGCATTGCGAATTACTCACCAGGGAGTAATTGCATACATGGTCAACCACGACTTTAGCGGTTTCCATTTCGTCACAGGCATAACTTGTCGATAGGGTGGGTATAGATAATGTCGCAACTAGTATCAATGACTTCATAAAACCTCCTTGTGGATTTATGTTACGTCCTTTGTACTAAGCAAAATATATACCAATGAATATTAAATTGACGATATAACGCTATTTAATAAAAACAAATTATCTATATTCAGTATTTTACTGCGAGCAAAAATAATGAGTGTTTTAATATCGGCGCTGTTCAAAGACAGGCGGTGCAATAATTGCCAAGCTTAGACATGACTGCGCCGAGGTAGCATATAAGTAGGAAGGTTGATCAGTTATTAGTGAAACTAATAAAGTGTGCTCACACTGTAATGATTTATATGATGGGGTCCAGATTTATCCAGATTTCATTATTGTTGATTTCAGTGTGATAACGTTGCAAGGGTTCGTCAGCGGGCTCGTCGGTTGGCTCACCAGTCACGACACTAAACCAACTGCCATGAAGTGTGCATTTTACCTTATCTTCTCGCAAGCAACCTAAGGCCAATGAAGAATCTTCGTGTGTGCAAGTATCATCTACTGCGTAAATGATACCGTCGACATTAGCTAATAAGATCGGGCCATGACTAGGGAAGCAAACTTTTTTGGTTTTACCTGGGCGTACATCGTCTAAATTTGCGACAAATATTGTTGGTTTATTCATAGCTGTACTATCGAAAATAATGCTCTTGCTGTCAATAACACTTCAGTAAGCTTGAAATTTGCATAAAGCGTAAGGGTTATATTACCCGACAAGGTTATTTGCAACTAGCCATAACAGTGATTAAATAGCCTATATCTACTAACTGGTTCAGAAAATATGCCATATTTTGTTTTTAATTTAATTAAGGGTACTAACGGTGCCGTAAGAGAAGCTGAGTTAAAAGACAGCTTTCCTGAGTATAAGGATGCAAAATTATATGCGCGTAAGCTTAGAGAGGAACTACAAATAAAAGATGTCAGTAATATTAAAATCATGTTTGCTGATCATGAGGATATGGCTGAAGCAAAATTAACTGAGAATAGAGATGCGCCTATTATGCGAGAATGGGAAAAATAGTTAATATATTCTTATGGATGAAATAGAGTACCACTCTACTTATAAAGATATTAATCCTACCCGCTGCGTATTTGAGAAAGCGATTAATTCTCGTGTGTGTAATTGCACACAATCAGAGCGCTTTAATTTGGCTGATAGAGAAGGTGTGTCGTGTACATCTAAGGCTGCACAACAGTTTTGCACATCAATATTGATGTCATTGCGTGAAAATGCACGTTTCGTTATTCAACAGAAAAGCATTGATGGTCAACTGCCACATAATGCTGAAATAAAAATTCAGAATGGGGGAGTTAAAGGACTAGCAAAAATCCTTCAGCAAGATGGTTTGAGCGAGCAAAATATTCATGGTGTATTTCATTTGGCGCTAGATAAGTTTAAAAGTATTGATAACTTCCCTTACAGTGAGATCATGAAAGAAATTTCAGCTTATCAAATTAGACGTGCTCGGAATAAGAAAAAATAATGTCTCGTTTGAAGTTGCAACGATTAACTGAAGAAATTCGAGCATGTACTGAGTGTGAACAGCAACTCCCTTGTAAGCCCAATCCAATTGTTCGACTTTCTAGGAATGCAAAAATATTAATAATAAGTCAAGCGCCTGGAACAAAAGTGAATGAAACGAGCATTTCTTGGAATGACGCTAGCGGCAATAAACTGCGTGAATGGATGGGGGTAGATTGCGAGATTTTTTATGATGATAATAAGATCTCTGTAATGCCGATGGGCTTTTGTTATCCCGGTAAAGGTAAGTCTGGTGATTTGCCACCTAGACCTGAATGTGCACCCATGTGGCATCCGCAGATTTTAGAGTTGATGCCACAAATAGAGCTTACTTTGTTAATTGGAATGTATGCTCAAAAATATTATTTGCAGAATGAAAAAAAGAAAAACTTAACTGAAACTGTTCGTTCATGGGAGCAGTATTCGCCACACTATCTGCCGATGCCACATCCTTCTCCACGTAATCAATTTTGGTTGAAAAGAAATGCTTGGTTTGAATTAGAAGTTGTACCTTTCTTGAGGGAAAGAATAAACAAACTTATTTAGTAATACCTTCAAAGTTATAATCCTTTGCAAACATTGCCCATATGGTAAGGAAGAAAGCAGCAATCACTGGGCCTAGCACAAACCCTGATATACCTATCAATGAGATTCCGCCCAAGGTGCTCAATAGGATTAAATAATCTGGCATTTTGGTATCACGCCCAACTAAAATTGGCCGAAGGATGTTATCAATCATACCAATTACAAACACACCGACAGCTATCAGTACGATACCTTTAATTAGCATTCCGCTAGTAATTAAGTAGATGGCGGCAGGTATCCACACCAAAACTGAGCCGATGGCCGGAAGTATCGACAGCAAAGTCATTACTACTCCCCAAAATATTGCAGATTCAATGCCTAGTATGTAAAAAGTGATACCGCCGATTATTCCTTGGATTGCGCCAACGACTAATGTCCCTTTGATAGTTGCGCGTGATACTTCAGCAAATTTATAAAGTAAGTAACGCTCGCGTTCGTCCCCGATGGGGAGAACTTGAATTATCTTATCAATAATACTTTTCCCATCGCGCAAAAAGAAAAATAATAAATAAAGCATTAAGAAAAACATTACCGCAAAGCGCAAAGTGTTTTGACCAAATGTGAATATGTGCGATGCCGCCCACTGACTGCCCTGTAATGCTGATGAAGAAAGTTTTTGTTTTGTCTCATCAATATTGATGCCTAAACTTTCTGCACGATCAATCAATGACGGCCAAGTATTCTGTGCCCAGCTTAACGGCCCAGACAAATCAGTGTCGCCACTAGAGATTGATTGGTATAAGGCGATGCCTTCGCGGCCAACAGAAACAGATAAAAGCAGCGCGGGCACAATGACAGCAAATATGATAATCAAAAGTGTTGCTAGAGAGGCTAGATTTTTACGTGTTGGCAGTGCGACTGTGATTTTTCTTTGCACTGGTTTGAAGACTATTGCCAGTGTGGCAGCCCACAAGATAGGTTCAAAAAAAGGTGCGATCATGGCGAAAAAGGCCAAGCTAGCGGCAATTAATATGGAGAAGAAGAATGCGCTTTGTACCAAAATACCCTACCTTTGTTATGGATAACAGCGAAAAATTTAGTCGGATATCGAGCTATATCAAGTCATTTCACTATCAACAATCAGTGGATAGCCACACTAGAACGTCAAAATACACCGTTCTGTAATAAAATGCGATGGTGTATTTGTTTTAA
>WASW01040542.1_pt1 | contig 10875 bp, 8 predicted proteins | sample 5698521 | NCBI WGS metagenome assembly WASW01 (sample SAMN11175560, study PRJNA528189) | sponge metagenome | isolation source: marine sponge | host: Leucetta | place: Antarctica: Western Antarctic Peninsula, King George Island | collected 2013-01
GGCTCTAAAGGCCATCTTTACGGTCCTACGCGCCTTCAGGGTGAGATTTTGGGCTTCTCTGCCGGTCCCTTCGTATCGAACGTACGTAAAGCCAATCAGTGAGCAAGAAATTTCGCACTATGTGCCAGCAGGGGACTTTTTCAACAGCCTCGGCTATAAGGAGCCATTACTGAATTAACTCAATCTGATTGTATTTTTGCTCTGATCGAGAAGTCTTTTGTCTTATGACTGCGTCCTTTATTCCTTCGGGGTAGGGAACCCATAATAAGAATTTTGGTTGAAATCAGGCGGTTGGTCTGGAGACTTAGAATGACAGTTTGTGGTGTTCCTGATACGATACCCTGACGCGCATAAGAATCTATTAAGTCACTGGAGGTCTTGCGTGATCCATATTTGCGTCTCGCACCTGATTGTCCTGCTGTTGGCATTTTCTATTGTCCCGACCGCGGTCAATGGGGCTGGACCGGGCGATCAACCAGCGGTCATCGATGCCGAAGGTCATGCAACTAAAGGCGCAACACGCATTGTTCGTATCGGCACGTTTCAATTTCCACCAATGATCTTCAAGGACAAATCGGGCGAGATCGTTGGCATTTTTTCCGATCTCATTCGGGCCATTGGTGATAAAGAAAACTGGCAGCTGGAATTCATTCACGGATCATGGCGCGAGGGGCTTGATCGTCTGGAAAAAGGCGAGATTGATCTTATGACCAGCGTCGCCTTTAAGACCAAACGAGAATCTTTCCTCGACTATCACAGCGAGCCAGTGATGACCGCCTGGGGCGAGGTATATGTTAAACAGGGTTCCAACATCGACAGCATATTTGAACTCGGCCGCAAGAAAATTGCTGTTGTTGAGGGCGACATAAATGGACAGAACCTGAGACGATTGTGTATCCAGTTTAACGTCAAGTGTACGTTCATGTTTGTCGACGACTTCGGTCAGGCACTGGACCGCGTCGCCGGTGGAGAGGCTGTTGCTGCGGTTGTCAACAGTATCTACGGCGGGCAAAACGCACATCGTTATCCAGTTCAAACAAGTACGATCGTGTTCGATCCGTTTCGAATTTTTTTCGCCGCGACAGAGGCAAAAAATAGCGCCTTGTTAGCGGCGATTGATCTAAACCTGAAAGCCTTCAAAACAGAACAATCGGGCGTTTATAACGACGTCATGGTCAAATGGTTTGGAACCATCGGCGGATCGTTTGTCGATCTCAAGAAAATCAAAAGTTGGGCCACCTGGATCGGCATCGCCATTGTCATCGTATTCGCGGTTGTTATGTTGTGGAACTGGCGCCTCAACAAGGAGATCGCCGAGCGCAAGAAAACCCATGAACGCCTTGTCCAGGAGGTTGCCGAACGACGGCGCGCAGAACAGGCGCTGAGCCGGACCGAGGAGACATTCTCCAACGCCATCAACAACACCACCGAAGCCATCGCTTTATTTGACGCGGACGATGGATTGGTCGTTTGGAACGAAGCCTATACAAAACACTGGCGTGGTCCAAATGAGAAACTCATCAAACCGGACGTTAAGATCGAAGAATTGGTACGCGCCCGTGTCAAAGAAGGTGAGGCACCAGAGGCAATCGGCCGGGAGAAGGAATACATCACTGAGCGCATGGCGCTCCATCACAGTCCTGGTGTTCAACTTGAGATCCAACGCAAAGATCGCTGGTTCATCCTGCGGGAAAGTCGCACGCGTGAAGGCGGACGTGTCGTTGTCATCACCGATATTACGGAACAAAAGAGTGCTGAACGGAAGCTGGAGGTGCAGCGCGACGAATTGCAGATATTGAACCAGCAGAAGAACACGTTCTTTTCGATCATCTCCCACGACCTGAAGGGGCCGTTCAATTCGCTACTCGGATATTCGCGCATTTTGTCCGGCGAGGATATGACCATCGGGCCGGACAAAATGGCGGAATACGGACGCGCCGTGAACACATCCGCTGAACAGGTTTTTAAATTGTTGGAAAACCTGCTTGAATGGTCGCGCCTGCAGATGGACCAGCTCGAATTTGAGCCCACCACCATCGATTTAAAGGAGATCATCGACGTAAACCTGGGACTGTTTGCGCCGATTGCACAGGAAAAATCTGTCCTCCTTACCGGTGATGACATTCAATCGCTTCATGTCTTTGCGGATGCTCAATCGGTCCATACCGTTGTCCGCAACCTGGTCAACAACGCCATCAAATTCACGCCAGCAAAGGGTAATGTTACCGTCAGCGTCCGGTGCAACAAAATGTGGGCTGAGATCGAAATTTCGGACACCGGGGTCGGAATTTCGTCCAGCAGAGCGGAGCGGTTGTTTCGCCTGGATGAGAAAACCTCAACTGTCGGCACCAGCGGCGAGACAGGCACTGGCCTAGGTCTTCACCTTTGCAAGGAATTGATCGAAAAACAGGGCGGTGAAATTCGGTTCAAAAGCACCGAGGGCGCGGGCTCGACCTTTCACATCACCTTACCTCTGCATACTCAAAAAACCAAAAATTTGCACCCATCATGATTGGCGTTTGATTAGCGTATAGGCGATGGTCACCGATGTACCCTCTCGCTCGGATCCCAAATTAGAGATAGGTTTGCGGCAAAGAGCTATGGGCCGCATGGACCTTTAGCCTGCGTTGTTGTCAAGTTCCAGAAACTCATGATCGGTAGGTGAATAGTTCGAATTTTGAGCAGGGGGCGGCCAATAATATCGTATCGTTTCGTATGACGCTGTTAATGCCTTCTAGTGTGGCTGCAGTCATGACAGTCGCCACAGCTGTGTTTCAACGAAAAAGCCAAACCTCAAATTTTTGACTTTTTCAACAGTCTCAGCCAATAACGGCCATCCGTGACGTGGTAAAAATCTTAGCAATAGAGAGCAATTTGGCGACCGCTTCTGGCTATTTTTTGCCAAAAATTGTTGATCCTGAATTCGACCGGTTTGCGGTGAACAGCAGTCACCCTCAAATCTCACAATTAGGAAAATTATGATCCGGCGACAGCCCCAATCGCGTTTTTTCATGTGGATGATGACTATTTATCCTCATTCGCGCATGAACCCCTTCGTTCTGGTTTTGCCGTAGCCGATGAGGGGAGGAGGTGTTGTATCAATAATTTTTTGCAAATAACTGAATTTAATCCCCTGATAGGCAAGTATAGCAACTAAATTTTCTGTGAGGACGTCTCGATGTTTACCCGTTTTGGGTAAAGCCGATTGCCATTTTGAAGATGTTGAAAATGACGCGGGCGTGGATCGTGCTGTGTTGTTTCCAGTGATGTTGAAAATTCCAGTACGCCCCGCTGCAAAACATACGCATTTATACGCATTTTTGGCGTTGGTAAGCCGTCCCTCGGGGGCGACGCTCTTTTCTTAAACCGGCGTTGATGGGGATAAATGGGGTTTTATGGGGATAAATGAGGGTATTGCTGCCAGATTTCCAAATATTAAAGGTCGAGTGCGCCGTCGATTATCCTTTTGAAACGGCCTTGATGGCGTTCTCGACAATTGCGAGGGCGGCTTCCAGTTCATTGCGGTTGGTGACCAGAGCCGGGTAAAAGGTCAGGACAGAGCCCATCGAGACCTTGAAACTGAGGCCGGCGTCGAGACAGCGGTAGAGGACTTCTTCGGCTTCTGCGCGGGCGGGTTCTTTGGTATCGCGATCTTTCACCAATTCAATGCCGAACAGGAAACCGCGTCCGCGGACGTCACCAATAAGCGGGTAGGTGTCCATCATGTCGTTCAATCGGGACAGCGCGCATGTGCCAAGAAATTCTGCATTGGCGACAAGGTTTTCGTCTTCGATAATCTCGATCGTGGTCAGGGCGGCGCGGGTTGTGACCGGATTTTTCTCATGTGTGTAGTGGCCAATGGCGTAATCACCAAGGACATCAAGCTCAGGCCTGCACAGCATCGCTGAAATAGGCAGGATACCGCCGCCAAGCGATTTACCCATGACCAGAATATCCGGGCATACATCGTCATGATCACAGGCGAACATACGCCCGGTTTTGCCGAGGCCGGTGGGAATTTCATCAAATATGAGGAGCGCGCCATGATCGTTACAGGCCTGGCGCACCTGTTGCCAGAACCCCTTTGGCGGGATGTAGGGTACGGCCCGGTTAGGCTCAGCAATTACGGCGCCAATATCGCCTTCGCGTTCCAGCGTATGACGGACAAGGTTTGCGACGATGGTGCCGACCTCAACGTCTTTTGGGGTCTCGCGGGTATGATTGATGCCAAATGGATTGCGGTAGGCACCAAAGGCGGGGACATGTGATGAGCCGGGAAGTAGCGGGCCGATGGCGCCGGAGCGGAACAATTGTTCGCCGCCGATGCTGGAGGCACCAAACCCTGCGCCATGAAAACTGTCCCAGAAGGACAACGTTTTGAACCGCCCCGTTGCTGCGCGGGCGACTTTCATTGCCATCTCGATGGCGTCTGACCCGCCGGTGGCGAACAAGACCTTGCTGAGATTGCCGGGCGAAATGGCGGTCAATTTTTCGGCCAGATCCACCGCCGGGTCGCAGGTGAACCGGCGCGGGGCGAAGGGCAGGGTGTCCATTTGCGCGGTAATCGCGGCTTTCAGGCGGGGGTGACCATAACCAATGTGGTGAACGTTGTTGCCATGAAAATCCATATAACGCCGACCGTCCATGTCCTCGACCCAGATCCCTTCGGCTTTCCGAATGGCGCTGAGGCAGGGCGACGAGACGGATTGATGCATAAAGGATTTTGCGTCCCGCGTAACCAGATCGGTTGTCGCGGTACCATGATTATCAGAAGTCCATGTTTTTCGCCGGTCTGAAAAATTGGTTTCGCCTTCCGACTGGTCTGGGACCAATGTTTTGGCGGTGTGGAGTTCGTTCATCAGGGTCGCCTCAATTGTTGATGAATACTTTGTATCGCTTATCGGCCGTCAGCGGCAACGATTGATCCATACATAATTTATGCGACTTGACGCTAATAATGCATCAAGTAGTATGATATAAATTTTGGGAAAAAACTGATGGGTGATCCGGATTTTGCCACCAACCTAAGGTATCTCTGTGGGTATTATCGTTCCGTCACGGATGTTTGCCGCCGTATTGGGATTAACCGCCAGCAGTTTAATAAATATTTGACCGAAATATCAATGCCGTCGCGCCATACACTGCGTAAGATATGTGATTTTTTTGGTGTTGAAGGATATGAAATTATGATGCCGCCGGCGGAATTTCAGGGCCTTGTTGCGCTCCGCCCGCGCGCTGGGGCCTTGGGGACTGTTGCGCCTCTGCCGCCTTATGTGCCGTCTATAGAGGCGCTGTTTACAGCATCACGCTCGGAAGTCGGACGGTACCTCGGTTATTATTTCAGCTACCGGTTTTCATTCTCGGCGCCGGATCTGGTTTTAAAATCCGTTGTGCACATTTGGCGACATGACGAGCGCGTAATATCGAAACGGATCGAGCGGTTTTTTGAAACGGATGGTGATAAGCGCAGTGTTTTTCTAATCAAGTATGATGGCTATTTGATGTTTCTCCGAGATCGTATTTATATTGTTGAGAATGATACCTTGAACCGTGAAGAGATCAGCGAAACCATCCTGTATCCCGGATACCGTAACCATGTGACTTGGTTGTCTGGACTTAATCTTGGCGTTTCAACCAGTGACGACCGGCGGATCGGGTGCGGGCGGGTATTGTATCAGTATCTTGGGCGGGAGATCGACCCGCGGCGGGCGTTGAAAAGTTCGGGGCGTCATGAATTGGGTTCAGCCGAAGTGCCCGAATTGGTGCGTGAACAACTACAGCCTGCCCATCATGGTAGCCGTGAAGCGTTTCTGTTTGCGGTGCCGCGTTAGCCGCATTGCGCTTTATGTCGGAGCATATGATCGGCCAGAACAATCGCCATCATGGCTTCGCCAATCGGGACCGCACGGATGCCAACGCAGGGGTCATGACGGCCTTTGGTCATGATTTCAGTATTATTGCCGTCGCTATCGATTGTATCACGCGGCGTTAGGATCGAACTGGTCGGTTTGACGGCAAAACGGCAAACGACATCCTGGCCTGATGAAATACCGCCCAGAATACCGCCGGCATGATTACTATCAAATGTGACCTTGTCACCATCCATGCGCATCTGATCAGCGTTCTCTTCGCCGCTCAGTTTGGCTGAGCCAAATCCGGCACCAATTTCAACGCCTTTCGCTGCGTTGATACTCATCATGGCCGACGCCAGATCCTGGTCAAGTTTGCCATATATTGGCGCGCCCCATCCCGCGGGGACACCAGCGGCAACAATTTCAATGACGGCGCCGATGGACGATCCGGCGCGGCGGATGTCATCAAGGTACCCCTCAAATTCCGGTACGGCTTCGGCATCTGGGCAAAAAAACGGGTTGTCGTGAACTTGGGCCCAGTCCCAGTTATCGCGGTTAATCACCCGCTCACCCATTTGCACCAGCGCACCTTTAACGGAAATACCGTCGCCAAGAATTTTCTTTGCAATACCGCCTGCGGCAACGCGCATTGCCGTCTCGCGTGCTGATGACCGCCCACCACCGCGATAGTCGCGAAGGCCGTACTTGGTATCATAGGTATAATCCGCATGTCCGGGCCGATATTTGGCTTTGATGTCGCCGTAGTCCTTGGACTTCTGGTCAACATTCTCAATCAGAAGCCCGATCGATGTTCCTGTCGTTTTGCCTTCAAATACGCCGGAGAGAATTTTGACCTGATCGGGTTCCTTGCGCTGGGTCGTGAACCGGGACTGGCCCGGTTTTCTCCGATCAAGATCAATCTGCAGATCAGCTTCAGTCAGTTTAATCCCAGGCGGCGTTCCGTCGACAACACATCCGATGGCGGGCCCATGGCTTTCGCCAAAGGTCGTGAACCGAAACAGATGTCCAAAGCTGTTATGTGACATTTAGGTCGTCCGTTCAGGAAACTGAAATATCGGGGGCATCCACCGCTTTCATGCCGACAATATGATAACCGCAATCGACGTGGTGTGTCTCCCCTGTAACGCCACTGGATAAATCTGATAACAGGTACAATCCAGCGCCGCCAATATCGTCCATGGTTACGTTGCGGCGGAGCGGTGAATTGTATTCGTTCCATTTTAAGATGTAACGGAAATCTCCGATTCCAGACGCAGCCAGAGTTTTCATCGGTCCTGCAGAGAGCGCATTAACGCGAATATTTTCTTTGCCGAGATCTTCCGCAAGGTATCGGACGCTGGTTTCTAGAGCCGCTTTGGCAACGCCCATGACATTGTAATGTGGCATAACCCGTTCTGCCCCATAATAGGTGAGCGTGATAAGGCTGCCGCCATCGGTCATCAGTTTGCGCGCACGCTGGGCAATAGCGGTGAACGAATAACATGAAATATTCATGGTCTTCTGGAAGTTTTCAGCCGACGTATCGATGTATCCGCCTTTGAGTTCCTCTTTGTCAGAATAGGCAATTGCATGGACAAGAAAATCAAATTTCCCCCATTTGGCTTCCAGTTCAGAAAATACGGCATCAATACTCGCTGTATCCGTTACGTCACAGGGGAGTACGATGTCCGATCCGGTTCTTTCTGCAAGTGGAACAACGCGTTTCTGCAGGGCTTCGCCTTGAAATGTAAATGCCAATTCAGCGCCTTGTTCATGGGCTGCTTTCGCAATACCCCAGGCAATTGAACGCTCATTAGCGACGCCCATGATAAGGCCTTTTTTTCCAGCTAATATGGTTCCCGGTGCGGTCATGTTACCCCTCAGTAATAGAATTCATTTTCCAAATTAATTTGGATGATGAGGATCGTACACAATTGATCGGAAATGGCAAAAATCAAGCAATCACGATATGTTTCCTTTTGTAACAATAAAAATCTTGTTTGGCGTAATGATACTGCAGCGATTTACTATTGTGACTAAATCCTTAATATCACTAGGGTTAGTCTCAATTGGAGGGATCTTGGGGATGGCTGGTAGATCAGATAATTCTCAAAGTGCGATACCTGAAAAAAATGACAGGTTTGGACTGTTATTGCCATTTTTGGCGTATGTGTGGGCGCGATTCGCCGCGGACCGATGTTGGCGTATGTCTGCCGGTCTCAGTTACACGTCCCTTTTAGCCATCGTACCACTAACGGCAATTGCTTTTTCAATGTTGGCGGCGTTTCCAGTATTTGAAGGGGTCAAAGAACAATTTCAAGGAGCGGTTTTTTCCAATTTGTTACCTCAGTCAGCCGAGGCAATGGAGGACTATTTCACCCAGTTCATTCAAAATACGGCTGGCTTGTCCGCAGTCGGAATCGTGGCACTTGCGGGAACCGCTGTATTGCTTTTAGGGGCTATCGAGGCGGACTTAAACGCAATTTTTCGAGTCGAACTTCCAAGGGCACTTTTACCAAGATTGTTAGTGTTTTGGGCAATGATATCTCTTGGACCGCTGTTATTGGGGGCGAGTTTCTCCCTATCAACATATTTTTTTGCGGCCACCAAATTGATCGGGGTCGACCTGCTGACTGGGCCACTGGGGTTCATTACGCAATCGGTTCCAACACTGATTATAATTGTTTTGCTTAGCGTATTTTATCTCGCGATCCCTAATCGACCTATATCAGTTCGTGCTGCTTGTATTGGCGGGTTAAGTGCCGGGTTGTTGTTTGCTGCGTTGCGTAAAATTTTTGGATGGTACGTTGCGACGTTCCCAACCTACCAAAACATCTACGGTGCATTATCCGTTGTTCCGATCTTCCTCGTTTGGATGTATTTGTCGTGGACCGTCGTATTATTAGGGGCCGTTCTAACAGCGTCGCTTGGAGAGTGGCAAAGTGCGGGCGGAAGACCTCTTGACCGGGAAATGCGCGCAGGCGCCAAGATGGTGGTTGGAGTACGTATATTAAATTTGCTCAATCAAGCTAGTCAAACTGGTGTGACAGTCAGCCGGAAAGTATTGCTTGGTACATTGGGCGGGGGAGAAGAAGCATTAGAACGTGTTTTGGCTATGCTAGACGAAGCGGGGTTTGTGCGCCGGGCGGAGAAGGGCGGATGGGTGCTGTCTCGTGACCTGACAACAGCTACTCTTTATGATCTGTTTATTGCCCTTCAGTTGGGCTTGGATTTTGATGATGTTGTTATTGGAAACGAAAAAAGTTCGGAGGAGTGGCGTGTTGCACTTAGCGATCAGTTGAAACGCCTGCAATCTGCGCAACAGTTGTCAACGGATGTTATTATTCGAGATTTGATTGGTGGCACCTTGGAAAAAGAAAGTCTTCCGCCTGACTCTTCCAAAAACCTACGGTCGATCTCTTAAGATTTGTCCGATCGTTTTCTGTAGGCTTCATAAGGGTGTTCGGAGGCCCAATTTTTTACAAACTCAATTAAATCTTCGTCTTGATCGCGCGGCAACATCACTTTCAATGTAACGTATTGGTCTCCGCGTTGTTCTGATTTGGCTAACGGCATACCTTTGCCTTTTAAGCGTAATATTGTGCCCGTATTTGAGCCTGATGGTACCGTGACGGATACGGGACCATCAATCGTCGGAACTTCAATCTTCGCCCCCAGAATTGCTTCCGGAAGCGTTACCGGCACTTCTAGTAAAATATCTGTTTCTTCGCGGCGAAACATGGGGTCAGGTGTAACGTCAATGTCAACAAGCGCATCACCCGCCGTGCCGCCGCCAAAACCAGGTAAACCCTGATTTTTCAACCGAAGTGTTGTGCCGTCCGCTATCCCGGCTGGAATGGATACTTTTAATCGTTTTCCGTTAGTAGTTGAGATATATTTTATGCCGCCCTTTGCGGATTCGAGAAACCCTAGCCTTAGCGCGTATTCAACATCTGCCCCATTAACTCTTATTCCAGGCCCGTTTCGTCCGCGCGTACGAAACGGGTTCGCATTACCGCGTCCAAATCCGCCAAATCCACTAAACCCGCCGCTGCGGGTTCGCATTTTTGCACCATAAGCGTCAATTTCTCCCCGATCATATTTCCCTCGGGACTCCGGATTAGATAAAATATCATAGGCCGAGGAAATATCCTTGAATTTTTCTTCGGCTTTTGGATTTCCGGGATCAAGGTCTGGATGATTTTCCCGCGCAAGTTTGCGGTAGGACTTTTTAATATCCGCATCGCTGGCACCAGGTTTAACGCCGAGAGTCTTGTATGGGTCACTCATATGATGTGCCAAAATTGATCAATTGCCGACAACTATGACACAGGATCGCGGCGCAATCTATGGCCTGTTTATTGCTTTAAGGGGAATAACCTTGAATTCAGCTTATTACCTTCCAGGTGCCGTCTTCCTGGCGGCAAGCCTCTCCCGTGGCGGTTTCTTCTTTTCCTTCAACATAGATTGTCGTTTCAAATTCCCGGCAATTGTTACCCACGCTGGTTTGAATGGTTTTGGTCGGTGTGAAAGTTCCCGAGTTACCTGAATCAGGATTTTTCCAAGCCGTCGTTGTCCCAGATTTGGAATATTCAAGGCCGTCCTTGGCGCTCTTATCCATATACGCCTTGTCGGCGGAATCCAGTGATTTCCCGATTTCGCTGCCAAAGTAAGATCCAGCCAAAACGCCAATTGCAACGGCCGCGAGTTGTCCCTTTCCACTGCCGACACCGGCGCCAACTAGCCCGCCAAGCCCTGCGCCGAGGATGGTGCCGATCGTCTGTTTAGGATTGTTTTGCATGTCTGTCTGACATCCAACCAAAACAATGGCGCCGAGTGAAAGGGCCATCACTTTCCTGAGTGTCCTTTGGCGTGTCATCAGTGTATTCCTCTTTCAAATTTATTTTGAGCATCATTATCGATATTAATGACTATTTTATTACTATACCCCGACTCATTGAGAAAGCGAAAAGAGTTTGCCAAATCCGTTTGGAAGGGTTCTTGTTGTCAACATGATTCGCGC
>WASW01012402.1_pt1 | contig 10857 bp, 11 predicted proteins | sample 5698521 | NCBI WGS metagenome assembly WASW01 (sample SAMN11175560, study PRJNA528189) | sponge metagenome | isolation source: marine sponge | host: Leucetta | place: Antarctica: Western Antarctic Peninsula, King George Island | collected 2013-01
ATGATCCGGCGGAGCATTAAGGTTCTTGACATCCCGACAGATTTGGCCGCTTCAATTTCCCCAAAAGGCGTGGACATGATCGCGCCTCTGAGGATTTCAATCGTGTAGGCCGCAGTATTTAACGTAAACGCGAACAAACAGCAAAAATAAGCTTCTCTGAAAAATATCCAGAGAAAACTTTCCTTGAGCAGATCAAACTGCCCAAAACCATAATAAATGATATAAAGCTGAATCAGGAGAGGCGTGCCACGAAAAATATAGACAAAGAATCGAATGGGAGCCGCCATGAAATAATTATTCGAAACTCTCATGATGGCCATCGGAATTGCCAGCAGGAATCCGGCCAGTAAGGACCAACTCGTCAATTGCAGAGTCAACCACATTCCCTTCAGATAAAGGTCAAGATTGTCAAAAATAATTTCAAAATCCATCAAGCGGCTTTCTTAGGCAGTTCTCACACCAACGCTATATTTTTTCTCCAGCCAGTTCAAAAACCAGACTGAAATTGTGGTCAAAAGCAAATAACAGATGGCCACGACGATGTAAAAAGTAAAGGTCCGTTTCGTGGCTCCTGCGGCCAACGACGCTTTACGGACAATATCATCGAGACCGATCACAGAAACCAGCGCGGTGGCTTTCAGCAAGACCAACCAGTTATTTCCAAAACCCGGAATCGCGTGGCGGATCATTTGAGGAAACAGAATCCGGCGGAATACCTGCCCACTTGACATTCCATAGGCGTGTCCGGCTTCCAATTCACCTTTGTGAACTGCTAAAATCGCGCCTCGAAAAGTTTCCGTCATATAAGCCCCATAAATAAAACCAATCGTCACCACTCCAGAAAAGTAGGGGTTGATATCAATGTAGTCTTCATAGCCGACATATTCAGCGATTTGATTGATCAAAGTCTGACCACCAAAAAAAAGCAAGAGCATTAAAACCAATTCAGGCACTCCCCGAACAAGAGTGGTGTAAGCATTTGATAGGGTTTGAGAGACCTGACTCTCGGAAATTTTTGCCAACGCTCCGAAAATCCCCAAAGCCATTGCCACGAATAAAGAAAAAAACGCTAAGGAAACCGTGACCACAAGGCCTTCCATCAGCACTGGAAAATATCCATCTAAATCAAACATGACAAGCACCTGACATTTTTAAATGAAAAAAAGATCAATAAATATCGATGTTGAAATATTTGTCATTGATCTTCTGATAAGTGCCATTGGCACGAATGCTTTTGATCGCTTTATTGAACATCATCTTTAAATCATCACTTCCTTTTCGAATGGCGATTCCGGCTCCGTCTCCAAACCATTTAGGGTTTGAATATTTTGGACCAACGAGTTCAAAACCTTTGCCATCTTTCTTCAAAAACCCGTCGGTCATCGCAATGCTGTCGCCCATCATCATATCCAAGCGACCTGAGAGCATGTCCAAATAAACCTCATCTTGAGTTCCATATCGTTTGATGGTGATCTCATTTTCATAATTATCGGTGAGGAATCGGTCAAAAATCGTCTCTCTTTGCACACCGATTGATTTTCCTTTGATCGCGACTTTGGTGCCTGCCATATCGAAATTGGCCATGCCTTTTTTGGCAACGAATTTAGCCGGAGAGTTATAGTATTTTTCTGTGAAATCTACTTTTTTCTTTCTTTCTGCGGTGATGGACATCGAAGCAATGATGGCATCATATTTTTTGGCTAACAAAGCGGGAATCATGCCGTCCCAGTCTTGGACAATCAATTTACAAGATGCTCCCATTTCTTTGCACAAAGCCAAGGCGACATCAATATCAAATCCTTGCGGTTCTCCCTGAGCATTGATGGAACTGAAAGGAGGGTATGCCCCCTCAATTCCAATCCGGACTTTTTTCCAATCTTTGGCTTGAACACTGCCCACCGCCATCAAAAAAATGATGCTCATTAAAATAATGTGTAGTTTTTTCATGTTTACCTCTTCAAGATCTCTTGAGAATTTGCCCCGAAAGCAACTTCGTGGACACTGTTTAAAAAATTAAAGGTTTTGCGCCAGGAATTGGCGGAACCTTTCTGATTTAGGTGTTTCAAACACCTCGGATGGCGGACCATCCTCTTCGATATTTCCTTCGTGCAAGAAGATCACTCGGGAAGAAACTTCTTTAGCAAACCCCATTTCATGAGTGACCACCAGCATGGTTCGCCCTTCTTCCGCCAAATCTCTCATCACCCGCAACACTTCTCCCACTAGCTCAGGATCGAGCGCAGAGGTTGGTTCATCAAACAACATCACTTCAGGTTCCATCGCCAAGGCGCGGGCAATCGCGGCTCTTTGTTGCTGCCCTCCCGAAAGATGCGCAGGATAATACTCTTTTCTTTCAAAGATTCCTACTTTTTGCAAATAAAACTCGGCTTTCTCTTTGGCTTCATTTTTGGGAACTTTGAGGACATGGACAGGAGCTTCCATGATGTTTTCTAAGATCGTCATGTGAGACCAGAGATTGAATTGCTGGAAGACCATCGCCAGTTTTGCGCGCATGCGTTCCACTTGTTTTTTGTCCTGAACTTGATTGATCCCGTGTTTATCTTTTTGCATTTTGATTGCTTCACCAGAAACGGCAATTGTTCCGCTATTGGGGATTTCCAGCAGATTGATACAACGCAAAAAAGTGCTTTTGCCAGAACCACTGGAACCCAACATGGCGACGACATCCCCTTCATGGGCTGTGAGGGAAAGCCCTTTCAAGACTTCCAAGGAACCAAAACTTTTGTGAATATCTTCAACAAATAAGGCCACTTTATCGCTACTCATCTTGAACCGAAAATAGAAGTTAATTGATGGCTGGAAACAAGAATGGCATGAGCGCAGAGGCTCTTTTCATCGCAACCCGACACCAGGATTTTGCCAGCTAATTCCCTCCTTGTATAATACACCTCGAAAATAAGCAACTGGAATTAGAACAGTGTCCAATATCGGAGGATCGCAGAGGATCAATAGAAGGCTGTTGGTGGGAAGTGCCATTTTGACGAATGACCTTTTTAAAGGCGGTTTTTCAAAAGTCGAGTATATTCCTGATAATCAGAATTTTTTTTTATCTGGCCATGTTGAGCTTGTTCAGCATGGCAATGAACACACAAGGCTTTCAGGTTTGAGAAATCACTGTTAGCTTTATTAAAATTGAGATGGTGGCAATGAAGAAATCTTTGTAAATCCTTGTCTGAAAGATTGGGGTGCTTGCAATTTTCACCTTCACATTGGTAATTTTGAAGTGTTTTATATTTTTTAGAAATCTTTTTCCAATCATCTTGGTACCTATTCGGATCAGAATCGTTGGCATCAGAGTATTCTCCCTTTAGCAACCCATGATCTCTCATTTCATCAGAGAAAAAAGTGCTCGGCTTGAAATTCTTTTTTTTATAATGAGATTTAAAAGGCAATTGCTTATTTATTTTTGTTATACAGTTTAGGCAAGGTTCCAACCGTTGACTTTCATTTGTTCTTAATACCTTAAAATTGTTAATGAATCTGTAATAAAAAGTGCCATCACTTTTGCGACTCATTTTATATTTATCACGCCACCCCTGATTATCTGCCCTCTGCATCGTTCCACAATTGGTAAAATGATATTTATGAAGCTGACTGACAAAGTCTCTGTCATCGAGATCCTTGAGATCCTGATTACGGTCCATGTAATTAATATTTTTATCGACAATATGCACCATGATTTTAGTCAGAATTCCGTGTTCATCAAGGTAGTAAATTCCGCCATCACCGACCACGATATTCTTTGGATCCAGATCCTGCTTACCTGAACTTAGTTGCTCCGCTAAGCGTGCGATCGCTGGATTGGCCCCTAATCTTTCAATAGCCTCTAATAACTTTTCAAATTTTGTTAATTCCACTTTATCCTTCGGATTTTTTCAAGATGGTATCTATTTTTTCTTCGGTTTTGGTAATCACTCGAAATTCAACTCTTCTTGAAAGTTGGACATCTTCTTTATCATCTTCATCGAAAATTCTTTTAGCAAAAGACAATCCGTTCGCTCTTAAAACCTCAATTAACCAAGAATGTTGTTCGCTCATTTCAGGCAATGAAAAACAGTACTTTAATACTGCGAGCGATCTATTTTGAGACAATTCGGCATTGAATAAATAAGATTCTAATCCAGGGTCCTTTTTTTTCTTGTAAAAACTGGAGGTATGCCCTTCGATCCTCACCTCATCAATCTCAGACTGATACTTTGGTTGAGTTAAAACCTTGATATATCGAGGGAAGAAACTGTTTAGAATATTTTTAAACTTATCTTTGAGCAAAAAACGGCCTGGGTCAAACAAGACATCAGGGGCTTTAAAACGTATGTTATTATTCTCAAGGATCTCGGCATTCCATGACTTCAAGTCACGAGCAAATTCAGCATGTAAATCTTTGTTTAACGCTTTCTTCGCTTGTTCATAATCAAACGCGATTTTTCTCATTGCCAGCTTTGCTTGTTCGCCGTCCTCCTTTTCTTTTTTGGTTTGTAACATAAAAGCGATCGCAATAAATAAAAACACCATCATTAAGCCTGACATCATGTCAGCAATACTGATCCATTCGTTGTTAGTTTGCATTGTTATTTATCTCGTTAATTACATCATTGAGTTCTTTCACTTTATCCAAAAAAGTCTGATAGTCTGTGGAAAATTTCTCAGTCAAACCAACAAGGGTTTTTTCTAACGCTTCAAGTGATTCAGGTAGTTTTTGAGTGAGTTGGTTAAGCGATTCTGAAACCGTGTCATGTTTGTCAACAATAGACTCAATCCCTTTTTCAAATTTTTCAAAGGTTGTCTTAACGCTGTCTCCTAAAGCTGAAAGCAAGTCTGATTGAGAATTAAGCGTTGTTTCAATTGTATCGGCAAACTCCGAAGTTTTATCTACAACCGTGTTATGCTTGGCAACAATAGAATCAAACCCCTCTTCAATTGTTTTAAAGGTTGTCTCAACTTTGTTTCCTAAAGCTGAATAGACTTGTAATTGTTCATTAAGCGTTTTTATTTGAGTATCAAACGTTTCAATAATGGCTTTCAATCCTGAATAAACCTCTTGTGTTTCGGCATTACGCTTGGCTATTTCCGCTAAAGTCTCTTGTGAGCTTTCTAATGATTCCGTAATACGCTCCAAGTGTTGTGTACCGCTTTCAATGGATGACTTATATTGCTCCTGCCATTCAACGAGTTTGAAGACAGCTTCATTTAATTGCTTAAAGTTGTCCCCAAATTGCTCTGTTAAATTGGTATTAAAATCCGTTACTACGTCTTCAAGAGATTTAATGATTTCTTCGGTTGCCCCTTTTGATAACGTCTCTATTGCTTGTTCTAACGATTGATTGGTTTTTGTAAAACTCTCCTCAAGAAAGTTTCTTAATCCTGATTGTGCGTCTCGTAGTTCCGTTCGGAAATCTTTTATTTGCTCCTCTATCTTTGGGAGTGATTGTAAATCATCCAGTTTGTCATTAATGCTTCCAAGTAAAGCCATTTCATTGGCTTCACTACTTTTTTGGAAAATTGATAAAAGTATAGAAAGTGCCATTCCCGCAATAGAGGTAACAAAGGCTGTTTTAAGTCCTTCTAATAAAGGGGGAATACTTTTAGCGATCTGTTGAGTATCAAACTCGAATAACCCTATAACAATTCCTGTAAACGTCCCCAATACCCCTAAACTTACAATCACTGATCTACGGTCTACTTTTCTGAGGTAATGCTCAAACACAAGAACAAGCATTGCCAACACCACAGCATCAACAAAAATATTTTCCTTTATAAAAACTACAACATCAAAATTTTCCATAGATCCCTGATACTATTCTAAATTAGCTCAAACCAAACTATAAGTTCATTTTGAGCGGTTTCACTGATAATTTCAAAAACGCACGAACTTAATAAGCAATGGCAAAAATTACCTCTTGAGCCGAGGGTTCGCCGGTAACAATGCAGGTTCCGGGGTGAGGGTCGTCATCCAGCGGAATGCAGCGAATGGTGGCTTTGGTTTCTTCTTTGATTTTTGCTTCCACTTCGCCAGAACCATTCCAGTGCGCCCGGATAAATCCCCCTTTTTCCTTGAGCACTTGTTTGAATTCATCATAACTGGTGACGGTTCTTGTATTTTCTTCACGAAATTTCAAAGCGGTTTGGTAAAGATTGTTTTGAATCTCATCGAGGGTGGTCATAACGGTTTGGGCAATGGAATCCACAGGCACCGATTGCTTCTCTCGATTGCCTCGCTGTACCAACATTCCTGCGCCTTTTGCAACATCACGGGGTCCGATTTCAATGCGGAGCGGAACGCCTTGCTGGATCCAGTGGTAAAACTTATCAGCCGGGCGCATTTCTCGAAAATCAATTTTGATGCGCAAAGGATCCAAATGCTCTGACAAGCGTTTGGCAATTGATTCCGCAAATTCGAGCGTGGCGGCTTTTTCCTCAGCTGTTTTGAAAATCGGAATAATCACGACAACCACCGGGGCAATGCGCGGAGGCAAAACAAGCCCATCATCATCGCTATGGGTCATGATCAATCCGCCAATCATGCGGGTGGAGCATCCCCAACTCGTGGTGTACGCATACTGGTGTTCATTATTGCGATCCAGAAATTGAATCTCGAAGGCTTTGGCAAAATTTTGCTTCAAATTATGAGAAGTCGAGGCTTGCAAGGCTTTCCCATCTTGCATCATCGCTTCGATGGTATAAGTGGCAGCGGCTCCAGGAAATTTTTCCGATTCCGTCTTTTTGCCCTTGATCATCGGAATGGCGAGGTATTCTTCCTGAAAGCGATGATAAATATCTAACATTTTTAAAGTTTCTTCCTGGGCTTCCTCAAAAGTTTCATGAGCGGTATGCCCTTCCTGCCAGAGAAATTCAGACGTTCTCAAAAACAAGCGGGTCCTCATTTCCCAACGCATCACATTGCACCATTGATTGATCAAAATCGGCAAATCTCGATAGCTCTTGATCCACTGAGCGTACATATGCCCAATCATCGTTTCGGAAGTCGGGCGAACCACCAAAGGCTCCTCTAATTTTTTCCCGCCTCCATGAGTGACGACCGCGCATTCTGGACTGAAACCTTCCACATGATCGGCTTCTTTTTCTAAAAAACTTTGAGGAATCAGCAAGGGAAAATAGGCATTGACATGCCCCGTTTCTTTGAACATCCGATCCAACTGTGCCTGCATCGCTTCCCAGATTGCAAACCCTGTAGGGCGAATCACCATACACCCTTTGACGGGGGCATAATCCGCCAACTGCCCGGCCTTGATAACATCAAGGTACCATTCTGAATAATTTTCGCTCCGTGGCGTGATATTTTTTGCCATAATCAATCGAACTCCGTTAAATTTTGTGAACTGCATAGTTGAGATTTTCAAGAGAAATATCACGCTTTCAACGCATCCTCAAGGTCTCTCCTGAGATTATGATCCCAAGGTCTCTCCTGGAATTATGATCACGCTGAATTAAAACTCTGATGTCTTTTTTTGTAAAAAAAGTTGCATCTTCTTTGTTATTTCATGTATAAATCTTTTTTAAAGAATGCGCGTTTTCTGTTCTCAGAATATTCGCACATTGTCTTTTTGATCGATGAAGAGAACTCACTTTTAAAAAAGTATCCTCAATCAGGAGAAAAATTTGTTTGGTAAAAAAAAGACGTCTACTGCCAGAAGGGACGCAACGACCTATATTGGAATTGGAATGAAAATCGAAGGAAAACTTCGTTGTACCGGCTCGATTCACATCGACGGAGATGTTGATGGCGATATTGATTGCCAGAGTGACGTTTCAATCGGCCCCTCGGCTGTCATTGTGGCCACAATTCACGCGGCAACGGCCACGGTCAATGGAAGAGTTGAAGGAAATTTATTCACCAGTGATCAATTGGAGGTTTTCTCGGAAGGTCATATTGTCGGAAATATTTCTAATCCTCTTGGAAAATTGATCATCCATGAAGGTGCGGTGATTGAAGGACAATGTTTTACTTATGATTCTCCTAAAAAGCTGACTCAAGTCGCCGGAAAATCGAATCAGAACCCCAAAGCGCTCCCGCCTCAGGATAAAAAATTATTGAACACTCTCTCGTAGGAAAAAGCAATTGACTAAATGACGCACTAGCTTCCAAAAACGCATGATAATTGTCTCTGTTTGAATTCTTTTCTTAAAATACTATGAAGTGTCGTATCTTTTTCTTCAGTATTCTATTATGGGGACTCCAAGGCTCGCTCTTGATGGCAAAGCCTATTATTTGCACCTCTCTTGAAATGGCAAAATTTATCCGAGGCGGTTTTTCCGATCCGGAAATTAGTAAATTTTGTCTCACAGAAACCAAGCCAGCCGAAGATGACCTGCGCAAAAAATACGCGATGCTTGAAGGCGCAAACTGGCAAACTCAGTATTATTTGTCATCTCAAAGAAAGCAAAAAGAAGAAGTCTTTTTTACGATTGACAAAGAGGCTGTCAAGCTGACCTCCACCAATCCCAAGGTCCAATATTATGATGTGCAAGATCTGGGAGATACCTTGCGTTTCAAACGCAGACAACTTCCTTACCGTGCCATCTATACAATCACCCTCAAAATTGATCAGATGACGGGCGCAAAACTCCCGATTGAAGAGCAATATAAAACCACCAAAAAATACATTTGGAAAGCGCAGTAACGCCTTTCATTGAGTCTCAAGATTCCATGCCAAAAATATGGTTTATCGTCATGAACAGGGAGTAAAATGTTAAGACCTTTAATAAAAAGAAAAAGGTTTTTTCAGTGGGGTGTTTCTTTAATCCTCACAGGAATTCTCTGTTTTGGTTTATTCCATATGATTGGATCAAACGTCACAGCATCCGGACTCCTGGATGAGCCTTTCGCGCTTTTACCGATTGGATACGCCTTCTTATTCATCGGCATCATTTTATTTTTGCGCAGTCTTTTTCAATGATTCCCTATTAACAACAGCTCTGCCAGATTTAAGAGGATTCAACAATTTTTTCGCCATTTTTTTGGAACGGGCGGGAGCCATCTTCACAATGATCGGGAGGGCTTCTCGCATGATTTCAAAGTGGGCCTGAGTACAGCGGTGACGTTGTTCATCCAATCGCAATGTTAAGGGATCATTCAGGCATTGAATTTTGACAAGGAGGCAGTTTTTTTGTGCTGTCTTGCCAAAACCACCACTCTTTTTTTGCAGGGTCATCCAGGGAAAACGAAGCCATTGTTTTCTGAAATGAATCCCTTTTTGCCATAAAAGCATAAATTTCCGGGTTGATTTGAAGGCATCAGGAGCGACTTTGAGGGAATGGGGCATTTCAGGATGAAGGGCGATGCGCAAATTGAGACCTCCCTCTGCATGAAAACTTTGATGCTCCATCTGCAAATTCGCTTTGATTGGAATGCGAAAGGGGATCAACTTAGTCAAGAGTGGAAAGGAACCAGAGTTCGAGCCAGTCAAAGAAGAGCCTTCCACATAAGAAAAATCACAATGCCTCCAAAAAAATAAGGTTTTCGGTGTTTGATCACCGTGGGTCAAGGCGACTTTTCCTAAATCAACTGGACAAGTATGGGCCGCTTTAAAAATTTGAATCAATGTTTCCAGTTTCCCTGAAAATTTGATCGCATACAAAAGCATCTCCCAATCATTCAAGAGCCAGAGTCCCACTGCCAATTGTTTCCGCACATCCGGCGAGAAGTGCATCAAAGCATTGATCCCAACAAAAATAGTTGACTGATCCCCGATTAAAATGATCTTTTTAAATCCGTTTTTAACCGCTTCTTCGACCAGTGGAGCCAGTGAATTTTCGGAGTGAGTTTGTGATATCTGAGCAGGGCACAACTGTTTTAAAACAGTCGGAGAAATTTTCTTCCAGAAGCTCCCCACTCTGCCGTTTTTTGAAAATTCATCAACAATGATTGCCGTAGACAACATAGAAAAATTGATCAATATGTGTTAAAGATTCATCCGAGTCAAAGCGGCATCCACTTGCTGAATGAGTGCGTTGAGTGTCCCGTTGTTTTCAATCAGGACATCGGCGTATTTTCGACGAGTGTCATTGTCCAATTGCGATTTCAATCGGGCTTCGGCTTCGGCTTTTGTGAATTGATTGCGTTTGTGGAGGCGGGCAATCGCCAGATCCGGTTCCGCAACAATCACCCAGATCTGTTGGCAAGTCGGCAAAGTTTTTCCTTCAAGCAAGATGGCCGCTTCTAAAAATACCAAACCTGCTCTCGAATGCGAAGCAAATTCTTCAATTTCTTGCAAAATCATAGCACGGATCAAAGGGTGAGAAATCTGATTCAATTGTTGCAACTGTGCGGGATTGTTGAACACGATGTTTCCCAAAGCGCGGCGGTCAATCGTGCCGTCTGGATTGATAATTTCGTGGCCAAAGGTTTGAATGATTTGTTGATAAGAAAGCTGTTCCGGCTCTAGAAAACGATGCCCTAGCTGATCGGCATCAATTACATGGAATCCCTGTTGACGCAAATGTTTGGAAACGGTACTCTTGCCGGAAGCAATGCCTCCGGTCAATCCGATCAAAGGCGGTTTGTTTTCATCTATTTTCATTTTCATCACCAATGTTGTCGCAGAATGCTTTTGAATCTTTAGAATGCCTCTAAAATTTAAGTTTTTGTGCAAGAGGAGTCAACTCAAAATCTTGATAACCTCCAAGAACCTCAAACCATGAAAGGATTATGTCGCGAATTGTTCAAAAATTTGGTGGCACCAGTTTAGGCGCTCCTGAACGTCTTTTAGGTGTTGCTGATATCATTCAAAATACCGCTAAAACTCACGCAGTTGTGGCGGTCGTCTCGGCCATGAGCAGTGTTAAAAAATCCGAAGGCACGACCAGTCGGCTGATTCA
>WASW01015852.1_pt1 | contig 10849 bp, 7 predicted proteins | sample 5698521 | NCBI WGS metagenome assembly WASW01 (sample SAMN11175560, study PRJNA528189) | sponge metagenome | isolation source: marine sponge | host: Leucetta | place: Antarctica: Western Antarctic Peninsula, King George Island | collected 2013-01
CTTCAAGAGCGTGAGATGCCAGCCGTTTTCCTTCTTCAATCAACTTCTCAACCCCTTCTATGATGGCAGAACCGCCGATATACAGGGATCGCGAACCAAAACTCCCCACGCCTTTGACAAGATCGGTGTCCCCTTGCACAACCTTTATTTGAGAAGCGGGCAAACCAAGATTTTCTGAGAGGATTTGGGTGAAGGATGTTTGCAAGCCCTGTCCCATATTCTGAGTTCCTGTGTAGAGGATGATCTTCCCATCGCTTCGCACTTCAGTTGTGACTTCCTCAAACCAGATGGCGCCAGTCCATTCAATGTAGGAAGCGATTCCGCGACCACGCCTCATATTCCGTGCTTGAGAATCTTGCTGACGTTTTTGATAACCCTCCCAGTCAGAGGCTTCCAGGGCAGAGTCAAGGACTTTCGAAAAATTACCACTATCATAGACTTCTCCCATCGCTGTCGTGTATGGCATCGACTGAGGGGAAATGAAGTTTTGCTTGCGAAACTCAATCGGATCAATCTTCATCTCTTCTGCGGTTTTCTGGATCAAACGCTCTACCAAATAGATCATTTCCGGGCGACCCGCTCCGCGATAGGCACCTGTGGGCATGGTGTTGGTCATGACCATCTTTGCGTCGTAATGAAAAACCGGTATATCATAAAGAGACGTGATGATTTTCGTCCCGACTACCAACGGAATACAAACCCCTCCCGTGGGATACCCTCCCGTGTTGGCGAGAGTATTGACCCTCATGGCTTGAATCTGCCCTTCTGCATTGCAGGCGAGTTCTGCGGTGCTCACTTGGTCACGACCGTGGACCGTACTCACAAAATCTTCCGACCGGCTGGCACGCCATTTAACAGGCCGCTCCTGCTTGCTGGCCGCATAGACTGTCAGAATTTCCTCAGGGTAGGTTTCATTGCGAATGCCGAAGCCTCCTCCCAGATGCCCCACAACCACGCGGAGTTTTTCTGCGGGCCAGCCAAAAATTTCCCCCGTGAGGCTTCCCTGGAGTCCGGTTGGGCTTTGGTGTCCGGCATAGAGCGTGTAACGGCCAGTCTGAGGATCTTTTTCGCATAAAGCGGCGCGGGGTTCCATTGTATTGCCGACCAGCCGATTATTGGTCAAATCCAAACGAGTGACATGAGCGGCTTGTTTGAACGCTTCTGCTGTTTTTTCGTGATCTCCCAATTCCATTCGAATCAGGACATTCTGAGGAGCGCCTTTCCAGATTTGAGCCGCTCCCGGAGCAACGGCTTGTTGGATTGTTCCGACGGCGGGGAGGGTTTCGTATTCAACCGCCACCATTTCTGCGGCATCCATTGCCTGAGCCGGCGTTTCTGCTAACACGGCGGCAATTGTTTCTCCGACATAACGCACTTCATCTTTGGCCAAGGCATACCGTACCGGAGAATCCATCGGTTCCCCATCTTCACGGAGATAGCCTTCCTTGATGATATGAGGGGGAGAGAAGGGAGGAGGGCCGGGTTTGGAATAAGGATTGACGCCATCCTTGATCAAATCTTCAATGGTGTAGACGGCTAAAACCCCTGGCATTTTCAAGGCCGCGGAGCTGTCAATTTTGATGATTTTGGCGTGAGCATGAGGCGAGCGCACCATATATAAGTGAGCGGCTCTGGCAGCTTTGACATTGGCGGAATAACGCCCCTGGCCAGTGATTAACTCTTCGTCTTCGACACGGAGCATCGAGACTCCGCTGGGAATGATTCTGTCATTAGTTATCATGTGAATCCTTTTATTTGTGAAGTCAGGTTTCTGAATGAAAAAAGGTGCTGGTTGATCCAATCAGTTTTTTATCTCATTCAAGGTTTTTGTGCCATTGTTTTTTTAGGGCAAAAGAAATATTGTTTCTCAAAATAAAAAGGGGAAACCAGGAAATTCATCAGAAAAGTAGGTTTGGTTTCGATCAATCCTCAACACGAGCCAACGAACTCGCCATAACTCAGGTTTTAAGGAAAGCTGGGTTTTTATGGAGATTATTGATAGGCTTTTCCAGTTTAGCATTGTTTGGCTGGGCCTCCACGATTAGCGGTGGCATCAGCCTTGATAAATGACATGAGATAAGGAGATAAAAACAATGAGCAAATCATTTGAAAATAGAGCAAAACATTTATTAAAAGAAGGCAAAAAAATCAGTTCGGCCTGGGCGCAAATGGCCACCCCTCTTGCGACTGAAATTCTTTGTCGGGCGGGGTTTGATCTGCTGATCCTTGATATGGAACACGGCCCCAATGATATTCCGACTTTGATGGCACAAATGCAGGCCATGAATGGCTACCCGGCAGTCCCCATTGTCAGGGCGCCTTGGAATGACTTTGTGATGATCAAACGGATTCTGGATATCGGGGCTTACGGCGTGTTGGTGCCTTATATCAATACAAAAGAAGAAGCCGAACAGGTCGTGGCGGCTTGCAAATACCCACCAGAAGGGATTCGCGGGCTTGCGGGCAGTACTCGCGCTGCCGGGTTTGGTCAAAATAGCGGGCAATATTTTAAAAAAGCGAATGATGAAATTTTGATCATCGCTCAGGTGGAAACGGAACAATCGGCGGCCAATATCGATGAAATTTTAACAGTCGCTGGCATTGATGGTATTTTCATTGGCCCAATGGATTTAGCCACCAACATGGGACATCTTGCGGATCCCAGTCAGCCTGAAGTGCAAAAAACCATCAAAGCGGTTGCTGAGAAAGTCTTCAAATCCGGAAAGTTTCTCAGTACGATTTCCAAAGATTGGAATCAGGCCAAATCGTTGTTAGACCAAGGTTATCAAATGGTCACCCTGATGTCAGATGCGGTGGGGCTGGCCGGGCTTGCCTCAGAAAAAGAGACGGCTTTTCGAGAAGCCTTTCCAGAAGAATGATCGCCAGGAGAAAAAATGAAAAGCGAACCAAAAACGTTACAACACCTGCTTGAGAAAAATTTAGCGTGGGCGAGAGCCATCACGGAAAAAGACCCTGAATTTTTCTCACGCCTAGCCAAACAGCAAACCCCTCAATATCTCTGGATTGGTTGCTCAGACAGTCGAGTTTCTGCCAATCAGATCGTCGATTTGCCACCGGGTGAGGTCTTTGTGCATCGCAACATTGCCAATATGGTTGTGTACACCGACTTGAATTGTCTTTCTGTGATTCAGTACGCGGTCGAAGTCCTGAAAGTGAAGCATATCATTGTCTGTGGCCATTATGGGTGTGGGGGGATCAAAGCGGCGTTAGAAAATCATGACCATGGCCTCATCGACAATTGGCTTCGGCATATCAAGGATGTGATCCGTTTCAATGCGCCACAATTAAAAAACCTCTCCCAGGAGCAGACGCTCAAGCGGCTTTGTGAACTCAATGTGCTCGAACAAGTGACCAACGTTTGTAACACCACTATCGTTAAAAATGCGTGGGAAAACGGGGGCGAACTCTCCGTCCATGGCTGGATTTATAACATTGAAAATGGCATTCTCAAAGACTTGGAAACTTCGATTACCGCCAGCCAACCACTCGAAGAAAAATAGCGAATCGGGGAGTTGATTGGATTAGAAAATGCTCAGTTGGCAGCGGAAATTAAACAAAGTTTAAAAAGGTTGGATTATGAAGTCTGAGATTGTATTTAATCAAGAGTATGAATTATTTCAATTAGTCGATTTTGTCAGTGAAAAAATCGATACAGATGAGATTACGTTGGATACATATATTTCTACAGATAATATGTTAGTGGATCGTGGTGGCGTTAAATCGGCAGTGAAGCTACCAAGTGCATCTGAGTTTAATCATTTTAAAGAAAATGATACATTATTTTCAAATATCAGAACTTACTTTAGAAAGGTATGGTTAGCTGATTTTTCTGGTGGTGCTTCTCCTGATGTATTAATTTTTAGGTCGAAAGACTTTGAAATATTAGATTCAACGTACTTGTACTATTTATTGAGTAATGAGGAATTTGTTAATTACACGATTATTACAGCAAAAGGTACAAAAATGCCTCGCGGTGATAAAGCTGCGATCATGCAATATAAGTTCAACTTGCCTGATATTCATATACAAAGAAAAGTTGGGTCTGATTTATTAAAGATTGACAAAAAAATCGAACTCAACCGCCAAACCAACCAAACGCTCGAACAGATTGCTCAAGCCATTTTTAAAAGCTGGTTTGTCGATTTTGAACCCGTCAAAGCCAAAATCGCTGCCAAACAGAGCGGTGCAACATCTGCACAAATCGAACAAGCCGCCATCTGCGCCATCAGTGGTAAATCCTTAGCACAACTCGACTCACTCAGCCCCGCAACCTTGCAACAACTCAAAACCACCGCCGCCTTATTCCCCGATACCTTGGCTGCCTCCGAATTAGGCGAAATCCCGGAGGGGTGGGGAGTTAAGAAACTTAAAGAAATATGTCGTGTTATCAATGGCCGAGCTTATAAAAATACAGAGTTTAAAGATGAAGGTACACCGATAGTTAGAATTCAAAATTTATCTAAAGGTGGGAAAACGGTTTATTCGGATTTAGATCTACCAGAAGATAAATTAATTTCTAAAGAAGATTTTATATATGCCTGGTCTGCTACCTTTGGGCCACACATATGGAGAGGTCCAAAAAGTATTTATCACTATCATATCTGGAAGATGGAAGTTGATGAAAACATTATCAGTCGTTATTTCTTGTATCTTTCAATGTTTAGGAAAACTGAAAACATGAAAAGTGGCAGTACTGGCTCAATATTTACTCATTTAACAAAAGTTACTATGGAAAGTCAGGAAATACTTATAGCCACTCCTCAATTGAATGTGTTTTTTAAAAAACTATTAAATAGCTATTTTAAAAAAATTACAGCTTTAGCATTTGAAATCGAATCACTTGAAACATTAAGAGACACCTTACTCCCGAAACTCCTTTCTGGTGAATTATCAACTGTTGAAACTCAAATGGAATTGGAAAGGACAGCATGAAGATTGAGAAGATAAGTAAAATTAAGGATTACAGGATATTCCATGATTTCTTATGGCCGGAAGATTTGCCAGGTTTTGCAAGATTCAATTTGATATATGGATGGAATGGCTCAGGAAAAACAACCCTGTCAAGTTTGTTCACTTATCTAGAGAAGAAAGAGGCTATTTCCGATGGAAAAGTACAATTTCAAATAGACGGTAATCCTGTTAAAGGAGCAGATATACCCAATGCGGTGATTCCTCCTGTTAGAGTTTTTAATCGTGATACTGTAGATCGCAGTATATTTGAAGTGCCAAACCATGAACTTCCCCCAGTTTACTATTTGGGGGAAGATAGTATTGAAAAACAAAAGCGTATAGAAGAATTGAAAGTTGAGCAGACAGAGAAGAATGCAGAGAAACAAAAGTTACAAAGTGAACTTAAAAAAGCAAAGGATGGTATAGACGCTTTTTGTATCAGCAGCGCTGCCGAAATAAAGAATTTACTGACTTCTTCTGGAGGAGGGTCTTATAACAATTACAATCGTAGTAATTTTAAAAATTTAGTAGAAAACTGTCTAGCAGATAAGGAAAGCCCGTGCTTATCAGATGAAGAACACTCACGTTGCATTGCCACAAAGGACGGTGTGGCAATGCGAGAGATTTCTCTCAAGAAAGTTAGCTTGCCGGATTATGAGACCCTGTTGAATGAAGTAAGCCAACTGTTGAAAAAAACGGTTGTTTCGAGAACTTTAGTTGAGTTGGTTGAGCATCCCGATATTGCTAACTGGGTGCAAGATGGCTTGCCATTACATACAGATAAAAATATCACGTCTACCTGTCATTTCTGTAATCAACCGATTTCAAATGAAAGAATTGAAAAAATAGCAGCTCATTTTAATGACGAGTTGATCAGCTTTCAGTCTGACATAAAGGCCACGATAAAAAAAATAGAGGAGAGTAAAAAAATAGTCATGGACTTATCCTTTACTGATGAGAACTTTTTTTATACACATCTTCAAAAAGAATATAAGGAATCAATTTCTACATGGGATACAACCAAATGTTCAGTTATGAATTTTCTGGATTCTTTAATAAAAGCAATGGCTGAAAAGAAAAACCAGCCGTTTCAAATAATCGACTTTGATGAGTTTATTACTATTTCTAGTAATTCAGATAAAGATGCTGGAATGCCGAGCAAAATCTTTGAAGTGGCTGACGCTACGCAGAATGGGACAACAGCATTGAATAAGATAAACACTGTTATTGAAGAGCACAATTTATATAGTCAGAATTTTAGTGAAGAAGTAAATGAAACCAAAAAGAAGTTAGAGAGACATATTGTCAGTAGCCATGCCGCCAATTATCAAGAAAAAAAAGGTGAGATTACTCGTTTGAACAATGTGCTTGCTCAAGTATCAAGTAGGCTGAGTGAAATTAATACAAAGATTTTCGATTTAGAGCAGGGTATTCGGACTCATGTGCAGGCTGCCGATGAACTTAATAAAGAGATGGTCGCCTATTTAGGAAGAGACGAATTACATTTTGAAGCAAAAGACAATGGCTATGTTATCTCTAGAAATGGGCAACCAGCTATGCACCTTAGCGAGAGTGAGAGGGCAGCTATCGTATTTATTTATTTTTTAAAAACTTTAAAAGATTCTGGCTTTGAAATTAAGAATGGAATTGTTGGTATAGATGATCCAATCTCAAGTCTTGACGCAAACTCTATGTATAACGCTTTTGCTTTTATGAAAGAACGAACTAAGAATGCGAAACAAGTATTTGTACTAACGCATAATTTTTCATTTTTTCGCCTAGTTAGAAGTTGGTTTTCTTGGGAACCCGGCCAGAAGAAGAAGGATATCAATAAAAGGCCATCTCGATTTTATATGATTGAAGCAAAGTTAGATAAAGAAGGGAGGAATGCTGATATCGGATCACTTGATCCTCTATTAAGAAACTATGAGTCTGAATATCAATATTTATTTAAAAAAATTTATAAAGAGCCACAGCGTAATGACGGACAGCAAAATTTGGAAAACTACTATGGATTGCCAAATATTGGTCGTAGGTTGCTAGAGTCTTTTCTTACATTTAAATTACCTCACTTAGCAGTAAACAAGCTTGAGAAAAAACTAGATGAGATAGAATTCGAACCTGTAAAGAAGACAAGGATATTGAGGTTTTTACATGTCCATTCACATTATGACCAGATTGGTGCTCCAGAACATGACCTTTCTTTGTTGTCTGAGGCATCTGCAATTTTTGTTGATTTAATGGATTTGATAAAGGCTGTTGATCCTGAGCATTATCAGGGTATGGTATGTCTTGTTGAAAACACTAAAGAAACAAATGATGATCACTGAAGCCCAACTAGAGCAACGTTGGCTCGACTGATTTCAATGGTGCAACCCGCTTAGGCGGCATCTGTTGATTGAACAAAAAACGTCTTTTTGTCGTAAAAGGATATTATTTATTCTTCCTCCGTTGGATTTTCCAATTCATTGGTCAATTCTTCAAAGCTGGTTTGAATTTCTTCGGGATCTGCGGCGGTGGCGGCTTCAATGTCTTCGAGTTCGACATCATGGGTGAGAGAGACACTGAGCGGGGTGGGAGCCATCACCACAAAATCCCCGCGATCTTCTGCGGATATATCCGCCCGTTGGGTCATGCGCCACAGCCCAAAAAGGGCAATCACACTCATCATCACACCGATGCTCCCATAGAAGGCTTCTGCCCCAAAAAGATCCATCGTGAAAGCGACGATAGGCGGGCCAATCGCCGCTCCACTGGCATTCACGAGCACAAGCGTTCCACTGGCGGCGACCATTTGTTCAGGGGAGAGATAATCATTGGTTTGCACACTGCAAAGAGAATACATCGGCATGGTCATGCCACCGACCAAAGCAGTGATCGCAAAAAACATCCACCCCTGACCAGTATAGGTCATCGCAAAAAAGGAAATGGCTCCCCCTCCCACGCAAGAGACAATAATGACCATCCGTCGCCCAATACGATCCGACATCCAACCCAAGGGGTATTGAAAAAGGAACCCTCCCAAAACCAACGTTCCCATAAAGAAGGAAACATCTTTGACAGACATGCCAATGCCCGTTGTATAAACGGCTCCCATTCCAAAGATCGTCCCCATCACCATTCCGGTTAAAAACATCCCGAAAATACCAATAGGAGCGACTCGATAGAGTTGAAGAATCCCAACGTTGCCTTGTATCTCGAAGGGAGGGGCTTTGGCCGCGGAGGTCAGAATAGGGATCACAGCCAGGCTGATCATCAGAGAAACCAGCACAAACAATTCAAAACTTGAGGGCGATGCCACGTTGAGCAACAGCTGCCCTCCGGCCATTCCTCCTAAAGAGATGAGCATGTAAAAACTGAGCAACTGCCCCCGTGTTTCGTTCTCTGAAGCTTCATTGAGCCAACTTTCCGCAACGATATAGATTCCTGCATAAGAAAATCCGGTGACCAGGCGCATGGCCCACCAGGTCCAGGGATCGACGAAGATTGCCTGGACCAGAATCGACGTTGAGGCCAGAGAAGCCAACGCACCAAAGATGCGGATATGCCCCACATAAGCGACCATCCTGGGCACAATCTGACAGCCTGCGATCAGGCCCATGAAATACCCGGACATGATCAATCCAGTGACTGTCGTCTCAAATCCTTCTATCGAGGCGCGCACCCCTATCAAGGAGCCTTGCAAACCATTTCCGAGCATAATCAACCCCATCCCAAGGAGGAGTGCCCAACTGTTTGAAAGAACTTGGAGCATGAACGCTCCTTTCATAATTTAATTGTTTATCAAAGAGGGAATCCAGACAAGCGCCGTTTTTTTAAACTGAGTTTACAACGAATTTTGCCTGAATTTGGAGGATCCAAAAGGTGGTCAATAAAGTGCGGCAAGCGTTTGTTTTGCCGGGCACTCGTTTTAGGAAGAAAAGTTGATCAATAAATCGTTTTTTTCATGCGCTCCGGGTAATCGCGATCATAGGCATTTCCATCAAATCCATCTTTAGAAAGCGCTTGTTGGATTTTTCCGGCACTGGGTAAGTCGGATCTTGGAATCTGAGTTTCGACATTCCAGAGATGAGAGCGCGCCAACGCTTTTGGGCATTGATAGTAGATCCGGCCCACTGTGACGACTAAAACGCTCCTCGGCGCTTTCCCTTGCATCATGAAAGAATCACACAATTCGGGGTCAGTGACAATGTCAGCCCGCCCATTGATCCGAATGGTTTCGCCGACTCCTGGAATGAGAAAGAGCAGGGAGATACGAGGATCCTCCACAAGATTGCGTAAGGTGTCGATCCGGTTATTGCCACGCCGATCTGGGATCAAGACCGTTTTCTCATTTTGTACTCGAACAAAACCGGGAAGATCGCCCCGTGGCGAGCAATCAAGCCCCTCCTCACCACTCGTCGCGATGACGACGAAAGGCGCTTTTTCAATAAATGCTTGATAATGTGCGGAGATGTAATCAATCTCTTTGGTTAAAGATTGGGGAACGGGTTCTCCATACAACGCTTCAAGCTGATCAATCGAGGTGATGCGGCGCAATGGGGAAATTTCAGGGATCGCATGTTTCATCAGGCATCTCTTCGTGACAAAAAAGGCATTTCGACAAAAAATTTTAGTCAAATGCCAATGTTTAAAATGATGGATAACCCTGCCATCGACTTTGAAATTGAACGCTCTCACTGACTTGGCAAGCATTCTACCTTAATTTGGCAATTTTAATACTAAAAATGATCACTCCATGCTCACCATCGCCTTGATAACTCCAGAATTAGGATCGAGCCAGTCATTAAAATGCTCAAGGATGTTTTCAAAAGGCGTTTGATGGGTGACAAGGCAGGACGATTTGACCCGTTTTTGTTCCAAGGAAACGATCACATGTTCAAAATCAGCTTTGGTGGCGTTGCGACTGCTGAGAAGGGTTGTTTCGCGCTTGTGAAATTCTGGATCGCTGAGGCTGATGTCTCCCATGAACAAACCGATATAAACCAAGTGCCCGCCATGAGCGAGATAATCAAGGGATTTTCGCATCGCTTGCGGATTCCCGGTGGCATCCATCACAACGGTAGGGAAAGCGCCGTTGGTGATTTCGAGGAGCTGTTCCTCAGGCTGATTGAGGGCATTGACCGTGAACTCAACGCCTAAATCGTTTTTACAATAATCCAAACGAGCATCATTGACATCCATTGCAATCACGTTTGCCCCCTCAACTCCAGCAAATTGGATTGCGCCCAATCCAATCGGACCAGCACCGACAACCAGCACAAATTCGCCCTTCTGAATGGCAGCGCGGCGAACCGCGTGGGCCCCGATGGAGAGGCATTCTACCAGAGCCATCTCTTCCCAGGATAACGAACTTGTCTTGATCAAATGATCCGTCGGAATTGTGATCCATTCTCGCATCCCGCCATCTTGATGGACTCCAATGACTCGAATGTTGGTGCAGCAATTGGTCTTCCCGTTTGTGCAAGCGATACATTCTCCGCATTCTAAATAAGGAATGATGACCACCGGATCACCCGCTTTTAAGCCGTGAGGGTCTCCGACGGTTTCTTCAACGATCCCCGCCAATTCATGCCCCAACACCCTCGGATACGAGAAAAAAGGTTGTTTCCCATTGAAGGCGTGGAGGTCCGTTCCGCAGATGCCAACTTGTCTAATGCGCACCAGCGTTTCTCTGTCGTTAGGGATGGGCTTTTGAGTGTCTTTCCATTGAAAGACATGAGGTTCTTCACAGACCAGGGTTTTCATAAGATTTACTTTCTGTTAGAAGGAAAAATTATCCGGTGCGAACGCTTCCAGGGTTGCTTGAGCGTCGTCAGGGGAGAGACAGGAAATGATGTGTGTGTGGATGCCCCCTTCGGCATAGAATCGCATGCGC
>WASW01084656.1_pt1 | contig 10845 bp, 7 predicted proteins | sample 5698521 | NCBI WGS metagenome assembly WASW01 (sample SAMN11175560, study PRJNA528189) | sponge metagenome | isolation source: marine sponge | host: Leucetta | place: Antarctica: Western Antarctic Peninsula, King George Island | collected 2013-01
GAAGCGGGCTAGAAAAGATATTAAAAAGCCTTAAGTACAGTAAAACTGTCGCTTTAATGTAGTTAGTCTCACCGCCATTAATGATGCGGCTGGTAGTAAACAAAATGAAGCCACTCATGATCAATATAATTGCACTAGATAAGGCCAGTGATAATGCGGGAATCTGCAAGAAGATATTGGCAACCATGGCGAGTACGGCAATAATTAAACCGACCATTAAGAATCCGCCCATAAAACTAAAGTCACGTTTAGTCGTAAGGACATACCCAGATAGTGCGAGGAAGATAATGCCTGTGCCACCTAAAGAGGTAGCGATTAACTCAGGGCCATTCGATAAAGCTAGGTAATAGTTCAGAATTGGACCTAAGCCAAATCCTAAAAGTCCAGTAATCGCAAATACGACACCAATGCCTGCGGCTGAATTAGCCGTGCGTGGTAATACGAACCAGATTAAACCCATTGCTCCAAATGAGCATACAAGTGATACCACGTGATCGACATAGAGCGTCATAGAAATGCCTGCAGTCAGTGCACTAAAGAGTAGAGTGAAAGAAAGTAGCAGATAAGTGTTTCTAAGTACCTTATTGATACTTACTACTGATGTGGTTGAAACCGATGGATTAAAATTGTTCATGTAAAAGCCTCAATAGTGAGAATTAATTAATAAATCAAAGTATATAAAACTAGCGCCTAGTTTACTAGATGTGCAATGAGATTATCGGCAATAGATCTATTATAGATACTAATATTGTGACAAATTATTTAAATACAAGTGCCCTAAAGGGTGATTAATTCTACATATAATCAGTAAAAGTGCTTAACACCTAGGCTAGACGTTCTTGCTCGCTTTATCTGTCTCAAAGATCAACTTGAAGTTGCGGATTGACAGCAAATTACCGAACTCTAACGAGAGTATCCCTATCAATAAACAGTAGTTTGAATAGTTGGCGCAAGAGGTGGATTACCCGAGGTTTATCTGTTGCTGAGCCGATAAATTTGAACGGCCCTGATTTAGGTGACGATGAAGTGTATTTCGATAACATAGAGGGTGCGGGTAGTCGCTGTGTAGAATAGATTTATGAGGGGCTAAGATGAAAAAATATCAGGTTTTCATGTGTCCATTGGATGAAAAGTGCCCTGTGGAGTGAGTTAAATAAAATATCAGCATTTATTTGGGCATGGTTGAGTTGTGAGCGAATTATGTTTACTCATGCCAACGCACCTCAAATAACGGTAGCTCATGATAGGGCGTTGTGGTAAAAAGCATCCTTCGGCAAGCAATGCTAGATTTTGCACACAATAATCAGTAGCTTACCGATGTAGATAGATCAATACGGAGAGGTGGCAGAGTGGTCGAATGCGGCGGTCTTGAAAACCGTTGACGGGTTAAACCGTCCGGGGGTTCGAATCCCTCCCTCTCCGCCAATAATCAATAACTTAGAGTGTGGTTCACAATTAATCACACATTAGCGTTCTCCCTAGTCGGTGTAAGGCGGAGCATTCCTCGCTCTCTAACACGAGTCGGTTGATGCGGAAACTCTGCACGATTATTCGCATACTGCGATGTGTCGTGAATGAATTCTGAAATTAACTCTCGATGTGCGACACCATCGCTTCTTAACTTATCCGTGACTATTTTTCTAGGTTTATTGCCATGGTTTCTTAACAGGCGTTTGAAGAAATGTTTGGCGGCAGCGCCATCTCTGCGTGGCTGTAGAAATACATCAACCACTTTGCCGTCCTAATCCACAGCAAGCCATAAGTACTTCTGCTGACCATAAATTTTTACGAATACTTTATCGATATAAAATGTATCACTATATCCTTGATGTTGGCGTTTTAATCGCCTAGCGTATTGAGGCCCAAACTTATTGCACCACAAACGAATGGCTTCATAACTGGCTTCAATCCCGCACTCTGCTAATAGATCTTTAACATCTCGATGACTCCTATTGAAACGATAATAAAGCCAAACGGCGTATTGAATGATTTCAGATGGAAAGCAATGACGTTTGTATAGGCTGGCTGAGGTGTTTATCTAGATATTGTCGCTTAGATACAGTTAACTCGTCAGTATTGTTTTTTGTAATAATGAGGACTAAATTATGAATAATAAAACTTTGGATCGTAGGCGATTTTTACAATATTCCACCGCGATGACAGCATTGATTGGATACCAATGTTATGCGCCTTCCTACGTCTGGGCTGGTACAACGCAGAAATCTACTGTTAACAACAAGTATAAAAAAGATATTGATCTGGTTATTGACCAACATAAGATAAAAATTGGTAATCGAGATGCAAATATCACGGCAATAAATCAAATGCTGTCGGGTCCACTTGTTCGGCTGCGAGAAGGGGAAGATTATTTGTTGCGAGTAAGGAATCATTTGAAGGAAGATACCTCAATTCATTGGCATGGCCTATTAGTTCCTGCTGGTATGGATGGTGTGCCAGGTGTCAGTTATGCTGGAATCAAGCCTAGTGAAACATTTAGCTATAGATTTAAGGCTGTACAAAATGGTACGTATTGGTACCACAGTCATAGCGGTGTGCAAGAACAACTGGGCGTGTATGGCCCGCTTATTATAGACCCAATTGAGAATGAACCATTTGAATATGATCGGGAGTACGTAGTCTTACTTTCAGATTGGACTTTTGAAGACCCTCATGAAGTTGTTGCAAAATTAAAAAAGCAAAGTAATTATTATAACTTTCAACAACCCACCGCAAGGAGTCTATCTGATCAGGCAAACAAAGTGGATTGGGGTCAAGCCATACGCAATCGCTTGATGTGGCAACGAATGCGTATGGATCCGACAGATTTTGCAGATGTCACAGGATACACATATACCTATTTAATGAATGGGTTGCCACCGATGGTTAATTGGACAGCATTATTTGAGCCAGGTGAACGTATACGACTGCGTTTTATAAATGGTTCTGCAATGTCGTATTTTGATGTTCGTATCCCTGGTTTAAAGATGCGTGTGGTACAAGCTGATGTGCAACCTATAGATGTTGATGAGTTTAGAATTGCAGTGGCTGAAACTTATGATGTAATTGTTGAGCCTCAAGCTGATGAAGCCTACACTATTTTTGGTGAAGCAATGGATCGAAGTGGCTTTGTGAGAGGCACTTTAGCGCCAAACCAAGGCATGTCTGCCCCCATTCCTAAGCGCCGGTCTAGACCGTTACGTACTATGACAGACATGGGTATGGGAGGCATGGCTGAAAATGATAGTAATATGAATATGGACGACAACTCAATGCAAGCTGATACAGAAAAGCAGAGTGCGCATCAAGGCAACAGTGAGCAGTCTCCTACAGATGCAAGGCCAGCACAATTAGACATGGCAAGTGAAACATATACACATGGGCCTGATCAACATCAACCCGGTACAGCAATGTTAGCGATGAATGCTAAGAGTCGATTGGATGAACCTGGTGCAGGTTTGGGTGACGATGGTCGTCGTGTGCTGGTATACAATGACTTGAAAAGCATAACACCTGGCTACGATCAACGTACGCCATCGAGAGAAATCGAATTGCATCTTACCGGCAACATGGAACGATATATGTGGTCGTTTGACGGTAAGAAGTATTCGGAAGCTAAAGAACCAATACTCTTTAACTACGGAGAACGTTTACGTTTAATATTTTGGAATGACACCATGATGGATCATCCCATTCATTTGCATGGTATGTGGATGGAATTAGACAACAATACAGGTGAATATAAACCACGCAAGCATACTATTAATGTTAAACCAGCAGAGCGAGTGGTTACAGAAGTTACCGCTGATGCACCTGGAAAATGGGCTTTTCATTGTCACTTGCTTTACCACATGGATATGGGGATGTTTCGTGTCGTCTCGGTTTCGTGATAGTCGGAGAGATTGAAATGAAAGAAATAGTAAACAGAAAAAGCGTCTATCTTTATAAATTACTTCTTATTGTTTTGTGTGCGTTACTTTTTTATTCACAAGCTTATGCTCAAGAGGATTGGCCAGATCCAGTGCAAGATCAAATCTATTCAAAATTTATTTTTGATCAACTGGAGTATCGTTGGAACGATGGTCCAGATACGTATGTGTGGGATGCTCAAGGTTGGGTTGGAAGTGACTACAACAAATTTTGGGTGAAAACTGAGGGCGCCTATCAACCATCAAGCAGAGTAAGTGGTGATACTGAAATTCAAGCGCTTTATAGTAGACTAATTGCTCCATTTTGGGATTTTCAAATTGGCTTACGGTATGACTACGTTTTTGGGGCGGGTCCTAATAGTGGTCGCACATTGGCAACTATTGGCCTGCAAGGACTTGCTCCATATGTCTTTGAAGTTGAGCCTGCGCTATTTATAAGTGATGATGGGGATGTGTCTGCACGATTCACGAGTACGTATGATTTTTTAGTTACGCAACGATTTATCGTGCAACCTCGATTAGAAGTAAATGCAGCTTCAGGAGATGCAAGAAAATTTGGTATCGGCTCTGGATTTAACGATGTGATGTTTGATTTGAGATTTCGCTATGAAGTACGTAGAGAGTTTGCGCCCTATGTAGGGTTCTCATGGACGCAGTTGCTAGGTGAGACAAAGAATATAGCTGAAGCTGAAAACGCAAAAACTAGCAATTTTGCAGTTGTTGCTGGGGTTAGGATTTGGTTTTAATAACAATATATTTTATATAGCTAATTTTTCTTAAAAAACTTTATCGATCTTACAAATCTTTCATAGTAGATTGATATAGTATTAATTGACCAGTCATTATATCCACCATTGTTGCACTTTGTCCGCCGCTAGCTCCTTCAGATTTGTCTTCTTGAAGTTGTTTATACACAGCTACTAATTGGCTCATATTTGGTTGATGCGCAGCAAGAAGCTTTTTGCGTTCGGCAGGATTGGTAGTGTTTTTTATTTCTTGCATTTCTTTTTCGACGAGCTTCATTTGTGCATGGACTCGATCACTCAAAGAATTATGCTCTTCGGAAGTGGTTTTGTTATCAGATTCATTACATGAGATAACACAAACGGATAATATAAAATAGATAAATACTTTAGGAATGTTTTTCATATCTTTCTCGCTTATTCTTTATAACTAAATGAAGTAATTATTTTTAGGTGTCTACAGTAATCAGCAAAAGATCTATGTGCCCAACATGAGCTAGATCGATATATGCTTTAAGATAATTTATAACTAGGCTGATTATTATATTAATAATGAACAAGCCGCATAATTATTCTGAGTTAGGTTGTTACGATATTAATTATGTATCTTTAGCTGTGCCATGGTAAGTATTATTTAATATCATATGCTACGGTGCTGTCACATGCTTTTCAAGTATAAAATGCGTTGTATTTGGCGAATTGGTTGTTTAGCCCGGCATAAAAAAACTAACCGATTAAGTACACCTAGGGGACAATATCTAGATATTTAAGTTAACTAGTCTGTACAAACGTCGCCGATTTTGTTCAGAAATAATGATTTCGTTGATACAAAGAAGTTCACTTGTCAGTACATTCTGAAGTATTAATTCGTTACCTATCACTATAAATCAATCGATTTTAATATAATAAAAAGATGAATTTTTTAGAGGGATTTCGCCAATCTGGAATAATCGCAACGGTGCTGACAAGTTAATGTAAATTTGTCGTTTTGGAGGTGATATGTGCCTTCTCCACAACGAATAATCAATGACTTATGGCCGCATGACTGCTGTAATGATGCCTTCATCAGTTAACTTGTCAGTACTCTTTTTTCTGCTGGTAAATGTTTCTTCATGTGTATAGTCATTTTCTCTCGAAAGCTAATGTTATAGCCTTATTAAAGTGACACTATTAACTAGCGGCATTAATTAACGCTTCTAAATCACATAGTCTATTCCAGCTATGTTTCTTTAATCTATCCCAGGTTGAAGTCATTTAAATATATTATTGAGAATCATTTGTATTTGCATTATCATTAGTAATGCGAGGCAGAAAAATCGTTAAAACTTATATTGATCGAAATGTGATCGCTGGAAATAATGCGGTGAATATTTTGATTAACTCAATAAGAATCAACTTAATGAAAAGAACGACATTTGCCGTAGCCGTATTACTAGGCTACGCGGGTATTAGCAGTGGAATTGCTTATGCAGGCGAAATTGAAGATGAATTATCAGCAATTAAAGCCCGTCTTCTACAATTGGAAACACAAGTACAAAATCAAAATGACACAATCCGTGATCAGCAGAACGTCATTGAAAATAAAAGTAAGCAGATAGAAGAGCTTGCTGAAAGCACACACGCTAATAACAAAGCTGTGAGTGATGGTGGCTGGTTTAACAAGATCGAGATTAGTGGATTAGTTGAAATCGAAGCGGGACACAATGATCCTGATGAAGGGGATGACTCAAGTGATGTTGTTTTGGCAACCGCTGAAATTGGTATTGCAGCCGAGGTTAATGATTGGGTATCTGGTGAAATTATCCTATTATATGAAGAAAATGACACTGATTTGGAAATTGATGTTGCTACTGTGACAGTCGCTGATCCTAACGACTCATGGTATTTAAGTGGTGGTTAAGTGTACGTTCCTTTCGGTGTGTTTGAATCCAACTTGGTTTCTGATCCACTCACATTAGAAATTGGTGAGACGCGTGAATCCGTTGTACTGGCAGGTGCGGAAGCGAATGGTTTTGCTGGTGGTTTATACGTCTTTAATGGTGATTTAGAAGCAGACGGTGACAGCCAAATCGATAGTTATGGTGCTTTTGTAGGATTTGCTCAAGAAACTGAAAACAGTTTATTTGCAGTGAATGCGGGTTATATCTCTGATATCGGTGATTCCGACACACTGCAAGATGCTATTCAAGGGAACATTGATGCAGCAGTGGTTGATTATGATGATCAGGTGGGTGGTGCCACTATAAGTGGAGTTGCTACTTTTGGCGCATTTAATATATTTGCAGAATATTTAACTGCCACTGATGATTTTGAAATCAATGAATTAGCATTTAAAGCTGATGGTGCTAAGCCTGAAGCATTCAACATTGAGCTGGGCTATAACTTTACATTGGCCAACATAGACATGACAGCGGCCGTTGCTTATCAAGGAACAGATGAAGCCGCTGCGCTTGATCTTCCTAAAGAACGTTTTGCTGCGGCAATTTCGGCAGGAATATTTGAGAACACAGCATTGTCTCTTGAATGTATACACCATAATGACTACAGCGATTCAGACGGTGGTACTGATGAATTCGGTGGTACGACGGTGACTGCGCAGCTTGCCGTTGAATTCTAAAAATTAATAGGATATTAGAAATGAAGAAATTAATGATTTTATCGTTAGGATTGTCGATGAGTTGGACAGTACACGCGGCGACCATGGATTCTGTGCTGACACATTATTCTGATCTTGCACACGCGATGTACAGTGACTCTCTTTTGACAGCCAAAGAATTGCAAAAGAAAATAGACATGCTTATTGATCAGCCGACAGATCACAATCTCAATGCAAGTAGAACCGCATGGAAGGCAGCACGTGTCCCTTATATGCAGACCGAAGCTTATCGTTTTGGAAATGCGATCGTTGATGATTGGGAGGGTAAGGTCAATGCATGGCCATTAGATGAAGGGTTAATTGACTATACGGCAACAAGTTACGGTAGTGAGTCAGAAGAAAATCCTTTCTATACGGTTAATATTGTCGCTAATACAAGTTTGACTGTAGGTGGAAAAGAAGTTGATGCTAGTCAAATCACTAAGGAATTACTAGCAGACACTTTGCATGAAGTTGATGAAGTGGAGTCAAATGTTGCGACTGGTTATCATGCTGTCGAGTTTCTCCTTTGGGGGCAAGATTTAAATGGAACGGATGCTGGTGCAGGTCAACGTCCAGCCAGTGATTATGATGTTAATCATTGCACGGGTGGAAACTGTGATCGTCGCGCAGCTTATCTTAAAGCCGTAGTGGATCTGTTAGTTGATGATCTCCAATGGATGGTGGATCAATGGGCGGTGGATGGTGAAGCACGTAAGGCTATTACTAAAGGTAATCTTGAAGAGAACCTTGCAACTATTTTTACCGGCATGGGAAGTTTGTCTTACGGTGAGCTAGCGGGAGAGCGCATGAAACTCGGTTTACTATTGCATGATCCAGAAGAAGAGCATGACTGTTTCAGTGATAATACACACTGGTCACACTATTATGATGCAGTTGGTATTCGTAATGTTTATACCGGTAGTTATCAGCGCGTTGATGGAACCATGATGACTGGACCAAGCTTAGCTGACCTTGTTGCAAACAAAGATGCTAAAGCAGATGAAGAATTGCTTAAGCATATAGATGCCACCATTGCTAAAATGCAAGTACTGGTAGACACCGCTCAAAATGGTGAAGCTTATGACCAGATGTTAGGTGAAGGTAACACGAGCGGTAATGCCATTGTTAAGGCAGCGGTAGATGCGTTAGTGACTCAAACTACTTACATTGAAAATGCGGTCGTTGCGATGAGTTTAGAATCGATTGCTTTTGAAGGTTCTAATAGTTTAGACGCACCAAATTTAGTTAACTAGCACGAAAGTCATTGACTCTAATATCAACACTAAAAGAATACGCTTTCGGTACAAGAATGATAATGAATAGGAAAGATCAGAATTGCATTTTATAAAATGTGTTTTCACTTGCGTTATTCTTGCTATTCCAATGACAGGGTTAACAGAGATGACGATCGATTCCGTAGAAGGAATCGGTCGCGCTGTCTTTTTTGATACAAATTTATCTGTTAACCGAAGTCAGGCATGTGCAACTTGCCATTCGCCAGATCATGCTTTTATAGATCCACGTAGTAATGCCAGCGGTAGAGCTGTATCACTTGGGTTTGATGGAAAGTTATTAGGTGATCGTAATACGCCAACGATTACATACGCGGCATTCAGTCCAAAATTTTTATTAAATGATGATCTGTTATACATTGGTGGACAATTTCTCGATGGTCGAGAAATCGATCTCTCTGACCAGGCACAACAGCCATTCCTAAATCCTATTGAAATGGGAATGCCGACAAAGTCCAGTGTCGTAGCTCGTTTGCAAGAGAATCCTATTTATATTGCCTCATTTAAACACCATTTTGGCGATGATATTTTCCAGGCAACTGATCAAGCCTATCGTGCTATGACAGATAGTCTTGCTGCTTTTGAAAAGAGTGAATTATTTTCACCGTTTGATTCTAAATACGATCGTTATTTGCGTGGTCAATACAAGATGACAGATCTAGAGGATCTAGGGATGACATTATTTTTCTCTCAGCAATTCACTAACTGCCAAAACTGTCATCAACTTAAACCTTCGCCAAATCGAGAAGGTGAAACTTTTAGTAATTATCAGTATCACAACATTGGTGTTCCAGCGAATAAGGTTGCACGCGCGGTTAATGGGACTGGCCCGGGGTTCATAGATGAGGGTCTATTTCAAAACCCTAATGTTGACGATAAAAACCAGGCAGGAAAATTCAAGGTTCCTACCTTGCGTAATATTGCAGTAACGTCGCCATATATGCATAACGGCGTGTTTGAAGATTTAAGAACGGTTGTGTTGTTTTACAATAAGTTTAATAGTAATAGCTCAAAACGTCAGATCAATCCTGAATCAGGAAAACAATGGGAATCGCCTGAGGTGTCGAGAAATATTTCATTAGGTGAACTTGAAGAAGGTCCTGCGTTAGATGATCGTCGTATTGATGCACTTGTTGCATTCATGCAGGCACTTACAGACAAACGTTACGAACATATGTTGGAAGAATAGATGAGTAGTGAGTGTGAGTAATAATGAGAATTTATCTGCGAGCATTCGGCTATCTATATTGCTGATCTGTCTTAGTTGCCTATACGCAAATATCATTTTTGCGTATAGCGCTAATGAAAGAGCGATTAGTCTAGATGAAGATGCTCGCCTATCTATCAAAGTAGGCCAAAGTTTGTTTGAGCGTTTATGGGTGACTGCGCCTGCCTCAACATCCAATGCAGATGGATTAGGCCCGCTATACAATGCAAGGTCTTGCTCAGCCTGCCACCCTGATAATGGTAGAGCTCGAGTGCCTTTAAGTTCGACTGGCAGTGTAGGGTTTTTTATGCGAATTGATATTCCTGCTGAAAATCAAACACAAAAAAAATTGTTGTTAGAAAAACGTATTAATAATGTGCCAGATCCAATGTACGGAATACAATTGCAAAATTTTGCTATTCCAGGGCATCACGCAGAATATCAATTAGCAGTCGAATTTACAGAAATTCCACTGACGCATGCAGACGGCAGCACGACAATATTAAATAAGCCTACTTTCCAAGTGAATGATTTAGCCTACGGCCCACTGCATCCACAGGCACGTTTGTCTCCACGCTTGGCGCCGCAAATTACAGGCTTAGGTTTGTTAGAAGCGATTGACGAGCAAGATATTCTTAAACAATCCGACCCAGATGATAAAGATAATGATGGTATCTCTGGTCGTGCAAATTGGGTGTGGAGCCAAGAATTGTCAAAAATCACATTGGGTCGTTTTGGATTCAAGGCGGGATCACCCAGTATTAATGAGCAAGTACAACATGCTTTGTTAAACGATATTGGCCTGTCAACGCCTCTGTTTGATGCTGCTACAGGTGATTGCACCCCGCAGCAGGTAAAATGCCAGCTTGCATTAAATGGTAATAGTGCGGCGTATGGTAATCTAGAAGCTAGTCAAAAAATTGTAGATTTAATTAATTTATACATTACACACTTATCAGTACCTGCTGTTCGCAAACAAGAGAGTCTTATGTCAAACGCAGGCGAAAAAGTTTTTAATGAAATTGGATGTCAGCGTTGT
>WASW01049585.1_pt1 | contig 10826 bp, 9 predicted proteins | sample 5698521 | NCBI WGS metagenome assembly WASW01 (sample SAMN11175560, study PRJNA528189) | sponge metagenome | isolation source: marine sponge | host: Leucetta | place: Antarctica: Western Antarctic Peninsula, King George Island | collected 2013-01
GGAAAACATTGAGACTGCCGAAGCCGGAGATATTATCGCCATGGTCGGAGTCGATTGTGCTTCTGGAGATACCTTTTGTAGCCCCGGAGTCAATATCGTCTGTGAATCCATGCACGTTCCCATTCCTGTCATTTCACTGGCGGTTGATGCCAAAAACAGTGAAGGCCAAGCAAAAATGAGCAAAGCCTTGGGGCGTTTTATGCGAGAAGACCCGACCTTTCGTGTGAAAGTCGATCAGGAATCGGGAGAAACGCATATCTCTGGAATGGGGGAGCTGCATCTCGATATTTATATTGAGCGGATGAAACGGGAATATGACGTGGAAGTGATTGTCGGCGCACCTCAGGTCAATTACCGAGAAGCGATCACAAAAACAGCGGAATACGATCATCTTCATAAAAAACAAACAGGGGGTTCTGGACAATACGCCGGGGTTGCTGGCATGATTGAGCCATTGCCCGTCGATCATGAAAAAGATTTCGAATTTGTCAACGCCATCTTTGGAGGCTCCATTCCTTCTACCCACATCCCGGCTTGTGAAAAAGGATTTCAGGATGTGATGGATAAAGGGCCTCTGGCGGCATTTCCGATGACTGGGATCAAAGTGACTTTGAATGATGGGAAATATCACGATGTCGATTCCAGTGATTTGGCCTACCGTTTGGCCTGTCGTCGCGCAATGAAACTCGCGATTGCCAAAGCCCATCCGGTGCTTTTGGAGCCGATCATGAAAGTCGAAGTCGAAACTCCAACAGAGTATCAAGGAAGCGTGATTGGCGATTTGAGTTCGCGGCGTGGGATTATTTACGGCTCGGAAATCAATGGTGACGGGAGTGTCGTTCGTGCCGGAGTGCCTCTCTCAGAAATGTTTGGTTACGCCACAGAGCTACGTTCCATGTCTGCGGGGAAAGCAACCTACACGATGGAATTTGAAAAGTATGCCGAAACGCCTTCTTTCATTCAAGAGAAAGTGATGAAAGAACGTGCTGAAAAAGCGAAAGAAGACGCTGCATAAACTGCCCCGATTCAGTGCCCTTGTCCGCAAGGGCACCCCTTCCCTTTGTCTACCAAAATCAAACCAATCATCCGCAAAGCGATTCAATCAAAAAAAGAGCGTCTCGCAATTTGCTCGAATTCATAAGAACTTATTAGTTTTTTTGGGAATCAAAACCAACGCCAGCCCAGAGCACACCAAAACAAGAGCGCCGAATTCATAAAACCCGAGGCTTTCCCCCAGTACCAAATTACTTGTAATGACCCCAATCACAGGAACCATCAGCGTGCTGACGCTCGCAACCGTGACGGGTAAAATTGAAACAATTTTGAACCAGGCGTACCAATTGAACAAAATCGGCACCAGTAAAATGTAAAGGAGGAGCATGAATGCTTGTGGGGAGATGGGTTCTAATTTGCCTGCTTCAAAGAAAAATGAAGCGACCATAATTGGCAAACCGCCAATCACTAATTGCCAGAGGACGACAAACAAAGAGGGGATCTTCCATGCGATCTTTTTTTGCAAAGCCGTTCCGATCCCCCAAGAAATGGCGGCACCAAACATAAAAAGAAGCCCTAACGGAGAAAAGTCAATTTCACTGAACTTGCTCAAGAGCAAAACCGCTATTCCGGCAAGCCCCAGCCCCAATCCTAATATCCGTCGTAAGGTTGGGGTTTCCCCAATAAACCACATGCTGAACAGTGATGCCCAAAAAGGCATCGTAAACGCGATAATCGAAGCATGCCCTGAGCGCATGAGAGAGATTCCAAGAGCACTCAAAGTAAACCATCCTGTGATATTGAAAATTGAGGTCAACGCGAGTTGTTTCCATTGCCCTTGGGGGCGAGGAACCGACTTTCGAGAAATCAACGCAATCGCCACCAGGACAATGATTCCAAAGGGAGCGATCACTGCTCTAAATGTTAAGGGTGGGATTTCTTGAAGCACGATTTTGATGATCGGGAATGAACTTCCCCAAATCATGACAATCGCCGCAACAAGCAATAATGTTCCGGCGGGCAAAGGAGTTGATTTCATAGAATTTTTAAAAAAAAGAGTGAAGAGGTAAATCATCCATAACGCCCCTCGATGTAGTCGGCGGTTTCTTGGTGAGTGGGGGTGACGAACATTTGGTCGGTGGGGGCGTGTTCCACCAATTTACCCATCAGCATGAAGAGGCATTCATCACTGACACGGCGGGCTTGAGCCATGTTGTGAGTGACGATGAGGATCGTGTATTGACCACGGAGTTCCCAGAGGAGTTCTTCCACCGCTTCGGTGCCTTTGGGGTCGAGGGCAGAGCAGGGTTCATCCATGAGGAGGATGGTCGGTTTGACCGGCAAGAGTCGGGCAATGCAGAGTTTTTGCTGTTCTTCCAAGGAAAGCTCAGTGGCTTTGCGATGGAGGCGATCTTTGACAGCATCCCAGAGGAGGACTTGCTTTAAGACGTTTTCCACCAGCGCATTTTCTTCCAGGCCAGAAAGTTTTTCGCGGCGATGGGTGTGCAGTTTGTGAGCAAAGAGAATGTTATCCCGAATGGAAAGGGGGAGCGGATTCGGTCGTTGGAAAACCATCCCGACTTGTTTGCGGAGTTGCGCCAATTCGACATCGGCTGCGAGGATATTTTGATCCATCACAGTGATCGTCCCTTCCGTGCGGACATACCCCAAACGTTCGTTGATCCGATTGATACTCCGCAACAAGGTGGTTTTCCCGCACCCAGAAGGGCCAATCAGAGCCGTGATGAGCCCTTGTTTGACCTGGGCATTCACATCAAACAATGCTTGAAAATCCCCATACCAAAGATTGAATTGTTTTGATTGGATACTGTATTCGTGATTCATGTTCGTTCATTCAAAAAGAATTCTCAACCAAAACGGCCTTGGATGTATTCTCTGGTGCGTTGATCTTTGACTTCTCCAGAAAACAAGGTTTCGGTTTCTCCGACTTCCACACAATGCCCCATTAGAAAAAATGCCGTGTGATCCGCCAAACGTTGGGCTTGTTGCACCAGATTTGTGACTAAAATGATCGTGATTTCCTGTTTGAGTTCTTTGAGCATTTCTTCAATACGCATCGTAGTGACGGGATCAATCGCAATGGAAAACTCGTCAAGCATCAGCATTTGAGGGTTTTGCGACAAGGCGCGGGCAATCGTCAATCGCTGTTGCTGTCCTCCAGAAAGCAAGCTCCCCAACGAGGTCAAACGATCTTTGACTTCATCCCACAACGCGGCTCTTTTCAAAGAGCGTTCGACGATTTCATCGAGATCGGTTTGATGCTTAATTCCAGCCAAACGTGGAGCAAAAGCGACATTGTCATAGATGCTCAGGGGCAGTCCGATGGGGAGCGGAAACACCACTCCGATTCGTTGGCGGAGCGCATAAATATTGCGCCACTGGCAAATATTTTTCCCATCAAAAACAATCTCCCCCTGGACCCGCATTGAAGGGATAAAGAGATCCATCCGGTTAATGGCTTTGAGAAACGAAGTCTTCCCGCTGTTCGCCGGGCCAATAATGGAAAAAATCTCATGTTCTCGGATCGTCAATTCGACCCCACTGAGAATTGTCGTTCCGCCATAATCAATGGACAGATTGCTCACCTCCAATTTTTTCACAATCGCTGTTTCCAAAGGATTCGTTGCTGTGGCATGATTCATCGCAATTACCATTTTTTCTTACTGCGGAGGTAAGTCCGGAAACCAATCGAAACCGAATTCATCACCATCACCATCACCACCAGAATCAGAGCGACTCCATAAGGAAGGTTTTCAGGAACCCCCGGAACCTGCGTTGAAATCACAAATAAATGAAGCGACAAGGCCATCGTCTGGTCAAATACGCCCTGTGGTAGAAACGGCAGAAAAAAGGCCGCACCGGTGAACATGATTGGCGCGGTTTCTCCGGTGGTGCGAGACACTTCGAGAATAACGCCTGTCAAAATCCCACTGACGGAATTCGGAAGCACGACCCGGCGAATGGTCTGCCAGCGAGTTGCGCCCATATTCCAGCAGGCTTCACGAAACACAAAAGGCACGGCTTGCAAGGCTTCCCGGCTAGAGACAATCACCACTGGCAATGTCATGATACCGAGTGTCAAACTCGCCGCCAAGATGCTTGTCCCAAATTGAAAAAATAACACAAACGCTCCCACCCCAAACAACGCATGCACAATCGAAGGAACTCCCGCCAAGTTAATAATCGCCAAATTGATCAACCTCGTCAGCCAGTTGTCTTTGGCATATTCGCTCAAATAAATCGCGGCCGCGACCCCAAGAGGGACTGAAAAAAGCAAGGCGACAGCCACCAACCAGATGGTGCCGATGAGAGCTGGGAAGATTCCTCCAGCGGTCATTCCATTGGTGGGATTGGCGAACAAAAATTCAAAGGAGATAGCCGATCCCCCTTTATAGATCAACACCCCCAAAATAATGGCGACAGGTAGAATCAGCAAGGCCGTCATCAGCAGAAACAGGAGATGAAATAACCGCTCAGTTTTTTGGTTACGCAAATTGAGTTCGGAGGCACTAAACATAGTTTACCCTTTACGGATGCCACGCACGACCAGGTCGGCAGTCAGGTTGATCAGGAACGTCACCAGAAACAAGAAGATGCCCAAGGTGAACAGAGCTTGATAGTGGTCGGAGCCTACCGCCGTTTCTCCTAGCTCCGCCGCAATGGTGGCTGTCAACGCACGGACAGAATCAAAAACGCTGGTCGGAAGATTGATCGTGTGCCCTGTCGCCATCAAAACGGCCATTGTTTCTCCAAACCCGCGCCCCACACCCAAGAGAACTGCGGCGACCAATCCATTCTTAGCGGCTGGTAAAACAACCTTAAAAATGACCTGCCAGCGTGTCGCTCCCATCGCTTCAGCCGCTTCTCGGTAGCGATCTGGAATCGCTTTGAGCGCATCTTCGGCGATGGTGGTCATGATCGGAGCCGCCATCAATCCCAGAATCAAACCGGCATTGAGTACGTTCAAACCAATCGGGACATCAAACAGTTGAATGATTAAAGGATTCATGATGCTCAAGCCGATGAACCCCCAGACGACCGATGGAATAGCCGCCAACAATTCAACCAAGATTTTCAAAATTTCCCGTTGTTTGCCTGTCGCGAATTCGCCAATATAGATCGCGGCTCCAAGGGAAAAAGGGATCGCAATGAGCATGGCAAATCCGCTGACACTCGCCGTCCCGGCAATCAAGGCCAACGTGCCATAGGTTGGATTCCATTCAGAAGTGGGTTTCCAACGCAACGAGGTGAAAAACTCTTGGAAACTGAAAGGTTCGTAAACGGCGCTTTTCACAATCAGAGCCTGATATTGACTGAATTCTTCCGGCTCCAGAATTTCTTCAAGCGCATCTCTCAATTCGGCGGCTGTCTCGAAATTCTCAACTTCTAACTCTTCGAGCGTTTCAAGAATTTCATCGGCAAGTTTTGCATCTTCAAGGAGCGTGAACGCCTGTGGAGTCAGTTGGTAACCTGATTTGAAAACAAAACCGATCCCTTCTTTTGTGATGAAAAAAAAGATGCCAATGATAAAAACAATTGCGGAAATTCCGCCAATAAAAACCAATACCTGGGCGAATTTGTCAATATACCAATCCAGGTTTCGGCGATCTTCAACGACTTTGCTTGTTTTTTGTTCTCGCGCCATGCTCAAGAAACCTCCTTGCCACGAAGGGTTTCCATCAAACTCTCGACACGGATCGAAATTTCCTGATACATTTTTTCGTATAAGGCTTCTTTTTTTTCGTTGCCCATTTCAGCGGTGATCGTCTCAAGATGCCATGCCAAGACAACGGTGCGAAAAGGGGCTTTGGAAAAATAAGAAGGGAGGGTTCCCTGGAGGCTGACAATCACGTTAAAACCATCCAATTGAGGGATTTGATCAAAAGCTCTTGGGCTCCAGGTTTGTAAATCAAAACCACAACGATTCATGAAGGCGACCATTTGAGGGTCGAGGCTTTCAGCTGGGGTTTTCCCTGCACTGGTATAATGCCCTTTGGTGGGGAACATTTTTTGTGCAATGAATTCTGCCATCAGGCTTTGACAATTGTTTTCCTGATCAAGAAACAAGACCTGCACCGGTTTTCTTTTTTTAGTTTCTCCAGTGACGGTGAAGACCGTTTCCTCACAGATATTTTTCGCTTGATCGCTGATTCGCCCCAAAGCATTGTAAATCGCCAACACGCCGAAGAGGTCTCGCAATGACCAGGCAGCGCCATGCTCCGTGTTGGACAATTCATTGAAGATCCGCTCAAAATTACGCTTGGTTTGAGCGGCTAAATTCATCGTGTTTTTGGCCAATTCGACATTATCTCCCTGGAAGGCCGTGATCGCTTGCCCCAAAATTTGACGAACTTCCTCAGCCATTTGCTCCACATTTCGGATCATATTTTTTTCCAAATCTGGCGTGATTTGCACAATCTCTCGGCAGATGGTGACCGCATAATCGCCAATCCGCTCCAATTCAATATTGAAACGAAGGATCGAGGAAACACGGCGCAAATGACCCGCGCTTGGCAAGTGACGAGCGATAAAACCATAACAAAGCTGATTGATTGTCTCGAAAGCACGATTGATCGGATTGTCTCCCAGAATCGTGGTGTAAGCCAATTCCGCATTCCGCAAAAGGAGAGCATCCACGGCCTGCTCAATCGCGGTTTCGACTTGAATGGAGACTTCCGTTAAATGTTGCCTAATCTTGGCCCAATCTTCTTCCACTCTTTGTTCATAATGAGACATAGCATTCCATCGTGAGGGGTTAGTCGCATTTAACAGGACGTACGGGAGCGTATCCTTTTTTGAGGATAATACACTGACCTTCATCGCTGAGAATCCAGTCCAGATATTTTTTGGTTTCTCCCTGTGGTTTCCCTTTCGTGTACATGAATAAAGGACGAGCGATGGGATAACTGCCATCGCCTGCGGATTTGATGGTTGGCAGCACACAAGCGTCGCCTTTTTTCTTAACAATACAAGCCAGCTTGACGTGAGGCGTGGCATAGGCCAGGCCGCTGTAACCAATGGCGCAGGGGGTTTTTTCTACGAGATCAACCACATCTTTGGAGCCGTGCATATCACGGGAACCAAGCCTAAAATCACGTCTTTTGCCCAGAACGGCTTCCCGAAAATAAACATAGGTGCCAGAGTTATTCTGACGACTGATTCGAATGACTTCCTGCCCTTGACACCCCTTCACGTTCAGCCCGATTTGAGGCCATTTGTCGGTTTTACCCCCTTCTCCATAAATTTCTGCCAGTTGCTCAAGCTCTATGGATTTGGCGGGATTGTCAGCATGCAAGTAAACGGCGAGAGCATCATACCCAACAATAAATTCGACGGGAGTATGCTTTTGCTTCTTGGCTAATTTTTTTTCTCTCCTTTTCATTTTCCGACTGGCATTAGCGATGTCCACCGTCCCATTGATCAAGGCCGCAATCCCAGTACCGGAGCCACCCCCAGACACCGCAACGACTACCTCGGAATTGACTTTTTGATAGGTTTCCGCCCAAGTTTGAGCAACATTGACTAACGTGTCGGAGCCTTTATTTTGAATCAAAGTACGCGCACTGAGTGAAGCCGCTCCAATCACCAACAGCGAAGCCATTCCCAATATCTTCAGAATTATTTTCAATCGATTCATCTCATCCTTTTTTTTATTCCAGCAATGATTTTAATCCCTCGTTGTGAGGAAGTACGCAAATACAAAAAGAAAATACTCTGCAATTGTTAGCGTTTTGTTAGGAAACGATTAGGGGCTTAAAAATTTTAAAAAATAATACCCTTGATGGATTCCGGGGTCAAGGTAAGTCTCTGGAATCCAGCTTGAGCCTTCAATTTTTGGGAAGTTTGTTACGCAGATACAGATTTCCTGGAAGAATTGAAGATAGCATTGATGCTCTAGCAATTACAATGATTTGCAGAGGCCAACATCGGATTATTATTATCAATTTTGAATAATCGCCATTCTCACCATATTTCGCTCAACCTCGCATTTTTTTTACTCTGCTTGATCAGGAAACCACAATGAGGTATTGTTTATCATTTTCACTAAAACAGTAGGATATTTTATGAGACTCCAAGAAAAAGTAGCACTCATTACGGGGGCTTCCAGCGGGATTGGTCGTGAAGCGGCATTGTTGTTCGCCCGCGAAGGGGCTAAAATTGTGGTGGTTGATGTCAATGACGCAGAGGGTGAAAAAACCGCAATCCAAATCAATGAATCCAATGGGAAAGCGGTTTATGTCCATGCCGATGTTTCAAAATCGAGAGATTCTGAGAATATGGTTTATACCGCAGAAGAAATTTTCGGCAAATTAGATATTTTGTTCAACAATGCGGGGATTATGCACAGTGAGGATGGCGATGCCGTTTCAACAGAAGATGATGTTTGGGATTTGACCATGAATATCAACCTCAAAGGTGTGTTTTTAGGTTGCAAATATGGGATCCCTGCTTTGCGGCGCGCCGGAGGCGGTTCTATTATCAATACGGCTTCTTTTGTGGCCAGCCTTGGGGCGGCGACTCCGCAACTGGCTTACACGGCGAGCAAAGGGGGCGTTTTGGCCATGACACGCGAACTTGCGGTGATTCACGCTCGTGAAAATATTCGCGTCAATGCCCTCTGTCCCGGCCCACTTCAAACGGAACTACTGATGAAGTTTTTAGACTCAGAAGCCAAGAAACAACGTCGCCTTGTGCATGTCCCAATGGGGCGTTTTGGACAAGCAAAAGAAATGGCCGATGCGGCACTTTACTTGGCTTCTGAGGAATCCTCATACGTGACTGGAACGACATTTGCCGTAGATGGAGGAATCACCGCCGCTTATGTGACTCCAGAATAAAATCTATCCTGAGGCGATTCTCTTCACAATTCAAAAAGACACGCGGATTTCTCAAACATCAGGCCACGTTCCTGTCTTTGCTCAGATCAGCGGCAAATGAATGACTTTTCCTGAGGCCATGCTCCGCGAAACGGCTTCGGTGAATTCCATATATCTGACACCCTCTTCAAAGGTGGTATGAGTGATGACTTCTTGGCCACGGATCGCATTGATGAATTCTTCTTCAACACGCCAATTTCCGACTTCATCTTGAGGAATGGATAGCTCGCTCAGGTGCTTGTCGGGACGCTGTGCCCCCAACAATTTACCTTCTCCAAAACGCAGCGTTCCTTCACTGCCAAACAACATCAATTCCATCCCGGAAACCGGGCCTGTGATGCTAGAAACCATAAAATGCGCTTGAGCGCCACAAGCCATTTCAGCGATCACATCGAGATGCTCAGGAACTCGCACCGGGCGCATCGTGCCATTTTCCGAATCCTTGCGCATTTTGACAAATGTTTTGCCTTTGGCCGTCACTTCTGTGGCATGACCAACCCAACGCAGCAAGGCCTCATATAAGATCCCCATCGTCATGATATTGAAGCCACTGAGATCAAAATCTTGACGCCAAGTCATTGGAGCGTTTGAATCCAGATAGCCGCCATATTGCCGCACTTCAACGGCGAGAAGATCTCCCAAATACCCTTCAGCAATGAGACGTTTCACGGTTTTGTCCACCCCCAAAGTGAAAGGAGAGGGGACAATTTGTGAAACCAAGTTGGGTTTGGCTTGAGACGCTTTTAACATCGCGTGGGCTTCTGTGGCATTTTTAGCCATCCGCGCCTCAGTCATCACATGCTTGTTGGCATCCAAAGCCGCCAGGGTGATGGGGTGGTGCAGGTAAGGCCAAGTTCCAATGACGATAGCATTGGTATCCGAAGCCGCCACCAATTCCTGCCAATTTTTGTAGATCGTGGGAATCCCAAATTGATCCGCGACTCTTTTCGAGGACTCATGACTGCGATTGCAAACACTGACAATTTCAACCCCCGCTATTTCCTGGAGTCCGGGAATGTGTTTCTTGGTTGTATTGCCTCCGGCACCGATAATACCGACTTTAATCGTATCTGTTCCCATCAATGTTTCCTTTCTGAAAGTTAAAAATTCAAATTTATTAGAGAGATTTTGCTCCACAGTGTCAATTTCAATCTGGTAAAAATTGGTGAACGTAAAATTTTAATCAATGCAAGCGCGCGGCTTATTTTATTTTTTAGAGACCAATCGTTGTTGGAGCAGGAGGGCCGTGTAAACTGTGACAGAAACCATGATGATCGGAGGAGTGCTCGGCCAGTCAAGATGGTAGGCGATCATCAATCCGGTAATCCCTTCAAGGGAGCCTAAGATTCCTCCAAACAGAAACATTTGCCATAAATGTTTTGCGACCAATTGAGCAGTCGCGGCAGGGACAATGAGAATCGCAAGTGTCAGCACCAAGCCAACGGCTTGAAAAGAAAGGATGGTGGCAATACTAATCACGACTTCAAGAGCCAGCCGGGTGAATAGGGTTGGCCAGCCACGGCGGGCCGCGTAAGAGGCATCCAAGAGGAATACTTTGAGCGGAGAATAAAAAAGGAAGAGCAAGAGCAATAAAAGAAGCACCACGCCGCCGGCAAACCAATTGTCGGTTTCAGAAACAGCCAATAAATCGCCAAGAATGAAATGATCGAGCGAGAGCGGAAGCTCATTGCGATAAAGACTGAGGAGGATCAACCCCAGTGAAAAATTGAAGCCAATCACAATCGCGCTTCCAGTCGTGTGGTCGGTCCGCTGGTGAATGGCAAACACCAAACTGAGGAGGCGTGTGAGCAGGATGGCAAAGACACCGCCGAAGAGTAAACTCCAGGTGGAACGTCCCATCCAGACATACGCGAGAATCAATCCAGGTAGGAGTGCGTGAGCGAGACCTTCAACTTGCAGAGCCGAACGCTGAGT
>WASW01098212.1_pt1 | contig 10816 bp, 10 predicted proteins | sample 5698521 | NCBI WGS metagenome assembly WASW01 (sample SAMN11175560, study PRJNA528189) | sponge metagenome | isolation source: marine sponge | host: Leucetta | place: Antarctica: Western Antarctic Peninsula, King George Island | collected 2013-01
GACGAAGCGATAAGTGATCTACCAGATAGCCCCGACGCTATTGTAAACGTCCTGAACGGGGAACTCTGGATCAACCCCAATGGTGCGTTGAGCTTCGGCACCATAACCCAGCATTCCGCCTAACCCACTCCTGCCGTTTGAATACGACCCAAAGGCTAAGTGCCCGAAGTTCGATAAAGCACTTTTGGATATTTTTGCAAAGTCCTCAAACTCAATAGAAATGGTTCGGCATTTTGAGGAGTTTGTTGGATATGTCATTCAGCCAACACGCGACATCCCTCACTTCGCCCTGTTCATTGGTCGTGGTGCCACCGGCAAAACGAAATTGTTAGAAATTATCCAAAAGCTGCTTGGTCTTGATGCGACGTTTAACGACTCAATTGCCAAGTTTATGCGGGGTAATTTCAACATCGCTTATCTTCAGGGGAAGCTCGCATTCATTGATGACGACGTATCAGAAGGGACTGTGCTTGATGACGGTCTGATCAAGAAAATTAGTGAATCCAAAACGGTCAGTGCTAGGCGGGCATATGGTCGTGTGAAAACAATCTTCGTATGTCGCGCTATTCCAATCATCGCAGGAAACAATTACCCAAAGAGTCGGGATATAAGCGGTGGCATAGTTCGTCGGGCGATGGTGTTCCCGTTTAATCGTGTATTTTCCGCTGTTGAGCAGGACGTGGCGCTCTTCCCAGCGATTTGGGAGGGTGAGAGTGTCCGGCGTTCTCAATCGTGCACTGGTAGGCTTTAAAAAGCTTCGAGACCGTAAGAACAAGTTCGACGTGCCAGAAGATTGCATCTCAGCGTGGGACGAGTTCTTCCGTCACGCAAACCCGTTGATCGCCTTCCTTGATGAGCAGTGTGAAAAGGCCCCAGGATCGAAATTGAGGCTCATGGATTTGCGTGCTGCGCTTAAGACATGGGCATATGAGCAGGGGATAATCGAAGATAAAATACGATAGCGTAACCTTGGATGTTGACGAATTCGACTATCACCACCTGTCCCTGCGTATCCCCGTTGTTCATCTCCAAGTGCACCATGAGTGCACCATAGCGGTTCCCAATTTTCATATATACTGTTCAGATGAAACTCAGGCCGACCATTTCATGAAAATAGTTTTGTCGCCACATTGAGAAGATCATAATCTTGCCCGCTTGGGGCTACGATTTGTAAACCAAATGGCAAGCCGCCTTGAACTGCAATCGGCACAGAAACGGCCGGGAATCCAACTAAAGTCCAAAGGCGTTGAGGCGCACGCTGTCCAGTGCCTTCTGCCAATAGTGGTGCCGTTTCAGTAGTGGCAGGCATTAATGCAAATGTACCCTCTAGCAGCGTCTCTAGCTCATCGATCATCCGCAGGCGTACATCAAGTGCAGCCTGGTATGTCGTCTCAGTAATCTTACGGCCACGCGTAATATAGTCTCTTATTCGATCTGTCATTTTATCGGCATGATTATCGAAGTCGACACCGTGGTTCTGTGCCATATCATGCGCCAGCAAGAGGTCGAGCACTTCAGCTTCAGTTTTCACGATCCAATCGGGTATGCGCTTAGTTTGGATTTCAAACCCAAGGCCCTTTAAATTGACCAACGCATCCTTTGTTGCAGATAGTATATCAGGATTTGTTGAATCTTCGTACCATGGCTCAATCATAGCTACCCGCTTAGTCTGCGCCGTCAAATTATTTGTAAGTTGTGGTGCTAATACACTGAGTAACAAAGAACCTTGTTCTGGCCGAGCACACATAAACCCGACATGGTCCAGAATTGAAGAAAGTGGCATCGACCCAGCAACGTCAATGGCACCCCATGTCGGTTTCATCCCAATACATCCACAGTATGACGCCGGTCGAATAATTGATCCTATTGTTTGAGAACCAAGCGCCATGTCGACCAACCCCGCGCCGACTGCAGCGGCGGACCCTTGTGACGACGCGCCGGGCGACCGCGTGGGGTCAAACGGATTTACAGTTGGGCCAACTGCAGACATCGCATATTCGGTAGATACTGTAATCCCCGCGATTATTGCACCCGCTTCGCGCAGAGCGGTGATAGCTGAACCATCTTTCTCAGGTTGCCGATCGTTGTGAATAGGCGTTCCCCATTCACATCTATATCCGGCAACATCATAGACTTCTTTGACGGCGACGAGCATACCGTGAAGTGGCCCACGCTCTTCGAGAGGAACGGCGTCTAATATCTCTGCATCACGATAAAGTGTCGCTTCGTCTATTTGCCGAAAGCTATTGAGTACAGTTTCGATTTTAGCAACGCGCTCCAAAAAACCCGCAACAGATTCCGCACTGGTCACTAGCTTAACGTCCGAAATAACCTTCGGTTTAATCACGGAATGTTCCACTGCCACCTTCAAGTTTGAAAGTCTTAGCAAGCTCTTCGTCGAGTTGATCATAAACGACTTTTTCAAAGTGCCTAAATTGGGCACTGGAATAATCTCTCGGATGCGGAAGGTCGATCTTCTGGTCCAGCTTGATGCGCCCGGGCCGGGCCGTCATGACAATGACTCGCGAGGCAAGATACACGGCTTCCTGTACAGAATGGGTGACAAAAACAATGGTCTTGCGGTTCCTTTGCCAAATCTCCAAGAGTTGATGTTGCAAAAATCGACGGGTCAGCGCATCCAAAGCACCAAAAGGCTCGTCCATCAAAATGACTGACGGATTGGTGGCAAATACGCGTGCTATTGCGACGCGCTGTTTCATGCCACCAGACAATTCGTTAACCCGCTTGGTTGCAAAATCCTTAAGCCCAACCATTTCAAGGTTCTCAAGGGCACGTGCATGACGTTCTTCTTTACCAATCCCTTGCCGTTCCATTCCAAACGACACGTTATCGATGACGTTTAACCACGGGAAAAGTGCATAATCTTGAAAAACCATACCGTGATCGATGTCCGGCCGAGTTATCAGGTCATCACCAACACGTGCTTCACCAACATTCGGCTTAATAAACCCGGCAAGTACATTCAATAATGTCGATTTCCCACATCCAGATGGACCTACCAGAGCAATAAACTCGCCCGGCTCAAATTCCATATCAACCGGGCTCAGTGCCTCAATGGGGTCATCCGTATCAGCATTAAATGTGACGCCAATATTTTGAATTGAAATGCCTTTGGTATTTAATGCATCTGGCGTTGTTTCTTGTTTATCCATATCCATCACCCTTCCCATGAGAAAGCGCGATTGAGCAATCGAAACGCGGCATCAATAAGCACGCCTAGAATCCCGATCGTCACCATCCCGACTAGAACTAAATCAGACCGTAGTATTTCCATCCCATCTGCAATCAGATACCCGAGACCGACTTGGGCAGCAACGAGTTCTGCCGCAATGATTGCAGCCCAGCCGGTACCAAAGGAGATACGCAATCCAACGATGATGGTGGGCATGGCAGCAGGCAGAATAACCTTGATAAATAGGGCGCTGTCCGACTCGCATCCAAGCACACGTCCAGCTCGGATAAGAACCGGATCAACGCCCTTCACACCTGATACGGTGTTAAGGACAATAGGAAAGAATGTCGCGATGAAGATAATAAAAATTTTCCCTGTCTCACCAATCCCGAACCACAGAATAGCAAGAGGTATCCAGGCAAGAGGTGAGATGGGGCGAAACAATTCAACTACAGGGTCCACTATCTTTTCAAATCGAAGCCAGTGCCCCATCGCCAGTCCTAATGGAATTGCGACGATTGCTGACAACAACCAAGCAGAAACAACTCGCCCCAAGCTAGCGCCAGCATGAATAAATAACTCGCCAGTCACCACTAGTTCGAGAAATGCTTGTGCCGTTAATAATGGTGGCGGCAACAACGCAACGTGAGCATTGGTGAAAGTGACGACCGTTTGCCAGACCGCGACGATAAATAGTCCTGCGTATAGGAAAGGTAGTGCTGAGGATGATGTAGATGTCTTCGAAGCCATGAGTTTCTTAACCTAGAATTTCATATTTGAATAAAAGATTGGCGCAGACCCACATAGATCTGCGCCATACCTTTGTATTACTTCATCATTTTTAGTGCATTTTGCGCAAAACTTGGATCAAATTGAGGATTATCATCCGGCTTAAGGATGCCTGCGTCTTTTAGAAACTTCGTATAGGCTTCAATCGTGGAGGCTTCAGGGGCAACATCCAAATTGTAGACCGATATTTTCTCTTTGATTGCAAAGCGAATTACATCTTCAGGGAAGCCGATCTGATCAGCCCACATCTTGATCGCCTTATCTTCATTTTTCAAAATAAAGTCGATGGCTTCTACGATAGCTGAAATGAGGTCCTGAACCAATTCTGGTCGGGCTTTAATAAAATCATCACGCGCGTAAACGCCGTTTCCAATGTAATGGCCCGCTTTGATCGGTAGAATTTTTTCAGCTTTGATCAAAATTTTTGAATGGCCCGCAGCAAGTGCATTTGAAACGTGCGGGTCCCATGTAATCCCGGCATCTACGCTTTTGTTTGCGAGCAATGTTGGAACATCAGAACCTTTGGTTTTAAACAGCTCAACATCGCTGAGAGATAACCCCACATCAGCCAGTGCTTTAACCAATAACGGATACTGCTGCGATCCTTTTCCTGGGAAGGCAATCTTCTTACCCTTCAATTCTGCGACTGAAGTAATGGTAGAATCTTTTGGAATGATAATTGCTGTCTGCTCAAGGATCGAGATCGCCAAAAGTGTAGCTGGAAGGCGTGCGGATGCTACAATAGCAGGACCCATCCCAGCCGATGCAATCTGCAATTCACCGGCCGCAAGAGCTTGGTTCTCTGGCGCGCCATACGAGAATACTTTGAACTCGATCTCCACATCGTGTTTTTTTTCGACTTTATCGAGGGCGCCCATTGCCCTGGCGATATAGATCGGCATGGTTGCTGGTTGAGTACCGAAGTTAATTGTTTCAGTAGCTGAAACGGAGCCAACTTGGGCGCCGAAAGTCATTGTGGTAGCAAGTAAGCCAACAGCGACCGTTTTACTAAGGAAGTTGGGGAACATTTTTCTTCTCCCGGTTTGGTGGTTGAGGCGCCGCTGTTTTAGTTTCTTCAGCGATCAATCAGATTTTTTTGGGATGTTCTGATTATTAGGATTCCGGCATTCATGCCATAAGTCAAATAAAAATTGTTACGTGACGTCACAATTTTTATTTATCAGATGATAAAGCAAACATCGCATGTCCGATCCGCGTCGCCGCATCTTTGAACTTTGGGAGGTCGTCTATCGCTTTTGCGATAGAGTATCGTGGTTCAGGTGCATGGACTGCCAAACCGGCGATGACAGCCCCATTTGGATCATGCACAGGTACGGCGAGAGCAACTAAACCGATGGCGTCTTCTTGATTATTGATGGCGTATCCTTGGGCCACGATCTGATCCAATTGGGCCTCTAATAAATCAGGGCTCGTCGTAGTGTATTTGGTAAATTTGCGTAGTTCTGCTGTCTGCAAAATCATCGACCGTTGCTCGTCGTCGAGATTTGCAAGAAGCAACTTCCCGATCGCAGTACAATGCACAGGCACGTGACTACCGGGTCGAAGTTGCATACGTAAAGGCCAGTCACACTCGGCTCGGTCAATATAAATTACCTCATGACCATCGAGCATCCCGACGTTACACGTTTCGTTAATATCACTGACCAGCGTATCAAGTATCGCATGTGTGCCACGCGTCGATTGCGTCGAAGAAATGGTATTTATCGCCAAGGTGCGAAGTCGCTCACCTGGAATGTAGCGTTCTCGGCTTGGGTCTTTTTGTAGCAACCCCAATTGCTCAAGCTGGCGGATCACACGATGTGCTGTTTGTCGCGGAACTTTTAGTTCCTCAGCAATATCGACAGCACCTAATGGTCGCAATTCTTGTACGACTGTCTCTAATACAGCGAGTGCTTTTTGCAGCGCTGAATTTGTCTCCGCTTTATCCGCCACTATTGAGAACCCTATTGCCTATGTATAGCATCTTTAAAATGTGACGCACCGTCTCGTAAAACTCAACAATTGAATTGCTGGCATAGCCCTTGGCCTGAATCATTAGTTGTGGTGCGCATGTCGAGAGCCAAGGCGCGAGCATCGCTATCGCTCACACCGCCGACCACTTTAATTGTCGTATTGCCCATAATGACGGCACGCAGACGTGGTCTTAGTTGGGCAAGGTTTTGATGAGCAAGGATAAGTCCAAAATTAAATTTGCGACCTTGGGTCAAGAGGCTTTTAATCGTCTCATCGAAATAGTCTTGGGCTTCGTCCACATAGAGATACGTCGGTGTCCGCACCGCTGTTATATATTTCCCAATTCTTGATAGCATTACGTAATGAAAGGTGTGCTCGATACAACGAACGAAGGTGGTGTGCTGCGCATTGAATTTGTGCGCGAAACAATCCAAAAATTCTAGCGTTTGCCGAGGACGCATTGGGGGCACAGCACATCTGAACAGAACTAACTTTTGAATGAGGACAGACAGGGAGGCACGTCAGGATCAACCGGGAACGATCAAACCCGAGGCATTGTCTGAGTTCCGAACTCGCTAATGTGACAGGCCGCCGTTCTGTCGGACCCCATCAGGGCCAGCGGTCAAAAGAACCGCGCAAACAGGCCGAACAAATGACCGCTTCCCGAATGAGCATCAACGCTCGATCTTCTCTTGCAAAAACGGAGCCGTCCACACATGACAATGCCCCAAACGACGTCGATACATGACAACATCGTTTTTCTAGCCAACCTATCAATCTTTTGCGCGGAAAATATTCTCAGCCGTCGAACCGCCGGCGCCTTGCCCGCCGCCTCCAGATGTGTCAATGCCCCACGGTCGCCCTTGGTTGGTCACGCCTACCTTATTGAACGACAACGTCGAATTGACCTCGTCGAAGGAAGTGTTCGTCGCGTTCCAACGCAAAAGCTTGTTGCTGTTGACGACGAAAACAGTCCCGTCCGAACCGGCTGCGATATCATCTGCGCTCTGCCCGGTTCCGGTCGGCCTGTTTTCAAACCGCGATCCGTTCCATTGCTGTACAATCCCCGATTGGTTGATGATCCAGATATCGCCGCCACCCGCAAGCGCAACCCGCCGAACTGATTTGTCCTTGAAGTCTTCTGAAAACGTCGAACCGTCCGGGTCTTTGACGTAAATTGACGTACCAACGGCAGCATAGACGGTTCCGTCCCCGTCGACGGCGAGATTATTTCGCGACTTTCCGATGGTTTCGTTTGTGACCGTGAAAGTTTTAACCTGCGATCCTTTGATTCGATAAACCTTGGCGGGAGATGAGAAAGACAGCCCCCATATCACACCGTTCGCGTCGGTGGACACGTCCCTGACGGAGGCAGGAAAAGTCGTGTCCACGGCTTCGAATTTATCATTCCGATCATTGAATTCGAAGACCGAGCTGAGGTCGTGAATGAAGACCGAGTTGTCCTGCCCCACGGCGATATCGCGGAGGGTTGAGAGGTTGGCATCAGGATCGCTGGCTTTGAAACTGTCGAAGCGCATGTTCTTGGTGAACGTAAAACCGCTCGAGCTCTGCGACGACACGACCGCCGCAGTCGCGCCGGTTCCCGTTGTCTCGGTCGTGGTTCTGAGTGCCAGCGTCCGGTCATCGGACTCGTCGCGTTCGAAAAATTTCGTCGATAATACTTTACCCGCGCTGCTGACGACCCAAGGGAACCCTCGTGGCCCCACAGCAACATCGTTCGGGGTATGCCCGGGAACCAAGATGCGTTCAAAATCGTCGCTGCCGGGGCGTTTGCGTAACAGCTGATCGTTGGTCGAGACCAAGAACACACTGCCGTCCGGACCGATGGAAATGTTGCGCGCCCGTTGATTGGCGGTCTCGCACGGATCGATGCCGCAGTTTTGCACCGCACTGTCATCGCGGATCGTCCACGGCGACCCGTCTGGTGCCACGGCGACTTGCACGCCGCGACCGCTGATCCGCTCGAAGCGGCCGCTGACGGGGTTGAATTTCGCGAGAAGCCCTCCGGCATCAGCTGTGACGACCGAACCGTCAGCGCCGATCGAGAGGTCGGACGCCGTCGCGCCGAATATCTGCTTCCAGGTCAGGCCGTTGTGGCGGAACACACGGCCAAGACCGGTCACACCCCAGGGATTGCCGTCGACGTCAACCACGAGCTGGGCCAACTGGCCAGGGAAGTCCTCAAGTCTTCGCCGCTCGTTCGACCAGCGCCGGATCGCGCCCCCCGTGATCAAAGCAAAGACGCTGCCATCCTTGCCAATTTCAAGACGCGCCGCTGTATTGCGCGTATCGGTAAAGGTAAATTCTTCGGTCGTTGTTTGAGCTGCGGGATCACTGGACCCGCCGCCGCTACTTGGAGAGACCGAACTCGACGCCGTGCTTTGCGCAGCACCTTGGCCTCCGGTATTGGATGCATTTGCCGAGGCGTTCGTACTTGGCGCTTGGGCCTGTGGTGCTTGGCTTGTCGTCGCCTGAGAAACTGATGCTGTGGCCGTGCTCGCTTGAGCAATCGGCGCGACGATGGTCGGCGCAAAGATCTGCGATGCTTGCACTTGTGGGGCTTGGGCTTGCTGGGCTTCTTCTGGTGGCTCGACGGGAGCATTTTGGCTGCTGATCAAAACTGTCGCCAGGATGCTGCCATCGTTTCTGACAGCCCATATGCCGCCGTTCGGTGTTGCTGCAAGAGCGAGCACGTCAGCAACCCCAGGAACCGCATCCCAAGACGCCGTATTCGTTCGCCACACGCGGACATTTCCCTCCGCATCGGCGATCATCGCCGTACCATCAGCAGCGACCGCAACATCGCGTGCGAACCCTGGCAAAACCTGCCACTGATCATCAAAATATCGATAAATACGATTGTCCGGCGCAACGACCCACGGATTACCACGATCATCAAGGGCGATACGCTTGGCAAGCCCAGACATGGTGCGCCAGCTGCCCGACAATGGCTTCCATTTCCGTATCCGCCCGTCGAGACTGGCGATGAAGACATTGCCCACAGCGTCGCCGGCGACGTCGGCCACCTGATCTCCCTTCGGCTCCCACCACAACCCGTTGAACCGCATGACCACGCCCTTGTCATTGATGGCCCACGGTCGATTGCCCTCGGCACCGGTGATCCGGACGAACTTTCCCGACATCTTGCTCCAGCGCTGATCGTCAGCGCGCCAACGCAATGCCTCACCGGTCCGCGAAACCGCATAGGCTTGGGCCGCGCCGTTAATGGCAATATCGAGGAGACGGGGCATCCAAGGCGAGGCGGACTGGGCCAACGACAAGGACGGCGGCGACACGATCAGCGCCAGCAGCGCTACTGCCAACAGTTGCGTCTTGAGGCGCTGTCTAACGTAGGCGTGCAGGTTACAGGCCATGCCCGGCCCCCAATCAATGGCTGATGAATTGGTTGCTTAGCGCCGTCATCTTCTTGAAGGCTGCATCATCATGATGCCACGACTGAATCTTGACGTCGCCTTGGCGGAATTCCTCGAAGAACTCCCGGCCCTGAAGGCTTTCGAAAACTTCACTGAAGGTCGGGCGTGGTGTATACCAGTTCACATGACGCTGGGCGAGCCGCTCAATGTCGCGTTCGAGATCGGAGAGATCGTTGTCCGCTCGCTCGCGTTCTTCCGGCGACCGGCGGGTATATTGCGGGCGGCGCGGTGTCATCAAGATAAGGATGGAACGTTCGAAGTGTCGCTCCGTCCGTTCCGAGAAAAATAGGTTCAGCCCAGGCACGTCCATCAGCCAAGGAACGCCATCCGCCGATCGCGAGGTTTCGCGTTCGCTCAACCCACCAAGAATGAGCGTCTCTCCGTAGCGCATGGTCACCGTCGCATTGACATTGGTCTTAGTGGTATCGAGACGGAATTCGAATACGACCGAGTTTGACGGATCGGTTAGGAAGGTGCGTTCAGCAACGACGTGCAGCCGTAACAGGCCCCCGTCGAGCGCTTCCGGTGTAACCGCCAATTTCACCCCGACCTCTTTTTGCACCGAGACAGAATCGCCGTCGCCGCCGGAAACCGCAGCGGCCAGAATTTCGGTGCCAGAAAAGAATTCTGATGTCTGGCCCGATTGCGCGACCAGGCTGGGCTTGGCAAGGATCTCGTTGTTGGCGTCAGCGGAATTGGCGATATTCAACGAATAGGTAACCGCAGGGATGCTGATGGAGCGGGTAATCGTCTGCGTGTTTTCGGCAAGACCGCTGTTGAGATTATCTTTGATTCTATTGCTGGCGGCGCTGAATCCGGCAGCGCCCGTGAGTGGATCGCCAAATTGCAATTGAAGCCCATTCAAGAGGTTGATGCCGCGTGCTTTGCGGGTATCTTCTTGGGTCCCGATCAACACCACATCAACGACCACCATCCCCGGCTCTCCATTGACTTCAGAAAAACCATCCTGGGTCTCCGTCTGCTGGCTGTCCGTTGCGAAGGGGTTGGCATTGCCCGATGCGAACGGGTTCGTAACGTCGGCGCCAAACGGATTGGCCTGACCAGCGGCATAGGGATTGGTCTGCGCCAGGATCGTCTTGGCGTCGAATTTGTAAAAACCCGACCAGGATTGCAGGCGCTGCTTGATATCGCCTGCCGTGTTGGCTTCGGGCGTGTGCGTCTCATACGACTTGAGGAACACTCGGGCCGCGCCGGGATCGTTGAGCGCCGCCTTGGTCATCGCCTGAGCACGCAGCACGTAAGGCTTCTCGGCAATTTCAGGGTCGATCTCAGCGAGCCGATTCAGGGCGGCCTCGGCCGTTTGCGGATCACGGGCATAGTACGAGCTTGCCGCCAGATTGTAGAGAACGACCGGATCGTCGGCCCGGTGCAACGCGACCGAGGC
>WASW01031914.1_pt1 | contig 10779 bp, 12 predicted proteins | sample 5698521 | NCBI WGS metagenome assembly WASW01 (sample SAMN11175560, study PRJNA528189) | sponge metagenome | isolation source: marine sponge | host: Leucetta | place: Antarctica: Western Antarctic Peninsula, King George Island | collected 2013-01
CTTTTGGGTTGCGGTCACAAACCTCCCCCCAACCCCCCTCCTGAAGATGTCAAAGCCTAACAAGGCTACCGCCATAAAAGGCTTGACGATTTTTATCAGCGTTACGAGAATGGATATTTAGAGTCCAGCGTCACGCTGGCAAGGTTGCCGCCTTGAGGGACTCACTGGTAATCCAACAATAACTCATTGTTTTTATTGAATTTATGGCTTTTTTCGCTGGAGGATTTATGCTATAGTGCCTGTCTATTTCGTTTTATAAAGACCAAAAATTTCCAAGGGAATTGAAATGAATAAAGATCAAGTTGCGATTTATCTGAACGAGCACCCGGAGTTTTTTAATGAATATCCTGAGCTTTTAAGAAAGATAAAAGAAATTGAAGATATTCCTATTGAACCGATGAGTACTTTGAGTCTCGCCGACCGCATCATCAAACGTGTACATGATGACAAGGAACATCTTAAAAGCAAACTGGAATGGTTGTTCGAAATTTCTCGTGCCAACGAAAAAATTCAGGATCATTTATTCAAAATAGAACAACTGGTTTTGACCAGTACCAATCTCGACCAAATGGTCAATCAGTTAAGAAAAGAAATTCCAGATCGGTTTGGTATCCCCAGTGTTGTTGTTTGTCTTGTTCAGGGTTCCGACCATTTTATGGAAGACCGGTTGTGCGAGCGATATCAGGGAGAACTCGACGAGACAGTGAAGTTCATCTGCAAGGAAACTGCCGCAAGCTGGTTTGAGGGTGGACTCAAACCTATTTTACGCGGTGAAATAGAAGGGTCGGAAGTATTTGGTCCGCCCAATGGCGACGACCCGATCAAATCTGAAGCACTCATCCCCATTGTGGCGCAGGAAAATTTGGTGGGTGTCATCGCGTTTGGCAGTCCCAATGCCTTTCATTTCCATGATGGACTCGGCACCGAGTTTCTCGAACGCATGGCCGACAAAGTCGCCATCTCCATCAACAATATCCTCCTCATCGACCAACTCAAAGACCAACTCGTCCACTAACCGGCGAATCGCCGGTGGCAATAGGTCAATGCCCGTAAAGCGAGTAGATACCGTTGTGCCTTTGACAATAATTCGTTATCCTTAACTGCCTGGTGCATTGGTGTCGCCGACCCGTTTCATGAAGACCGGGGTTATTTTCTTGGGATGCGAAAAACAAGCAGGCGATGCGTTGTGCCACGGTTCCACGGGGAATTTCTTTTATTGCAGGTGGAACGGTAGAACCCGATGCGAAAGAGTTTGATTTAGCCGCCGATGTGGGATCAGAAGCATATGGAATCTGCTCCAATAAATTTCTCGATGAAGAATTCAAAATCGTTCGCTTTGAAATGAAAAATCACCCTTAATAGCAATGATAGTTTTACCTATGATCAGCACACGCAAATCCAGATAAAAGGCAATCTCAACTTGTTCCACCACTCCGATAAAAACACCCTGAGCAGAGTAAAATAGTTATCGTTTGAGGCTTGTTTATTGATTTTTTGCTAGACAGCGTTTTTTCAACGTAAAAGGGCTAGGCTACTTGACAAGTATTAACCCCCCTCAATCCCCCTTGTCAGGGGGAATTATTACAACTGCCACCTACGGCTAGCGGGGCTTGACTAAACCTCGAAACTCGTTGATACTAAATCATCACCAGCTGGTACCACATTGAAACTCTTTTATTGGATCGATATTTTTATATTATGTTACGCCAAGCAAAATTTGAAGATGCCCAGGCCATCCAGAACCTGATTTGTTTTTATTCTGAAGACGGCAAAATGTTGTTCCGTTCTTTAGAAGATATTGAACAGAATATTGCCGACTTCCGGGTTTATGAAAAATTGGGTGAGGTTGTTGGTATCGTGAACCTCAAGTTCGGGTGGAACAAACTCGTGGAAATTCGTTCGCTCGGCGTTGACCCGCGTTACCATCGACAAGGAATCGCCACGAAGATGGTAAAAGATGGCATTGAGCAGGTGTTATTGAATCAGAATTGCGATACGGTTTTTGTTCTCACTTATGCGATTCCTTTATTCGAGAAGCTGGGTTTTCAAATCATAGATAAAATAAACTTGCCACAAAAGGTCTGGAACGATTGCCAGCAATGCCTGCATCAGGATAATTGCGATGAGACAGCGATGAGTTTTTCACTGTTGCCTCTTAGAAAAGCACCTGTTTTAAATGATACCAATGAAGTTCTTATCCCCCAATAATCGGAAGGTTGAGTTATGTCAGGTTCTACTTTTAGTGCATTAACTGGATTGAACAACGCATCTAAAATGGTTGACCAGATAGTTGCCAAAGTGGCATTCAAAGCCAATGTCAATGTTATCAAAGCCAACGATAAAATGATTGGCTGGCTGCTCGATATTAAGTCATAAAAAAAATTCTCTTTGCGTTAAACCTGTTGTATCCTTACCGAAATTTTTTACATCTCACATTCTTAAATAAATGGAAGACTACTTTGTGACGATAGAGCGGTTTGTTCTATCGCTCAAGGAATCGGGTTTCTCCCTTTCCGCAATGGACTACGATCTCATCCAACAATGGGAGAATCGTGGCGTGCCGGCACATGTGGTATGCCGTGGAATTGAAACTGGATTCATCGAGTTTGAACGGACTAATCCCCAGCAGCCTGCGCGAGTTAGCCTGAGTTATCTTAAAGTTTTTGTTGAAGAAGAAATCGAACGCGGATGAAACAAAAAATAAAACAAGCGATAAATTGCGGCCGTTGCCGCGATAAGAAATATGTTTTCGTAAACCAAAAAGGAAAAGTGCAAGCCGAAGCCTGTTCCTGCTTTGAGTGTAAGATTTGTGAAGGGAGCCGTAGAATTTTTGAAGAAACTCCAGCAGGTCTTTCAAAAACCAGGGAATGCGAATGCAGTGGAATTTTTAAAAGGATGGAACTTTTTAACCATGCGGCAGTACCGGGTAAATTTGTTCATGAAGATTTTAACTCCTATTCCGTTGACCCGCCACAGCACCGGACTCAGAAAAATGCCTTACTCAATTCGCAAAAGTTCATAAAAGATTATATCGATAGAAAGGGTCAGTACAGTCAGGGCCTTATCTATATGGGCGCACCGGGACTCGGCAAAACCCATCTGGTGGTTTCAGTTATAAAAGAAATGGTCATGCAGTATGGGGTGGAATGCAAGTTTGTCGATTTTTTTGAACTGCTGAGAGATATTCGTCACGGATATGGCGAAGATATTTCTGAAAAGAATTTTATCGATCCTTATGTGGGAGTCCAAGTGCTGGTGATCGATGAACTGGCTAAGGGTCGCAATACGGATTGGGAATTGACCATTCTCGATCATTTTATATCCGCTCGTTACAACGACGACGACAAGGTCACACTGGTCACTACTAACTTCAGCGATAAGTTGGGGAACGCTATTTCTGCCGACCGCAATGACAAGCAAGGTTTGTCTAATGCTTATTTGCGTTTCACACTTGAAGGAAAAATCGGTGTCCGCATCCATTCCCGCCTGATGGAAATGTGCAAGAAGGTAAACCTCGAAGGCAAAGACCATCGCGGAATGTAGTTTAAAAAAACATTTTCTTCGCGCTTATATTCCCGCAGGCATTTATAAATTAATTTGTTTGGATTTTTACAGATCAGAGGGGAAAGAAAAAAGAGGCGCGTGGGAGGTAGCTCCTCCTGGATTTGTCTCCCATGTAATGGGATATTTCAATTTTTTGTCAACGCAACCTTGGTGGAAGATCAGGAGTCAGCCAGTAATTGAAACGTCCCTTATATAAGTTGCTTCGCAATTAACTTGCGGCTATTCTTGTTTTAAGCTTCGGAAGAAAGGTTTTCGTCATCGCAATCGACATTTTTTGGCGATTTTCGACTCCCCTTTTTTCCTCTACTTCTGACGGATTCACCCATCTGAAAAAATGAATTCCAATAATCTTTGCTGAGCTTCTTACTGGAAAGAACTTTTTCACTTTTCCTTTTTTATTGAATATTTTTACTTCGTGAAATATTTTACGCTCCAAAACTTGAAGGCCGGACTCCTCAACTTACAGGCTCTGTAATGTTTCTTTGAGAACGCTGAGTACGTCGGGTTCGATCCGCCAAGGCCAATTGAAACTTTTTTACGAATTTTCTAATCCTAATTGAATCTTTGAATTAGAATGTCAAGCTACTGATCCAGAATTATTCCCAAGCCTTACGGCATCTTATCGGAGGAACATTTTGAAACAATTAGCACTATTTTTATATATTGGCTTGTTTTTATCTTTTTCGGGTTGTGAGCGGGAAATGAAGGAGCATCCCCTACCTGAGAGCCTGAAAAAAGAACTGGCCCTGAAAAGTGACCCAAATGCCCATAAAAATGATGTTTCTGGTACTATTTCGATTATGCCGGGGATTTCGATCCACCCCAGCGCCGGATTGTTCGTTTTTGCTCGCCCCGAAGGGGTTGATGCAGGCCCGCCTTTAGCTGTTAGAAAGCACGGAATCTTCGATTTTCCGTTTAATTTTGAAATCGGTCAGCTCAATACGATGATCGAGGGCAGTGTTTTTGCGGGTAACTTGACTTTGACAGCCCGACTCGACCAGGACGGCAATCGCAAATCAAGTCGAGGGGATGTCGAAGGTAAGGTGGTAGTAAAAGCTGGAGAAAAAGGCGTGAAACTGGTTCTCGATACCGTAGTGGAAGGCGAAGTTTTAAATATTCAGGGAACAGTCCGTGTTAGTGAAGGACTCAAAAACAAAATGCCCGAAAATGCCACGCTATTTTTGTTCGTAAGGAATCTGGATGTGAAGCGCGGACCGCCTTTGGCTGTGCAGAGAATACCTGAAATCAAGATGCCTTTTAAATTCTCACTGGGTCCGCAGGATATTATGATTCCCGGCACTCCCTTTGATGGACCGATGGTTCTGACAGGAAGAATTGATGCCGATGGCGATGCCCGCGTCGGTGCTGGCGATATCGAAGGTTTTATAAAAGTAAAACCAGGAGACAAAAACGTAGAACTGCTGCTGAATCATTTAACAGCCAGTTAAAATGATCCCCCCTGATAAGGGGGGCTGGGGGGTTGCCTTTTTATCCCCCTCCGGGAGCGCGATGCTTCACCCTTCGATAAACTCAGGGTGACGGCTCAGCATGACCGAGCTGGAAGGTTGCCTTTTTATCCCCCTCTTCCCATCAATAGTGATATCGAAAGTTTTGTAAAAGTAAAACCGGGAAACAAAAACGTAGAACTGCTACTGAATCGTTTAACGGGTAGTTAATAAAAAATTAAAATGTATCAGGAAGAAAAAACAGTACCAGTTAAATATAAGGTACAAAACAACTTTGAGAGCTGAATAAAATAGATAGAAGTCGTGAGACTTTAAAACCAGGAGGCCATTTTGGCTAAAATGAGTTATGAAGGTAAAATGCTTCAAGACTACAATATGCCAACTCGTTCTGCGGTTGAGCAAAATTTGCTGATTGCACTTTTTAAGCATGGCGGTGTAATTAAAGAGTTTTCAAGCAATGAAAAAATAGTTGCTGAAATAGCCGGGAACTTTGATCTAAATGAGGAACAAAAGAAGGTTGTTCTTGAAAGAATATACAAAAAGGAGAATAGGACTGTCAGAACGCCTTTGTGGCATCGACTGTTGTATAGGGCGGGCGATGCGTTAGCCAAGGAAAAACTTGTGATACGTCCGACAAAAACGTTAATGCTTACAAATAAAAAAGAATGGATGTTAACTGAGCAGGGGTATGATAAAGCTTTGAAGCTTCAAAATATCCCGTCAGAGTATAAAGAAGATTTACCTATCAAATCATTTGAAGTTCAGAAAATGGTCAAGCGCATTATTGAACAACAAAAACCATCAAAATATAATCCTATTGCTAAAGCAAAAAAAACGAAAGAGATAACAGTAAAATTTAAATTGAGAAGCAGAGGCTTTAGGCAAGCGATCATTGAAGCCTATGATTACAGATGCTGTATTTGCGGATTGAAATTATGTTCACTAGATAAATTACAGTGGGAAGTTCAAGCGGCACATATAATACCGCATAGATTTTTTGGCAAAGATGACATTTGGAATGGATTAGCGTTGTGTCAACTCCACCATTGGGCATTTGATGTGGGACTGTTCAGTTTTAATGAAGATTTAAAATTAATATCTTCTCTAAAATCAGAAATATTAGAAAATGATCACGGTATGATATTTAATTTTTCTTTTTTAGATCATTTTCAATCAAATAACTGTTTTTTGAGGTTGCCCAAAACAAATAACCATTATCCAGATATTGCCGCCATAAATTGGCACAGAAATAATATATATAGCAGTTAGAAATAGGAGATTTTTGATATGGAAGATGAATTAATTTATTCATTAAATGAAGATGATGCCCAAACAGTTGCGGTTGAAGAATTAGGCAGAGAGCTTAGTCGTGATGAAATGAATAAGCTAAAGGACAGGGTTGCCGAAAAAATTAATTGGTTTGACGCAATTTCAGATACCCTATCTGAGATTATCCCATCGGATTAAGTTTGTCTAACACGTTGCGAAGTTACGATACTCTGCGCAATTACCAAAAGTTCTTGAGCGTGTTTCAATAATTCCTCTCCCCTGGAGGGAGAGGATTGAGGTGAGGGGGAATAATAATGTTTTCCACTGCCGACAGTTCCCAGCTTTTTGGAATTTTTATCCAGGTCATAAGAGTCCTAATGTAAAAATCACCCCGGCCCTCTTTAAGAAAGAGGGGGTTAAAATCCCTTCCCCCTTGGGGGGACTCAAGCCCGATGCTCTGATGGCTTTAACCAGTTATGAACCCATAATTATTATTTCCCCTCATCCCGGCCTTCTCCCTCACTGGGGAGAAGGAGTTATTAGGAAGATGGCTTGATGATCAGGATGGGGGTGCTAAAAAGGCAACCCCCCAGCCCCCCTTATCAGGGGGGATCATTTAATCCCTTTGACATTCCCTATAGGTTGCTGGTTTGCAAGGTAGACGATAACGAGTTGCATCTTGTCCGCACAGGTTCTCACGCCGAACTTTTCGATTAATGATGCTTGCGTTTTTTTCTTCTGCCGGAAAAGGCAATCCATCCCGTTGCGAGCAGACACAGCCAACTGAAAACATCGCCATTGAGACTGTAAAAAGTTTTTCCCCCTGTTGCGGGGGTGATTTGTGTCACACGAAATTCTTCCGTGAATAATTTGGTTTCATCTTTTAATTTTCCGGTAGCTTCGATAGTGCCAGAGACACCTGTGTTGGCGGCGCGAACAATGGACACGCGGTTTTCCACCGCGCGCAATGCGCCCATGCTCATATGCTGATAAGAGGCGGCACTTTTTCCGAACCACGCATCGTTGGTGATGTTCACCAAAAAGTTGGCGCCATTTTTCACCGCTTGCCGGATTAGGTCTGGGAAAATCATTTCATAGCAGATCGAGACTCCCACTCGATTGCCAGTGGTTTGCATAACCGTTGCTTTTGTGCCACGACCGAAATCACCGATCATCACCACCAGCTTTTCGATGAAAAATAATATTTTTCGGAAGGGAACAAACTCGCCAAACGGTACCAGATGTATTTTGTCATAACGGCCCAAAGTTTCTCCAGATTCTGAAAGCAGATAAGCGCTGTTGAAATAAATTATCTCACCCTCTATTTTTTCGCGGTGCGGACTGCCAAATAAAATAGGGATTTTAATTTCCCGCACGAGGTCTCTCATTAAATCGGTTTCGCTTGGGCTTTCTTCAAAATAAAAGGGGGTAGCCGTTTCCGGCCAGATGATGAGGTCGGGTTTGTTCTCGGCAGCTTTTAAAGTCAAATTGCGGTATTTGTTAATGACAAGATTCTGATAGACCGGATTCCATTTCATAAACTGTTCTACATTTCCCTGAACCAACGCAATTTTGATTTTTTCTTTATTGGCACCAGGTGAGGAATAGTGCTTTAGGCTTTGATTCCCATAAACCAGCCACAAGGCGGAAATCAGCAGGGTGACAGACAATATCCTCCATCCCGTTTTCAAATCAATATCCGTTTGTTCGCGCCAGCATTTCCAGAATAAAAACAGTCCGCTATTAACCAGTATAAGAAACCAGGATATGCCATAAACACCGGTCCATTCAGCGGTTTGGATGACGGGCAAGGTTTGAAATTGCGAATAGCCGAGTCCTAACCAGGAGAATCCATATTCAGAGTGGGTGGATCGTAAATATTCCAGCGAAACCCATAAAACAGGAGCAAACAAAAAAAATCGTATGCAATTTTCTCCGCAGACTTTACGCAGGAAATAGCAAAACAGCGCGATAAAGAAGGAAAGATAGGCAGATAAAAGTCCGAGAACCGCAAAACTTAAAACCCAATGCAGGTTGCCATAGTTGATGAGGGTGTTGTTGATCCAGCTCAATCCCCAATTATAAAAAACCATCCCTGTGACGAATCCCAAAAGCGCGGCTTTCTGCGGAGTTGCATTTTCCATAGCTAGAAACAAGGGAATCCATGCAGTCCATGCAAAAATTTCCAGATTGTATTCTGGAAAAGTCAGCGTCAGCAACATTCCGCTCAAGGCAGATAAGAGGAAAGGTTTAATTTCTTTAAGTGTTAGGTATTTCAAGGGGAGTGGTTTACAATATTAGATGGATTACAGTGTTCATTATTAAATATTTTTGAGTCTCGTTCGTTTTAAAAAACTGACAGCCTGCGAATCATAGCGGGAACTACATATATTTTGGAAACAAAAAATCAATTATTGATAGACAGCTTTAAAAAGGTATGTCTCTGCCGCAGTATCAAGGCGGGTACTATAACTTCTGCAATTCAGGAAGGTTCTTTGACTTTTGAGGCATTGAGAAAAAACATTGGCGTTGGCACAGGAAATTGCAAAGCCAAGCGTTGCCGCACAAAAATTGAAGAAAGAATCAAAAACTACAAAGATAGCCTTGATACAAACTCCGAAACTGGCACGCCCCCCTGCGGATAGAATTTCAGTGATTTGAAAACAGGTTGATTATCTTAATAGCTCTACCGCTTCCTTAATTCGCTTAACGCCATCTTCAATTTTATCCAGGGAAGTTGCAAAAGACATACGGGCATTCGCATCTGCTCCGAAAGCAATTCCTGGGACGATTGCTATTTTCTTTGCTGTTAAAAGATATTCGGTGAAGTCCAGAGAACCTTGAAGCACCTTCCCATTCGCATCTTTCTTACCGTACAAAGCAGAAAAATCCGGAAAAGAATAAAAGGAACCTTTTGGTGTGTTGCAAGAGACTCCCGGAATTCCCCTCAACCTATCGACCATAATATCCCTGCGTTTTTCAAACTCACGCACCATTTCCAAGACATCATCATGAGGGCCTGTCAATGCTTCAATGCTGGCCGCCTGGGAAATGGAACAGGGATTAGACGTGCTTTGCCCTTGCAACTTGGCAGTCTGTTTGACGATTTCGGCATCGGCGGCGATATAGCCAATTCTCCAACCTGTCATGGCATAGCTTTTAGAAACGCCATTGATCACTATGCAATTTTTCTGCGCCTCTTTACTCAGCGAGGCCAGACTGGTGTGTTTGAATCCATCAAAAACAATCCACTCATAAATTTCATCGCTGATGACTAATAAATTATTTTCCAAAGCGAACTCGGCGATGGCTTCCAGTTCTGATTTTTCGTAGGCGGAGCCAGTGGGGTTGCTAGGAGTGTTTATTACAATGGCCCGGGTGTTGGGGGTCAGAACTTTTTTAATCTGTTCGACAGTAACTTTGAATTCGCTTGCCGCATGGGTTTCAATGATAACGGGTTTGGCACCTGCTAAAACCACTATCTCTGGAAACGAAACCCAGTAAGGGGCAAGGATGATGACTTCATCTCCCGCTTCCCATAAGACTTGAGCGAGATTATAGAAAGAATGCTTTGCTCCGCATGAAGCCAGTATCTGGGTTCTTTCATAGTCCAATCCATTATCTCTTTTCAGTTTGGTGATGATCGCATCTTTAAGATCGTTGCTTCCACCAACCGGAGTGTAATGGGTGTCGTTCGCTTCGATGGCACGGATGCCAGCCTGCTTGATTCGGTCGGGAGTGTCGAAGTCCGGTTCACCCGCACCAAAACCAATTACATCTTCCCCCTTGGCTTTCATTTCTTTGGCTTTTGCATCAATAGCCAAAGTCATGGAAGGATTGACCTGTTGAATACGATTAGAAAATTTCATTTGAATTTTTTCTTTAATTCTTTAAAAACAATTTTCGGAACAAGTTTGGAAACATCGCCATCGTGCCTGGCAGTTTCTTTTACCAGATTTGAACTTAAAAAAGAAAACTCCTGACTGGGAATCATAAATAGAGTTTCTATTTTTTCATCGAGAGTGCGGTTCATTAATCCCATTTGTAGTTCGAATTCAAAATCACTAATAGCTCGCAACCCTTTAATGACTACGGTTGCTTTTTTGCTATGGGCTAATTTGATAAGTAAATTATCAAAGGCAACGATTTCTAAATTTTTCAGATTTTTGGTCGCTTCTTTTATAAAGCGAACTCGGTTTTCAAGGGAAAACAGAGGGCCTTTATTTGGATTCAAAGCCACGGCCACAATCACCTCATCGAAGAGCTTCAGGGCGCGACGCATTATATCAATATGGCCCAAGGTAACCGGATCAAAAGTTCCGGGATAGAGAGCAATGCGTTTTTTTTGCATATAAATTCCCCAATAAAATGGAAGATTATAGCTCCAATTTTATTTTTGGCAAACTTTAGTGGCGGTTTTTTTTCAAGGAGCATGTAAAACCTTTTATGAAAGAAATTTTTTTGCTGTCGCTATAACTTC
>WASW01030003.1_pt1 | contig 10760 bp, 10 predicted proteins | sample 5698521 | NCBI WGS metagenome assembly WASW01 (sample SAMN11175560, study PRJNA528189) | sponge metagenome | isolation source: marine sponge | host: Leucetta | place: Antarctica: Western Antarctic Peninsula, King George Island | collected 2013-01
GAAATAGATGTTCAAAACCTTCTGAATATGGGGCGATTTGGGGGAATGCTTCGGAAGGTTTTGAACATCTATTTCTTCTTTTGGAGAAGCAAGAGGAGCCGCATTCGCTTGATTTTCTTGTAAATTATTTTGAAATTGCTTGAACACATTTTTGTCAAGCCCCGCAATTTGAGTGACATCTTTTTTTGTTTGGGTCGCTTGAGCCGGAGCTTTGGAAACCAGAGGTTTCTCTTTTCCAGATTGCTGATTTTTGGGAGGAGCGATCACCAGCATTTCTCCATTTTTTTTCGACAAAGCGACAATACCATGAAGGGTTCCAATCAGAGCAGCGACACCAATCCCGTGCTCCAATGACACGAAGGCAGAGGAGCCAATCAGCAAACAATACCCACTTGCTAAAAAAACGATTTTCCGCTTCATAGGAAGTTATCCCAAAAGTATTCAAAAAACCTCACTAAATAACACGCTCGATCCCAGTCTGCTTCTACTCAAGTCCTAGGTGATCCAGGTGCTGAGGCGTGGTGCTCCACTTTTTCAAGACCTTGACTTGCAAGGAAAGAAAGACTTTATTGCCCAGCAAGTATTCAATTTTATGGCGCGTCGCCGTTCCGATTTGTTTGAGCATTTCCCCTTTCTTCCCAATCACAATGCCTTTTTGCGACTCACGTTCAACATAAATATTGCAGTGTATTTTGACCAATTCGGGAGCCTCCTCAAACGAAGTGACTCCAACAGCGATGGCGTAAGGCAATTCTTGTTGCAGCTTTCGAAATAAAGCCTCTCGGACAAACTCTCCTACTAAAAATCGCTCAGAGACATCTGTGATTTGATCCTCTTCAAAATAAAATTGTCCTACCGGAAGATACTGGCGTAAGAGGGCAATTAGTTGCTCAACATTGGTCGATTTCAAAGCAGAAATTGGGATAATTTCAGCAAAAGGCCCGATTTTATCAAAAATTGAGATCGTCCGCAGGAGGGTTCCCTGAGAGACTTCATCAATTTTATTAATGACCAGAATTGTTTGAGATAATTTATTTTCAAGCAACTTGAAAATTTCTGCGTCATTTTTGTGAATCGTTTCCTTATTGCTTGGAATGGGTTCTACTAAAATCAGGTTTAAATCCGATTCATGAAGCGTTTGTAGCGAATATTTTACGATTCTCTGATTCAGCATTTTCTCAGATAAATGGATACCGGGAGTGTCGATAAAAATCATTTGACACCCAGCGGTGGTTTTAATCCCCAAGATCCGATTTCGTGTTGTTTGAGGACGATGTGCTGTGATAGAAATTTTCTGCCCGATGACCTGATTGAGTAAAGTTGATTTACCCACATTGGGACGGCCAATCAATCCAATAAAGCCACATTTTTCTTGCAAAATTCGCTCCTATAAACAACTGATATTTAAAAATTCTTAGCCACAATATGGCAAATTTATTTAAAAAGTTCATCATTTATATATATAAGAGCGCGATCTGATTGGCATTTCTATCGGCAAATGTTGGTCGCTATTATTTTAAAATGAAAAATTGACAATACGTTAAGAGTTTTTATTTATTATATAATTTTTTTGAAAAATATTCATAATCAATTGAAATTTAAAATGTTTTTATGAAATCCATTTAATTCTTCTTTCGTTTTTTTTGAAATTAAGGAGGCACTCTTTAAAAATTATTTTTAAATTTTCCTGAAAGGTTTAGAAAGGCAAAATTCTTGCTTGAGATGACAAAGGTTTAAAATATTCTTTCAAGCGGATCTGATGGATCAGAAATGCTTTGCTGAAGGACGTTCAACAGAAATCCAGAACTGCTAACAGCCAAATGGAGCGCAGGAAGCCATGCTAGTTCGTAAGCAAAAAGCTAATAAACAACAAAAAGTCAAGAATTCACGAGAAGAAGAAGAAAATTATCTCAATTTGTGGAGTTATTTAAAACGCCGTTATCCGGATACGAACCTGGAAAGCAAATGTTTTTACGATTTAGTTTATATCAAAGCTAACTTGGAAGGCCCAAGAACATTACGCAATTATAAAAATGAGCAGGCGAGTGTGCTGAAACGTTAGAAATTGTGAAGAAATATTGCGTTGCCCCCTCTGATTATTATTCATCTTTCTCAATCCTTGTTTTTCAATGAATTCAACTGACGATGATTTTCTGGAAGATCGTTTTGGAGAATTCAACCAGGCCTTATTAGAAGAGCAAATCCAAGCGCATGATCTTCAAAAGGATGGCTCTTTTTTTGACAAACAATATGCGCTGAATCAGCTCTCATTTTCAGAGAAGATTCCCGATAAAGTGGTTTCCATCCTCAAACAACTCATTCTTGCCATTCTCGAATTTTCCAACAAACAAGGCTTATCCTTGCGCGATCCGAACCACCAGATCCATTTTTTAGACGTGGCCAGTTATGAGCAAGAGACCAATAAAACCATTCCTGCGACGGTTCCACTGCCCGCATCACAGCTTCATTTTAATTCCATTTCCCGTGTCTATACAGTGACGGTGGTGCTCCCTGATAAAATTCAAAGCAATGAAGAAGTGATCAATATCACGCGCACACTTTTTTCCAAGTTCATGGGAGATATTTATTTGAATGAACAGGTCCTTTCTCATGATTTTTATCGGGAAGCGAACCGCTATGACGAAGAAGAAGTCACCGTTTCTATTCCAGATCAATTGTGGGCCATTGTGGGTAATGAGTTTCAGTCTTCAACGTTGGAAAGTGCTTGCAAGGCTTTTGCGAAGACCCATCGAATGAGCTATAAAAAGCAGTATGTTGCGATTAAACAAGGCCTCAAAAAAGAATGGATGGAGCAATGGGAAAATCAAAAAATTACAGAAGAAGATCTGAACAAGATTGATCGGATTTTCCAGGATTTCTTAGCAGGTTTTCGTCTAGATCCGGAAAATGGTATGATCGATCTGGTCAAAAAAAATGAAAAACTGAATGCCCAGCTTCACTTCATGTTGCCTCATGAAATGCGGGCGTATCACCTCTTTGAGGAGAAATCTCAAACTCAGTATATTCAAGCCGCCGCGCATAAAATCGAAGAAATCATCGCTAAAATTGGCTTGATTGAAGAACTGACGATTCAATTGGAGGAGCCTCAGGATCCGGAGGATTTGTTAGGTTTGTTTGACCAGATTCAAATTCAAATGAAGCAAATGAAAAACGAAGGAAAAGTCAAAATTTTCCTCATCCCCAATGTTCACTTGGGACCTCAATTGAAAGCAGAGGCACAAAATTTTCCGCTCCGCCTGCTCAAATATCTCCCTAAAACCCTACCCGCCCAGCAGTGGAGCAAGGAAACCAAGGCTTTGAGAAAAAAATACACCAATTCTATTTTTCAAAAAATTTTTGAAGCCTTGATTTATCTGAAACACTGGATAGGCGCTCTTTTAGAGCGTAAAGAGGGATTGTTCCTGGAATCAGAGGAACATAAAAAATTGAAACAATTGCTGCATAATTTCAAATTCCGCGAACCGATGTTACAAGAATTGCTCAGCACATTGGGGATTGTTCAGGATTACAGTGAAGTTCTCAAAATCAAACCACGCCAGTCTGTTTTTCCGTTGCAAGCGTTCAAAAAAGCATGGAGTTATGTTTGCTCTTCGATTTTAATTCACCAGTATTATGAACACATGAACCAATTGGAGGGAACCCAACGACGCTTCAATGGAGCCAAATACATGGCCGCTATTGAAAAATATGTCTCCCACCAGTTCGCACGCGGGGTGGATTATGCTCCAATCGTGGCTCTTTTCCTTTTGATTTATAAACAGAAAAAAGAGCGGGGCTTAGAATTTTTATTGTATCTGATCCACAATCCTCAAGCCTCTTTCGCATATGCCCTCAGGCAAATGATGACTCCTTCAGAATCGGATTCTCTGGAAGAAAAAAAACAAGAACATCAGGAAAAATTGGAGAAATACCGAGATTTTCTGATTCAGGTCTATGATGAACGCATCGAAACCGATATCCTCCCTGGACGCGATTATTGATCCTGTAAAAGCCGCTCGTAGCTAGATCGGAGTTTGACCGCTTGATTTGAAAAAACCCACTCCACCCCACGATTCAATTCACGCAACAAACAGTTTTTTGAGGCAGGAAAACCCGTTCCTATTTTTTGTTTGGCCTGTTCATGTTTTTGCACGATTCCATTGCTCATCAAAAGATAATGCCCTGTCAGCCCTCCATAATTTTCTTTCAACGCCAGCTCGCTGAATTTTCGAAAATTGAATTCTGCCACAAGCAATAATGCCTCTTTTGGCACAAAATCAACGTATTGAAACGTGTCGGGAGTCAAAGAAATAAAGTGAAAATCTTCTTGAGGCACCAAAGATGAAAAACACTCTTTGAGCAGATCACTTTGGTAGCGAGGATCAGGGTAATGTTCTTCTTTCAACTCGACCATCAAATGTATTTTTTTACCATACCTTTGAATGACTTCCTCCAAGGTCGGAAGGAGAGGCACCTTAGATTTCAACTCATTCAATGAAACTTGACCGACTGTGATTTTTGAACCAAATACCCTTTGGCAGTCAGGGTCATGGATCACAACCGGTTTTAAATCCTTTGTCCAGCGGATATCCAGTTCAATTCCCCAGATTTCTCGATTGAGCACGGTGTCAAAAGCGGAAAGGGTATTTTCCAAAATGCTTCGATTGTCATGTTCTCCCCGATGAGAAATGATTTTACAATTCTGCAACGCTTCCTGAGTCGGACGTTTTTGAGGCACGTTTGCATAAATCCCGTCAGCCACTGCCTCTAAAAATTTCTCAATCTGGGACTGAATCTCCATGGATGCCTTCCTTAGAAATGCTACAAAACTCTTGACAAAGAATTATCATGTGTGATTTATGTATTAATTATTATTGATATATCAATAATATATTTTAAAATCCACACTAAACAGGTGATAATCTGAGTGACTTTAAACCTACTTGCTCAATATGGGTTAAAATCAAATAGATAATTTTTTTAGAATGAAGAGGATCTTTATAAGTCATTGAAATAATGTGATGCGTTCAAAGAGAAAAGGAGATTATGAAAAATATATTTAAATTAATCATAAAAATGTTGATAGTATTTTCGCTAGCTTTCATGCCTGGCAATTTAATAGCAAATGAACCCTTTCCTGATGGTTCAATAAAGCTGAGCTTTATGGTGTTTGAAACTCCCAATCTGCCTGCTAAATTTTGGGATGATGCGATTGATAGAACAGTAAAAAAGTTTCCAAGATTTAAGATTAATAAAATAGTTCCTCCAAACGTTGGAAAAATGGGTGACTATCTTAAACAACTTCAGGCAACAGGGCAGTTTCCTGATGTGATGATGTCAAATTTTCCTATGGCAGAGTTTATAGAAGCGGGCTTACTACTTCCATTTGAAGATGAAGATTTGACACGGTTTCTAGATCCAGTTGGTTTGGGATTAACCAATAATAAACAGTACGCTTTACCTCAATTAACAGTGGTGGAATCAGTCGTTTTTTATAATAAAGATATTTTCAAGAAAGCTGGCATTGCAAGTGAACCAGAAACTTGGCAGGATTTGGAAAATGCGGCTGCAAAAATTAAAGCAACTGGCCACGTACCGTTTATTGTAGGGGGAGCTGCGGGAGCTGCTTGGGCGGCGGCTTGGCCATTCATGAATTTAGTCTCATTAAACGTGACGGGTAAAGATCGTAATTTCTTAAAGGATTTCCGAAATGGTGAGAAAGATTTTTCAGACCCACTGATGCAAAAAGCGATAGAAGCCTATGTTAATTTAGTTGAAAAGGGCTGGACAAATAAAACCGCACTGAGTCTCAATTATGCTGAATTACAAAAATCTTTTTTAGCTGGAGATGGAGCCATGTATCCAATGGGAAGTTTTGTGGCTGGAGCAGTCCCTCTGGATCATCCTTTTGAAGTAGGCGTTTTCATCATGCCTACCTTTGACTCGCAAAAAAGAATCGTTACTTATACTTCTGGCGGCCCGGCAATAAGTGCTAAGACAAAACACCCTGAGCAAGCGAGGTTGTTCGCTGTCGAGTTTGCCACCAATGTTGAAACTAACGCAGATGATCTATTTAGAGATGCCCATATTCCTAATAATAAAATGTTCGATTTAAAAAGGGATATGAAAAATTATAAACTGCACCCTTTACTATTTGAAATCATTGATATTCTGGCAACACCAGGGGCACAATTAGTCAATATTTTTACATTTGAAGTGGGGGATTATGCCGTTATTCCAGGGGTACAAGGTGAGTTCTTTGCCCAATCTCAAGAAATTCTTGCCGGTAGAAAAACTCAAAAAATTATTTCTAATTTAAATAATAAATTAATGGAATTTAAATAATTTTGAATATCCTAAAGAAAAAAAGCCAGAATCATTACGAATTGATGGTTTTAGCTTCACCGGGATTAATATTTTTTTGTATTTTAGTACTCTTACCGATTGTATTGAGTTTCTATTATAGTTTCCATAAAATCAGCTTTCTTACAACTGAATTTAAATACACGGGAATTATCAATTTCATCAAATTATTTTATAAAAATGATTTCCATAATTCAATCAAATTTACACTGACAATCACGATTGTCAGTGTATTTATTGCTAATTCATTCGGATTAGCGGTCGCCTTATTACTAGATTCCACAAAAAAAATATATGTAGTATTGAGGGTATTATTTTTTGTACCTTTTATCTTAAGTCCCGTCGTTATCGGATATATTTATGGTACAATTCTTACGGATAACGGGATATTAAATAATTTACTTTCTAAAGTTGGCATAAATGTAACTGATTTAAGTTGGTTAGGAAATCCGACACTGGCTTTGGTTTCAGTGACAGCCGCTTTGTGTTGGCAACTCATTGCTTTTTGTACAGTAATCTTTATTGCATCCCTGCAAACTGTCCCGAAAGAACTGTTAGACGCTAGCAGTATTGATGGCGCAAATTACATACAAAAATTTTATTTTATTATTTGGCCCTTGATTGCACCAGCGTTTACGATTAATACGGTTGTCATCTTAATTTCTTCGTTTAAATTATTTGATCGAGTGGCGACTCTGACAGGAGGGGGACCTGGAAGGGCGACTGAAACAATATCAATGATCATTATAAGAACTGCCTTCACTGAAAATAGGGTTGGTTTAGCATCAGCAATGTCTTTAAATTTACTGATATTAAGTGGTGCAGTGACGATCATAACGATGGTTTTACTAAATAAAAGGGAAATAAAGTATTGATGAAATATTTGAGATTATTTATTTCAATTTGTGCGGGTAGTATCTTTTTATATCCATTGTACTTAGTCTTAATAAATTCTTTCAAACAGGAAGAATCAATAAGATTATTTCCAAGCTCTCTCCCTTTGAGCCCTACATTAGATAATTACATTCACATCTTTTCAAACCCTAATACGATTGTATATGAAGGTCTTAAAAATAGTTTAATCATTACAATCCTATCCGGTATTCTTGTTTTGATTATGTCCTCAATGCTCGCTTTTTCACTTTCAAGATTTCCAGAGAGGGTATCAAATATTGGTTACTCGCTTTTATTATTTGGACTGATCCTGCCCACGCCAATCATTCTCATCCCAGTCTTTACAGTCTTAAAATCAATCGGTCTCAACAATTCGTATACAGGGCTTATCATTTTTCTAGCCGCCTATTATCTCCCCTTTGGGACGTTTGTTTTTCGAGGTTTCCTAAAAAATATTCCAAATGATATTATAGACGCTGCGGTAGTCGATGGGGCAGGAATGTTAGTGATTTATTGGAAAATAATATTTCCTATTTTAAAACCTGCTAGTGCCAGTGTGATAATAATAACGGGAACTTGGGTTTGGAATGATTTTTTAAACCCGCTTATTTTACTCGGCCCCCTTGAAGGAACCACTATCACTGTTGGCTTATATCGCTCGGTGGGGCAATATTCAGTCAATTTTGGTGATTTATATTCACTGATGATTGTTGCCTCTCTACTCGTTATAATTTTTTATCTATTTTTACAAAAGTATTTTGTCAGCGGTCTGCTTGCTGGAACAGTTAAAGGATAGGTTTTGATTAAATCAATGCCTCATTTTTTAAGAAAAGACAGGCATCATCAATCAGTGTTTTTATTTTATAAAAGTATAGAGTTGAAATGAGTCTCAGTGATTTAGCCTACAAACGTTTCAAGGAACTGCTATTTGAAAAAGTTTGGAAACCAGGAGATTTTGTTTCTCAGTCAGAATTGGTTGAAAAAACTGGAGTGCAGTTGAGTCCTATGAGAGATGCCCTTCAAAAGTTAAATGCCGAAGGGTTAGTCAATATTACTCCAAGAAAAGGAATTCAGGTAACTCCAGCAAGCACGAAAATGATTCGTGAGGTTTTCCAGATAAGAAAAATTATAGAAAAAGAAGCGGTCATTTATTTTGTTGAACATGCGACAAGTGAAATATTTGACAACCTGCAAGCAACTCAAAATAGTCTGATGGAACGTGCAAAAAACGAAAATCATCCAGATACCTTAAGCGAACTCATGTATTTAGGAGAAATTGAGTTGCATTCAGAAATTGTTAATTATATGGGAAATGATTTGATTTCTAGCCTTTATCATCTCAATGCAGATCGAATTCGCCTTTTCCGACTTGATTCTGATTTCCCTTATACGAATGTCCTGGTCTTGACAGCCTTTAAAGAACATATCGATGTGATCGAGGCGATGATCAGGAGGGAATCAGAAAAGGCAGTAGAAAAAATAGATTTCCACATTTCTATGTCTTTAAAACGTGCTTTGGGGCCTCCCTTTTTTTAATATTTCGTTCAAAAAGCTGCTGAATATATTATTTGATATTTAATGGAGGCTACAGCATCGAAAACAGTATCAATCCAGGGAGTGGTTGATATTTTGGAGGGGCAATAAGGTAAAATTATGGAATACAAAATTGCGATTGGTGGCATATTAACTGAGTGTAATCAATACAGTAGTATCAGGATAGATTTAGATGCTTTTAAACGATTTGACTTCCTTCAAGATGCTCAATTACTAGAATCGAAGACAGGTGTTTTGGGGGGGGTTTTTAGTAGTTTAAAAAATTCAAACTATTGCCTTGAACCCCTTTTATTCGCGAGTACCAGTCCTGGAGGTAGTTTAACGACAGAGTGTTATGACTATTTGAAGAATGGTATTATTTCAAGAATTAAGGCTTTAAAAAATCTTTCGGGTCTCCTGTTGCCATTACATGGTGCTGCGGTTGCCGAAAAAGTTGGAGATTTAGAAGGGGATCTTTTGGTTGAGATCCGAGCAATAGTGGGACATGAAATCCCGATTGTGGTTTCGTTAGATTTACACGCACACGTTACTGAAAAAATGGTCAGAAATTGCAATGCGTTGGTTGCTTGGGAAACCTACCCACATGTTGATGCCTACACAACAGGCCAAAGAGCGTCTCAATTGTTAATTGATATTTTGAACAACCGAATCAACCCTGTCATGGTTATGAGTAAAATCCCTTTACTCCATACGGCGATTAATAGTTCAACCAACGGTAATGGGCCATTTGCGAGGCTAATGAAAAAATTAAAGTGCCATGAACAAAATAACGAAATGATATTATCTACCAGTTTAATCGCTTGCCAGCCCTACTTAGATCAACCCGATATGGGAAGTGGCTCCATTGTAATTACAAACAACGATGAAGCTTTAGCGAAAAGAGTTGCTAATGAAATCTCGAATGAATATTGGAAACTTAGATATGAACTTGAGCCCACTTTACATTCTCCCGAACAAGCCATTTTAGAAGGATTGAGCAGATCAGGTGAAAAAGTGCTACTCGTTGAAACGTCTGATTGTTGTGGCGGCGGTGCTGCTGGCGACAGTGTTCATGTTTTAAGAAAATTACTTGAATTGGCTCCTGAATCAAGCTCATTGATTCAGGTGGTCGACCCTGAGGTTGCCACCATTTGCCACAAAAAAAAGATAAATGACCCTGTTGAAATAACTTTAGGTCACAAGTTAGACAATAATTGGGGGGAATCCCTCACCGTGAGAGCCAAAATTAGTTCTTTTTCAGAGGGTGATTTTCTCTACAAAGGGGGAATCTGGGATGGCTTAGTCGGTGAAATGGGGAAAACAGTTGTTTTGCGAGTGGAAAATATAGACATTCTCGTGTCATCATTTGGCACCTATGAATGGCTGAATGAACAATTTATGTCTGTCAACCTTGATCCGGATGCCTACAAATTTGTCGTCGTAAAAAACCCAATGAATTTTCAGAATGCCTATTCCCACATTTCCTTAAAATATATTTTAGACACGCCGGGGCCAACACCGGCTTCTTGCAAAAAAATTAAATATACGAAGATGTCTCGCCCTTTCTTTCCTCTGGACGAAAATATTGAAAATTTTGTTCCTAAAGTGCTCTCATAATCACTTTTGGTAATTGAGCCACTTTTTGGAGCAGGTAACATTTAAGAACAATGTTGTCTCTAATAGAGGCGATTAATCATGATTCAGAGCCAGAAACAAGTATTGAAGATGCTTTGAAAACCATGCAGTTAGTAGAAGCTGTCGTAAAAAGTCGTGAAGAGGGAAAACTCGTTTTTCTTAACGATGAGACATAGGCTGTCAATAGATTGAGACTCCTTGTATTTTTCCCAAAGTGACCTGTTTGCTTTCACACAAAACCAGAGGTTTATCCATGCGTATTGCTGATATCGAAGTTTTCAATTTAATTTACGAATACCCCAATGGTAAAGGGTTCAAGTACGCGGGCGGGGTCT
>WASW01071808.1_pt1 | contig 10744 bp, 14 predicted proteins | sample 5698521 | NCBI WGS metagenome assembly WASW01 (sample SAMN11175560, study PRJNA528189) | sponge metagenome | isolation source: marine sponge | host: Leucetta | place: Antarctica: Western Antarctic Peninsula, King George Island | collected 2013-01
TGATACGCCTGTTGACCAAGCTCCAACACCCGCACCGTATTCTACTTGTGCAAAAAATACCACTAGTGTGGTGACACTCCAAATTGCCCAAGAAAATACATGCGGCTTTATTTGATTGCTTAGAATTGATCTTATGTAGGGAATAAATGCAACAAACGTCAGCACAATCGCAATTGCGCTAAACGTTTCTTTATATACGATCATTTAATAGAAAAAACATCTTTATTGTTGGCGGGATACAACCAAACAAACTCATCAGCCTCTTTGACCCTATAAACAACTCTCAAGTTTGATATAAGACTTACATTCACCATATCAAATGCTTTCTCATAACCCGCTTCAGGATCGTCAGTTTGAATAAATATATTTATTTCCCCTGCACCAAATTCATGCCCATCAACCAAATAACTCTCGCCCATCTCAAGTGTTAGCCTTGTTTCAAGCGCAATGACTGAATCAAAATCAAAATCTTCTGTCACTGGGAACTGCATGATTAGCTGATATTTCATTTTCTCGCTTTAATAATGGTGGCTGATCTTGAATCAAATCTACTTGATGATAAAACAATCGTTAAATCATCTCGCCAGCAAACTATCATGAAACAACTTGAATGGAAATGTAAGCGATTTGAACAGCTTAGCAATAATGAACTCTATGAGCTGATTAAATTCCGTGTCGATATTTTCGTCGTAGAGCAGCAATGCCCTTACCCAGAGCTTGATGAAAAAGATCGCCAAACAGATACTCAGCATCTTATCGCTTATCAGCATTGTAAAATTGTTGCCTACGCTCGATTATTGCCCCCGGGTGTAAGCTACCCAGACAGCAGCGTTGGACGCTTCGCTGTTGCTGCATCCCAGCGTCGCCGTGGTATCGGCTCAATACTAATGAATAAATGCCTCGAGCAAGTGGCTATACTATGGCCCAATCATGATATTAAAGTTAGCGCTCAAGCTCATCTAAGAAAGTTCTATGAGAGTTTTGAATTCCTCCAAACATCAGACAGCTACCTGGAGGATGGTATTCCCCATATGGAAATGCTCAAAAATAAACCACATGCACACTAATAAGACTTTCCATATATGAATGCCATCCCATTAGGTGATATGCCGTTAGAGACTTTTCTGTCTGAATATTGGCAAAAGAAACCGCTATTAATTCGTGGTGCATTACCACAAATTAAATCACCCGTAGATGCAGATGTGCTCGCTGGACTCGCCTGCAAAGATGCCGTTGAGTCACGATTAATCATTAAAGACGGCGACTCATGGGAACTTCGCCATGGGCCATTCAGCGATGAAGTGTTTTCAACGCTACCTGAATCAGACTGGACGTTACTGGTGCAAGCTGTCGACCACTGCATTCCCAAAGCTGCTGAACTACTAGAACTGTTCAATTTCATTCCACGCTGGCGTATTGATGACTTAATGATGAGCTACGCCAGCAATGGTGGTGGTGTTGGCCCTCATTTTGATAACTACGATGTTTTTCTGGTGCAAGCTAGCGGGCAGCGCAAATGGGAGGTCGGTGATGTTTATGACGATTCCTCTTCAATCCGTAAAAATTTGCCAGTGAAAATTCTCGCTGATTTCCAAGTCACACAAAGTTGGGCGTTAAACCCAGGCGACATTTTATACGTACCGCCAGGCGTTGGTCACAATGGTATTGCACAAGGTGATGGCTGCATTACTTGTTCTGTTGGTTTCCGCGCCCCTTCACATAATGAAATATTACGAGAATATACTGATTATCTAGGCGAACAGCTCACGGAATCTTTACGTTATCAAGACCCTGATCTCATCTCTCAAAATAATACTGGCGAAATTAGTTGTCACACCCTAGAGAAAGTACAGCAGATAATTTCTACTTATGCACAAGACTCCTTTGTCATCCGCGACTGGTTCGGGCGTTACATCACTACGCCAAAATACCAGCAAGTGAACGATTTGGAATTTCCTCAGTCGGAACACGAGTATTTAATGACGGAATTGAAAACACATTTAGCTTCAAACTATTGCCTGATTAGAAACGAGGGCTCTCGTTATGCTTTTACAGCAGAAGACAAAAATTATACTCTTTACGTTGATGGGCATCATATTCAAACGCAGCCCGATTCCAATGCTCTGATAGAATTGCTTTGTCGCGATATTAAAACTTACCCTAGAGATTTTACCCAGAATGAGGATAACCTCAACTTACTATTAACCTTGCTTAACCATAGCTTACTGTACTTAACAGAATGAACGAACTAACAGACTTGCATCATATTATTATTGTCGGCGGCGGCGGCGGCGGTTTAGAACTAGCCACTAGCTTAGGAAAAAAATTAGCTAAGAAAGGCAAAGCTAAAATCACCCTGGTCGACTGCGAACTCACACATGTATGGAAACCTCTTTTGCATGAAGTTGCTGCAGGCACACTCAACACCTATGAAGATGAAGTAAGTTACCCAGCTTTAGCTTATAAGAATCATTTTACATTCAGACTAGGACGTATGGATACGCTTAACCGCGAACTAAAAAAAATCTCCCTAGCGCCTACATCCGATAAGAATGGCATTGAATATATTCCTCGACGCACATTTAACTACGATACATTGATTTTTTCAGCCGGCAGTCAAACCAATGACTTTGGCATTGAAGGAGTTAAAGAACATTGCATGTTCCTTGATGCTCCAGCCGAAGCAGATTCATTTCATCACGAACTACTGCGCAAAGCCTATACTGCTCACGCTCAAGTCAGCCCATTACGCGAAGGCCAATTAAAGGTCGCCATTGCAGGGGCCGGTGCGACAGGCGTGGAATTATCTGCCGAATTACATGAGGCATTCAAACAACTTGTCAAGTTTGGTATTGATGAATTGCATCAAGACAACATTAAAATTACGATTATTGAAGCGGCGGATAGAGTCCTGCCGGCTCTGCCTGCCGAGCTATCAGAAAAAACTCTAAAAGCGCTAGAAAAAATTCACATCGAAGTGTTATCCGGTCACCGTATTAACGAAGCCACCAGTGAAGGATATATCACTGATAAAGGCGGATTAATTCCTTCAGAAATAAAGGTTTGGCCTGCAGGTATTAAGGCACCTGATTTTTTAGCCAATATCGATGGACTAGAAACCTCCGGCAATAACCGACTCGTCGTTAAACAAACGTTAGAGACAACTCGAGATAGCAACATCTTTGCACTGGGTGATTGTGCAGCCTGTCCTATACCCGGAACAGATCAAACAGTCCCACCCCGCGCACAAGCAGCTCACCAACAAGCATCGATGCTATTGAAAACCATCAAGCAGAGGTTGAAAAATAAACCTCTGCCAAATTATCGCTATGTAGACTATGGCTCACTAATCAATCTCAGCAGCTACGCGACTGTTGGTAATATGATGGGTAATTTAACGGGTAAGGCAGCTGGCAGCTTTATGATTGAAGGCATTCTTGCTCGATTTGTTTATTTGTCGCTGTACAAAATGCACCAACTTGCCATCATGGGATTAATTCGTGTTGGTTTAATCACCTTCGCAAATATTTTGACTCAGAAAACGCGACCTAGAATGAAATTTCACTAAGTCACTTATGCTGTACATTAAGCGTCTTATGATGAAGCTATACTATGTTCATGACCCTATGTGCAGTTGGTGTTGGGCCTTCAGGCCTGTATTGCTAGAACTCAAACATAAGCTACCTAGCAATATTGAGTTTATTCGCTTGCTTGGCGGCTTAGCCGCTGATAGTGACGAACCCATGCCAGAAAAAACCAAACAATATGTCATCGATAATTGGCGACGCATACAGCAACAGCACCCAGAAACTGAATTTAATTATGATTTCTGGACAGGGTGTCAGCCTCGACGTAGCACTTACCCTGCCTGCCGCGCCGTCATCGCCGCAAGAAAACAAGGCTCTCAATACGACGAAATTATGACTCACGCTATCCAGCAGGCTTATTATCGGCAAGCAAGAAACCCTTCAGATAATGAAACATTAATCGAGCTTGCGAAAGAAGTTGGTTTAGACAGCAGGCAATTTAACCAAGACTTGCTTAGCAATGACGTCAATCAAGAGCTATCCCAAGAATTAAACACTGTAAGAAAATTACAGTTAAATTCTTTTCCAGGCTTGTTACTCACTGATGGGAAAGAGAGATTACACATTAACCCTGACTACCATAAAGCAGGAGTGATATTGGGGAAAATTCAGCAGGCTCACCTAAAGCATTAACATTAAATAATTATTTCTTTTTAAACAAAGCAGTCAATGGATACAACGTTTGACCTACATAGCTAGTGGGTAATTTAACCGTCGTTCCATAATCTGCTGGCCAAAGATTGTTAGGCATATGATGCGTGTCAAATAAACGATCAAATAGTACTGTATGAGCAGAATAATTAGTATCAATAGCTGGTTTTTCAGAACTATGATGCCAATGATGAAACTGTGGAGTAACAAAGATATGTTTCAGCGGCCCAAATGAAAAACTCAAGTTACAATGGATTAATATCGCCTGTAAGGCGGCAAAAGTGACATAGATATTCAACGCTGTCTCATCAGCACCTAATAAATACAGCGGCACCATGACCATGGCACGCTCAGAAAATACTTGAATAAAATGCCCACGTGAACCAGCTAGCCAATCCAAGTTTTCGACAGAATGATGCACTGCATGCACTGGCCATAACCAAGAAACTTCGTGGTACACACGATGCTCCCAATAAAGCACAAAGTCAGCACATATAATAATTAATGCCACTTGCAGTAATAACGGAATGGATTGTATCGACTGCTGCAATGATGCACTCACTGCGCAATATAATTTGATTTTTATACCTTGGGAATATTTTCTCTAGCATCATAAAAATAATTGCCGAACCAAAAAAGCCAGTATCAGCCAATCCACGCCCAAAGAAAGGCGACGTGCTTCTACAGGTTCAATGGGCACGCTATACCCTCCCAGAGAAAATGCGACCAAGGTCAACCCTATGCCAGCCGCACCCATCAACTTGTGTTTATTCAATACAAATGTAAGCACACCAAATAAGAGAGAAAAGTACATGCCATATTTCAAAACTTTTTGCAGAAATACCGCATCATATACTTGCCGAAGCTCAATTGTGGTTAAGTAAGCCGGAAACAAATATGCAAGCACAGCGAGTAAACTCAATGCACCCAAAAATAACGAGCTATAAGCACTAATCTTACCTTCGCCCAAACGAAACTGATTCTTCTCTTCTAACGATACTTCACGCTCGCGATATGGATACTCTTCATTCATGCTGCAATTCCTTTAATCTTTGATTTCCTTCAAAAATTGAATCGCCATATCTTGCGCACTATTATGATGCCTATCAGTCAGCTTTCCCCATTGCTTACAATACTCACATAATCGCCCAGCATTAGTATTATCTAAAGATTCAGCCAGCTTTTCTCTAAGATAGAAAATGTCTGATGACAACTCTATTAATTCAGCAGTCAACTTATCTGCATGTTTTCTAAGACTAACGTAAGGCACAAAACTTTTAGCGCAAAAGATATATTCGTTCTTCCCTTTAGCTGCCTCTTCTAAATGAGGAATTAGCTTTTCGTCCAGCTCTTCCTCAAGGGAATCCAGCTGTGCATATAATTTTGAACGTGCAACCATAATAATTAATGTATCACTTTAGCAGATGAATGTTTATACGGCCTATTATAATCCAACTCAGGTAGAATTTAGAGCTAATTAATACACAATAATAAATCATGTCGCAATATAAATCTTTAACCAAAAAAGACCACTACCGACTAAAGAATTTACGAAGATCATGAGTTAGAGAGCAGTAAATAAAAAGGCTTCTGCCCCGTATCACTTACCCACACAACAGTTGAACTAAGAGGCTGCACAATAACGAGGTGCTGTGCAAAGCACGCACTTTAGCGACTCATTATTCGTGAAATAAAAATTCATATTTAAATTCATAATTGACCCTCTGCAAAACAAATAAAGCATCATTAAAAAACGACTAAGCTTACTATTGATTGGGTCGATAGGTTCCACTGGCGCTTAAATTAATACAAAAAAGTAGGCCATAGCCATTATGGCGCTTGTGAAACCAATAATTATCAATACACCTCTCATAACTTCTAATCTCATGATAGAGACAAGTGCTACACAAACATCAAAGACTGCTCACCACCAAATTGCTTTATTAGCTCTTAATAGTCTCATTCACACATAACAGTTTATTATATGCCATCGAGACCATTTTAAATCGATCGTGTTGATGCATAATATTCCTCAATGAATTTCAAATGCGTTTAATAAGCTCATGAAATTACTATAAAACCAACCAATAACAATTGCGATTTCTTGTACGAAGTACATCTAGACGTTGGTTGTGCGTTTACTGATTCCCGCCTTCGTGAGAATAGCCGTACATACTCAAAGGCATAACTGCATGCCTTTGAGTAAAACCAACAAATGATTAAATTAGCCTCTAGAAAAAATGATGAGGGTTTTGTTCTGACTAGAATTCGCGACTGAATTCTTTTTTGAACTGATCCTTGAACTCTGCAAGTGAGAAAGAGTGATTTTGTGTGCCGTGGTGCTGAATTTTAATAGCACCTAATAGCGATGCAATACGACAGGTTGTTTCCCAATCCATGTCATTCATGATTCCGTAGATTAATCCTGCGCGGTATGCGTCACCGCAACCGGTGGGATCTTTCAGCTCATTAACTACCACGACAGGAATACTAATTTCCTTCCCACCTGCGTAGACCGTTGAGCCTTCTGCGCCACGTGTCACAATTAATGCTTGTACTCGCTCTGCAATCTCGCTTTCTGATAAACCTGTGCGTTCTTGCATCAGTTCTGACTCGTAGTCATTCACGGTGACGTAAGTTGCTTGATCGATGAATGTTTTCAAATCATCACTATCAAACATTGGTAACCCCTGACCTGGATCAAAGATGAACGGAATATTCGCCGCAGAAAATTGTTCTGCATGTTGAATCATTGCATCTCTACCATCAGGCGAGATTAACCCTAAGCTAATACCAGCATTGGTTGGGATTTTTACGCTGTGGGCAAAGTTCATTGCGCCTGGGTGAAACGCGGTGATTTGATTATCATCTAGATCAGTGGTGATAAAAGCTTGTGCGGTATACGAATCATCTACTTGCTTAACGTAGTCTTGGCTAACACCAATTTTTTTCATCCATTCTGCATAGGGTGCAAAGTCACTGCCAACTGTTCCCATGGGCTTACCATCACCTTCAAGCAGATGTAAGTTATAAGCAATGTTACCTGCTGTGCCACCAAACTCACGACGCATCTCTGGCACCAGGAAACATACATTCAAAATATGCACTTTATCCGGCAAGATGTGATTTTTAAATTGATCTTGAAAGACCATGATGTTGTCGTATGCGAACGAACCACAAATAAGTGCCGTCATATTTTTAGTTTCCTGTTGTTGATTTGGTTTGATTGATTCTTAATTAAGTGCAATTTTTTAGTAACCCAACTCTATTCAGCCTGTGCTGGATTCTCACCTTGCGGGAATGACTACGCTACTTCGACCATCTCGAAGTCATCTTTAATGGCGCCACAATCTGGGCATTGCCAATTCATGGGGATATCGTCCCATATTGTACCTGGTTCAATACCGTCATCAGGCGCTCCTTTTTCTTCATCGTAAATCCAACCACAAATTACACACATATATTTCTTATACACGTCCAGTTCCTCTCCTTAAGTTAACCCGTATCCTTAGTTTTCTAGCGTGATAAACTGGGTAAATCATATCGACCTAGAATACTTATGCAAGTAGAAAATTCTCGCCCGCCAGTCCTATGCATTGGTGGCCTTGACCCATCTGGGGGAGCTGGGCTCCAAGCAGATATTGAGGCGATTGCCAGTTGTGGTGGACACGCGCTTCCTATTGCGAGCTGCTTGACTGTACAGAATTCTATACAGGTATTTTCTGTCTCTGCGATTGACCCTAGCCTAATCCAAAAACAAGCGGCTGCTTTACTAAAAGACATGAAAATTGCCTGTTGTAAAATTGGCGTTATTCCCAATCAAGCGATCGCGAAAACAGTGGCTAATATTCTTGCTCAACTACCTAACGTACCCGTGGTATTTGATCCAGTGTTCTCTGCTAGCCACGGCAGTGAATTTAGCAATTCAGAGACTATTAATGCCATTAAAGATATTTTGTTGCCCGCTGTTACGATAGCCACACCCAATCTTAAAGAGTTAAGTACGCTGACTGATGATAATAACGATATTACTTCTCAAGCAAAATCACTATGCGGGCTGGGACCAAAGTATATCTTAGCCACAGGTGCCGATAGCGATACTGACCATGTTCATAACATTCTATTTACTCGTGACGGCATTAAAGCTGAATACGAATGGCCAAGGTTACCTCACGTGTACCATGGAAGTGGTTGCACCTTAAGTAGTGCGTTAGCGTGCTACCTAGCGCTTGATTACGACATCACTGACGCGGTTGAAAGCGCGCAAAAATTCACTTGCCAGTCACTGCAATATGCTCAACCAGTCGGTAGTGGACAGTGGATTCCTTATCGCATTCACCCATCAAAAGATTAAACTATGCTATCTACACCATTAGAAGGACTCTATGTTCTCACTGATAGCCGACTGCATGCTCACAGCGAATGGCCAGAACGTATAGAGTTAGCTATTTTAGGTGGTGCAGATATTATTCAGTTACGCGAAAAACATCTTAGCGATGATGACCTATTGCCGGCGGCATTATTAATACAACAGATATGTACTGATTATGCCGTCACGTTTATTATTAATGACCGTATAGCACTGGCTAAAAAAATACAGGCTGATGGTGTACATATAGGCCAGCATAATCACAGCCTGCGCGAAGCACGTCAGTACTTAGGCAATGATGTTTTAATTGGTGTGTCGTGCTACAAGCATTTACTTTCAGCCTTACGAGCGCAAAATTTAGGTGCCGATTATGTAGCATTTGGCAGTGTCTTCTCTTCAAGCACTAAACAAGATGCTCCAAGATGCCCATTGTCTGTCATTTCTAAGGCACGTTCTTTATTGAGTATACCTATTTGCGCAATTGGTGGAATTACAACCAACAATAGCCAATATGTTATTAAAGCCGGTGCTAGCATGATCGCCACGACTCATTCGGTTTTTAATGCCCACGATCCGATGGCGGCCGCGAACAAACTCAGCCATCAGGTTATAATGCCATGCTAATTTAGTTAGCCACATTCACTCATACTTTTTATGTAAGGATATTGAACATGGAATCAATGCAGACGCTATTTGAAGAAGCCCAAAAATATATACCGGGAGGCGTCAATTCCCCTGTGCGAGCATTTAAAGCTGTCGGAGGCAATCCTGTTTATATCAATCGCGCATCAGGTGCGTATGTGTATAACACCAATGACAAGCAATATATTGACTATGTTGGTTCGTGGGGGCCAATGGTATTAGGTCATGCTCACCCGACAGTCATTAAGGCTGTACAGGAAGCAGCGGTAGATGGTCTGAGTTTTGGCGCACCTACTACGCTAGAAACTGAAATGGCGAAACTAGTGTGTGAACTAGTGCCTTCCATAGAACAAGTGCGCATGGTTAGTTCTGGTACCGAAGCGACCATGAGCGCAATACGTTTAGCGCGAGGCTACACTGGCCGAGATAAAATTTTAAAATTTGAAGGCTGTTACCACGGTCACGCTGATTCACTATTAGTGAAAGCAGGATCAGGTGCATTAACATTTGGAACACCTAGCTCACCGGGTGTTCCTATTGACTTAGCTGCACACACGTTGACACTCCCATTCAACGACCTTGAAGCTGTTGAGAAGTTATTTGAAGAATGTGGCGACCAGATTGCTTGTATTATTGTTGAGCCGGTTGCTGGCAATATGAATTGTATACTCCCGCTTGATGGTTTTCTGCAAGGCTTACGCAGCATTACTCAATATCATAAAAGCTTACTTATTTTTGATGAAGTCATGACTGGTTTTCGCGTTGCTTTAGGTGGCGCACAAGAATTATTTGGTGTGACTCCAGACTTAACCACGTTAGGCAAAGTCATTGGCGGTGGCATGCCGGTGGGTGCTTTTGGTGGCGCTAAGAAAATTATGGACTATTTAGCACCGAACGGACCGGTGTACCAAGCAGGCACTTTGTCTGGCAACCCTATTGCGATGACAGCAGGACTAGTGACGTTAAGCTTAATTCAAGAGAATGGCTTCTATGAAGATTTAGCCAAAAAGACAAAACAACTTGCACAGGGTTTAGTCATGCGCGCCAATGAGCAAGGCATCCCTCTTAGTGTTAATTATGCAGGCGGAATGTTTGGTTTCTTCTTTACTAATGAGAAAAAAGTGACTACGTTTGAGCAAGTATCTAACTGCAATTTAGATCACTTCAATCAATTCTTTCAAACCATGTTAGATCATGGCGTTTATTTAGCGCCTTCTGCTTACGAAGCAGGGTTTGTGTCTGCGGCACATACTATTGATGATATTAATGTCACGCTGACTAAAGCAGCAGTAGCGTTTGCTTCTATATAAATATTTACTGATCAAAAGAACGGGCAAATAAAATACCTTTTTCAACCCATATGTCCACACCAATCCCATTCACGAAGTGACGTATCGGGTCTTGCCCTTCTTTCAATTTAGGCAACTCACGAAATAGCTCCTTATTATAAGGCGCTTGATAAACAACTTGAATATTACCAGTGACTTTATCCTGC
>WASW01086979.1_pt1 | contig 10740 bp, 9 predicted proteins | sample 5698521 | NCBI WGS metagenome assembly WASW01 (sample SAMN11175560, study PRJNA528189) | sponge metagenome | isolation source: marine sponge | host: Leucetta | place: Antarctica: Western Antarctic Peninsula, King George Island | collected 2013-01
ATAGAGGAAAGTCCGGGCTCCGTAGGGCAAGGTGCCAGGTAACGCCTGGAGAGTGTGAGCTCATGGAAAGTGCAGCAGAAAATAAACCGCCTGTAATTTATATAGGTAAGGGTGAAATGGTGCGGTAAGAGCGCACCGCGTTGATGGCAACATGAACGGCATGGTAAACCCCACCTGGAGCAAGACCAAATAGGGGAGCGGGTTATCTTATAACCACATGTGGCCCACATGGCTCCCGGGTAGGTCGCATAAGGTGTCTGGTGACAGGCATCTCAGATGAATGATTGTCCACGACAAAACCCGGCTTACTGACCAACTCTCATCTAACATACCTCTAACAAAGAATAAACTTAAAGTAATCTCTCATCAAGGCTTGTCAAGTCCCTAATTAGCCTAAATTTTCACTTCAAATTTCCTGCTAAGTAATTGTCTTACAAGGCAAAATCCATGATAAACGACCTATTTTAGCTTGCTTTTTACTCGCTTGATTTCTATAGTGTATAAATGTGGGGAAAAGTGGTATTTAGTGAATCTATAGGGGTGGAAAAGCAAGAATGTTTCGAGGCATCACATCAACAACCATTGACGCAAAAGCGCGCATTACTGTACCGAAAGAGTACCGTGATGCTCTCAATGCTGCCTGTGGGGGACAGATTGTAATCACTGTTGATGTTGATCGTTGTTTGCTCATTTACCCGTTACCTGAATGGGAGCGATTTGAAGCGGATCTTCGCGCTTTGCCCAATGTTGGCAAGCAAGTACGTCGATGGCATCGACTTTATTTAGGACACGCTAAACCACGAGAGATTGATGGTCAATCACGAATTTTACTTCCTCAAGAACTACGGGATTTTGCAGGGCTAGAAAAAAATGTTTGCCTGGTGGGTCAAGGCAATAAATTTGAGCTGTGGGATCAAACAAGGTGGCAAGACTCATGTGAAGAGTGGTTGCAAGAAGAGGCAGGCTCAACCGCAGATGAATCTGCGTTAGAACATTTAAGCGTTTAATACGAATGCTAGCAACATCAACTCATGTGCCAGTGTTGCTCCATGAGTCTTTGCAGGGCTTAAGAATTAATGGTGGTGGCACCTATGTAGATTGCACCTTCGGACGTGGCGGGCATAGTCAGTTGTTATTGGAAAGTTTGACTAGCCAAGGTCAATTGTTTTTGCTGGATCAAGATCCAAGTGCAATTGAATGCGCGCAACAGAGATTTGGTAGTGATGAAAGAGTCAAGATCATTCATCAAACATTTGCAAATTTAGCAGAAGTAGGCAAAAGCCATGATTTGCTGAATAAGGTAGATGGTATCTTTTTCGATTTAGGTGTGTCTTCGCCGCAATTAGATGAGGCGCAGAGAGGTTTCAGTTTTAGTCACGACGGGCCATTAGATATGCGTATGAACACTAGTGCAGGTGTCACAGCAGCAGAATGGTTGGCTAGTGTTTCAGAGAAGGAATTCATCAGGGTGCTGCGTGAATTTGGAGAAGAGAGACATGCAAAAAAAATCACTAGTAAAGTATTAGAACAGCAACAGGCTTCTGCAATCATAACGACTAAACGATTAGCAGAAATTGTTAAGACTTGTTATCCATCTCATTACCAGGGGATACATCCTGCGACGAGAACGTTTCAGGCGATACGAATTGCGATAAATGAAGAGCTTCAAGCTTTGCAAAAAGGACTAGAGGCTGCCTTTGATTTATTGAATGGTGGCGGGCGTCTTGTGGTGATTAGTTTTCACAGCTTAGAAGATAGGATGGTTAAGCGTTTTATTCGTGATACTAAGCAAGAAGATTTATTGCCTAAATTACCAGTGATGCCGGAGTTGAATGATCACTTGAAATCATTGGGTAAGTTGATTCGCCCTTCGGAACAAGAGTTAAAAATAAATCCACGTTCTAGAAGTGCACGTCTTCGTATTGCAGAGAAGGTGCTTAAATGAAATTAGCTTCGTTAGTAGGCTTTTATTTGATAGTGGTGATTAGTGCTTCTGGTTTGGTGTATAGCAAACATCTGCAAAGAAGGCATTTTGTTGAATTGCAGACGCTACAAGGAGTAGGGTCGCAATTGGAAACTGAATGGGAACAATTGTTGTTGGAGGAGAGTGCTTGGTCAAATCAAGCGCGTATAGAGCAAATTGCAAGTGCTGAGTTGGGAATGCATCTGGTTAATCATTCTGATGTAGTGATGTTGGAGCTGAAATCTAAATGAGAAAAGCTAAAGAAAAAGTATTCGCTGGACGACGATACCTGCTTTTATTCGCTGTTTTTTGCGTATTCATGTTGTTATTTGCACGTGCGGCACAGCTACAGCTTTTGCATGCTGACTTTTACAATGAAGAAGGTTCAAATAGACATGTGCGCACAGTGGAAATACCTGCTAATCGTGGAGTAATCACTGATCGTCATGGGGAAGCGTTGGCAATTAGTACTCCAGTGTATTCAATATGGGCGCACCCCAAAACGGTAATGGAAAATCCACAATCCATTATAGATGCCGCCAATGTGCTAGGCCTTAATAAAAGTAAGCTAACTAAAAAAATTAAAGAAAGAAAAAATAAGCAATTTGTTTATGTGAAGCGTCATGTCTTTCCTAATGTGGCGGATGAGCTTAAACAGAAGAAAGTGATTGGGATTTCATCTGTAAGAGAATACCGACGTTACTACCCGACTGGGGAGATGGCGGCGCATGTAGTTGGTTTGACAAATATTGATGATCAGGGCTTGGAAGGTATTGAATTAGCATTTGATGATTGGCTGCATGGTTCGCCAGGTAAAAAACGTGTGTTGAAGAATGGCAGAGGTACAGTCATTGGTGATATTGGTTTAGTCACAGAGCCGCATCATGGAAAAGACTTAGTATTATCTATCGATAAACGCATACAGTATCTCGCTTATCGAGAATTAAAACGCACGATTGATCGCTATAGTGCTAAGGCAGGATCTGTTGTCGTATTGTCCGTCGATAACGGCGAAGTGTTAGCGATGGCAAACTTACCTGCGTTTAATCCTAATGATCGTTCTAATGCAAAAATCGACTCAATTCGAAATAGAGCGATCACTGATGTGTTCGAGCCAGGCTCAACAGTGAAACCATTTTTGATAGCAGCAGCAATTGAGAATGGAACTTACAAAGTTAATAGTAAAATTAATACTGCGCCTGGTTACTTTAAGATAGGTGGGTTGTTGGTCAAAGATTATCGCAATTATGGCGTGGTTGACATGAAGACCATATTAAGTAAGTCGAGTAATGTGGGTGCAGTCCGTATTGCATTGAAAATGTCTCAAGAGCAAGTGTGGACACAGTATCAGGCTGTTGGTTTTGGTCAGTTAACAGGTTCAGGGTTCCCCGGTGAGCGTGCAGGAAAGTTGGATAGCTACGCAAGCTGGAATAAAACACAGCGTGCAACGTTGGCTTATGGTTATGGTATGTCTACTACAGTGTTGCAATTAGCGCGCGCATATTTAGTGATTGCCAATGATGGTGTGTTGCTGCCGACTTCATTTGTTGTCAATGATCAAGTGGCTACTGGGAAACGCGTAATGTCTGGAAGAACGGCAAGAGCAGTTAGAAGTATGCTCGAAGGCGTGCTTACAAAAGAAGGAACAGGTAGTCGTGCAAGCATGCAAGGTTATAGTGCTGCTGGAAAAACTGGAACATCACGAAAATCTCAAGGTGGTGGGTATTCAAAAGATAATTACATTGCTTTATTTGCTGGTATGGCCCCTGCGGATAAGCCAGAAGTGGTCGTTGTTGCATTAATTGATCAGCCATCTAAAGCAGACGGTTATTACGGAGGTGAAGTCGCTGCACCTCTTTTCTCACGTATCACTGAAGGGGCATTACGTTTAATGAACGTGCCGCCCAATCTTATTGATGATAAGAAGCGTGGCTTATTGATGACAGAGTTGAGAGAACAATGAGCGCGAGTAATAGCCAGCGTGCAATGTTACTAAGTGAGCTGCTTAGCGCTTTGGTTGAGATTGATTCGTCTAAAGATGTTCGCGTGACGGGTGTCAGCGAGTATAGCGGTGATGTTGAGAGTGGCGACTTGTTTATCGCAACATCTGGTTTTGAATATGTACAAGATGCAATTGCTAATGGTGCCGTGGCGGTGATTTATAAAACATCGCTTAATACAAAAACGATAAAGATAGACAGCGCAGTGCCATTATTTGATTGCGAGGATTTGCTTGATCATATTGGTGAGATAGTAAAGTGCTTTTATGGTGATATAGACAGGGATATTAAAACTATCGCGATTACCGGGACAGATGGAAAATCCTCTGTTGCACACCTGGTTGCGCAAGCATTGGGAAAATCCCATGAAGCATGTGGATTGATTGGAACGTTAGGTTATGGTCGCATAGGCGATCTTGTAGAAGCGACACATACAACACCTCCCATATCTCGAATTGCTAGAGAGTATTTTCAATTTAAGAAAAATGGTTGCACTGCCGTAGCAATCGAAGCGTCATCGCATGGTATTGAGCAAAAGCGATTGCAAAATTTGCCTATTCATACAGCAGTGTTAACCAATATAACTCGTGATCATTTGGATTATCACAATTCAGTAGAAGAATATATAAAAGCTAAGGCAGGCTTGTTTTTTGTTCATCAACCTAAACATGCGGTGATTAATATAGATGATGCAATCGGGTGCGAATGGAGTGACCAGTTAGCATCGTTACTAAATGTGATTACATTTTCTTTGGTCAATACGCAAGCAGATGTTTATGCGTGTGACGTTAAATACTTGCCTAATGAGACAGCAATGCAACTGTCGATTAAACAGCAAATAATTGATGTAACAGTGCCGTTATTTGGTCAGTTCAACGTACTTAACATGCTCGCCGTGGCAGCAGTGCTATTGAGTGTTGGGAAAGATCACTTAGAGATAAAGCATGCGCTTAATAGCTTAGAGGCTGTTCCTGGTCGTATGCAGATTTTGAGGGCGGAGAATGTAGCCGCAGTTGTTATTGATTATGCGCATACGCCTGCCGCTTTGTTTGCTGCGTTAAATGCGCTGCGTGAGCATTGTTCGGGGAAGCTGATCTGCGTGTTTGGCTGTGGCGGTAATCGTGACGCGGGTAAGCGTCCTAAGATGGGTGAAATGGCAACACGCTATGCGGATTTCACAATCATTACTTCTGATAATCCTCGCAATGAAAATCCGCAAGAGATTGTTAATCAGATAACTAATGGTTGCATTGACAAGGATAGCTACAAAGTTGTGGTCGACAGAAAAGAAGCGATAACTAATGCTTTGGAAATGGCCGGTGATAATGATGCGGTATTAATAGCAGGTAAAGGCCACGAGAAATATCAATATATTAATCATCAAAAAATTGCATTTGATGATGTTGACGTTGCAACGCAAACATTAGCGAGGCTAGCTAATGGTTAATTGGTTGCATTTAAGCGAAGTGGCTAATATGGCGCAAGGAAAGTTGCTTGGCGATGATGTTGTGATAAATGCAATATCAACAGACACAAGAAATTTACGTGAGGGTGACTTATTCGTTGCACTTGAAGGCGAATGCTTTGATGGTCATAAGTTTATTGACGAGAGAGTAGAACAAGTGGTGCAGGCTGTTTTAGTTCATAGAGAAATTGAGACTAAGCTTCCTCAGATATTAGTGGACGATACCTTGAAAGGTTTGTCTCGCTGGGCGCAAGCATGGAGAGATAGGGTTAACCCTAACCTTGTTGCAGTAACCGGAAGCAATGGTAAGACAAGCGTAAAGCAGATGCTAAATAGTGTGTTGTCACGTATTGGAAGTACTTGTTGTACGCAGGGAAACCTAAATAACCATATTGGTGTCCCTCTAACATTATTAACCCTGCGAGAAAGTAACAAATTTGCAGTGATTGAAATGGGCGCTAACCATCATGGCGAAATTGATCACTTAACTAGATTAGGTAAGCCTGATGTTGCTGTGATTACTAACGCAGGCCCAGCCCACTTGGAGGGATTTGGCTCGATAGCAGATGTAGCGCAAGCGAAAGGCGAGATTATTAATGGCATTGAGCCGTCGGGTGCGGTGGTATTAAACGCCGATGATGAATATATCGATGTATGGCTGGAGAAGGCTAAACACTTGAAAATAATTACATTTGGGTTCTGCGCAGATGCCAATGTGCGAGGAAAGATAAGTGGTAATAATGTCTTGTCAGTTAGTGCGTGGGGAGAAAGTTTTGATATTAATTTACTGCTTGCCGGAAAACATAATGCAAGCAATGCGCTTGCTGTGGTTGCGGCCGCTTATGAAATGGGTGCGGATATAGAGAATATTAAACAAGGGCTTGAGAATGCTGATCAAATCAAAGGTAGATTGCAGCCAAAGGTAGGCATTTCTGGGGCAACCATTATTGATGATACTTATAACGCTAATCCTGCTTCACTGAGGGCAGCGATTGATGTTTTGTGTTCGCAACAAAAAGAGCCGTGGTTGGTGTTGGGTGATATGGGAGAGTTGGGAGCTAAGTCAGAAACTATTCATGCAGAGATTGGCGAAGAAGCTAAGTCGGTGGGAGTGAAAAAGTTGTTTGGGCTAGGTGAGTTGGCTAAGCATGCTGTGGATGGATTTGGAGAAAATGGATTCCACTTTGATGACCAGGCTGCATTAAGTAACGAACTATGTCATCAAGCTAATTCGGATTGCTGCATCTTGGTTAAAGGTTCACGTGCCATGCATATGGAAGTCGTGGTTAATGTTTTGATTAATAACATAACGCTACATTAGTTAAGGGTTAACGTGCTTTTATATTTATTTGAATATTTAGAACAATACAACAGTGTATTTAACGTGTTCGGGTATCTGACCTTGCGTTCAATATTGGGTGTATTGACTGCGTTAGTCATTTGTTTTGTCACTGGGCCGATGATGATTCGTCGGTTGTCAGATTATAGTGTGAAACAAAATATTCGTTCAGATGGTCCGCAGACACATTTATTGAAGGCAGGAACGCCTACCATGGGTGGAGCATTCTTGTTGTTAAGCATTCTAATAAGTACTTTATTGTGGGGTGATCTGAGTAATCGTTATCTTTGGGTGGTGTGTTTTGTCACTCTTGCATTTGGTGCGATTGGTGCTTTTGATGATATTAAAAAGTTAATTCAAGGTGGTAGCGCCGGTATTTCTGCGCGTCTTAAATATGCCTTGCAGTCGGGAGTGGCTTTAATTGCTGCTTGGTGGTTGTTTCAAACTGCGGTAGTACCCGTTGAAACAAATTTTTATGTGCCATTCTTTAAGAATATTGTCATAGATTTGGGGGCATGGTTCATCGTGTTGACATACTTTGTAATAGTCGGCTCAAGCAATGCTGTGAATTTGACAGATGGTTTGGATGGTCTGGCCATAATGCCAACAGCAATGGTGGCTGGCGCATTAGGCATATTTGCATATGTTAGTGGTCACTCCTCTTTTGCAGAGTATTTGGCTATTCCTTTTATTCCACTAGCGGGTGAGCTAGTCGTTTTTTGTGCCGCAATCGTGGGTGCTGGGTTAGGTTTCTTATGGTTTAACGCTTACCCAGCCCAAGTGTTTATGGGGGACGTGGGTGCGTTGTCATTAGGTGCTGCATTAGGTGTAGTGGCTGTATTGGTGCGACAAGAGATTGTATTGATGATTATGGGTGGGGTTTTTGTTATTGAAACACTGTCGGTAATCATTCAAGTGGCATCGTTTAAATTAACTGGAAAGCGAGTATTTAAGATGGCGCCATTACATCATCATTTTGAATTAAGAGGCTGGCCAGAACCAAGAGTCATAGTTCGTTTTTGGATAATAACTGTGATTCTAGTGCTAATCGGTTTGGCGACATTGAAAATTAGGTAGATGCAAGTGGGCGTTAATTATTCAATGAAAATTGATCCAACAAATTACTTGGTTATTGGTGCAGGAGCGTCAGGCTTGTCTGCGGTTGAGTATTTACTGGTGAGGAATAAGCAGTTTCGAATAATGGATAGCCGAGGACTGCCCCCCAATGCTGCAAAAATAAAAAAGATTTTATCTGCTGCGCAAGTATGCTTCGGTAAATTTGAGCAACAATGGTTAGAAGAAGCTGATGTGATCGTATTGAGTCCAGGCGTCTCTCCACATCTGCCTGAAATTCAACATGCTGTTAGACGTGGTGCTGAGTTATTAGGTGACGTTGAATTGTTTGCTCGTGAAGTGACTAAGCCATATATAGCCATTACAGGCTCAAATGGGAAAAGTACAGTTACTACGTTAGCCGCAGCGATTTTGGAAAGCCAAGGTCTTAATGCCAAAGCCTGCGCCAATATAGGTGAGCCTGTGTTGAATTTAGTCGATGATAAATCTATCGATGTTTATGTGCTGGAATTATCAAGCTTTCAGTTAGAAACTTGCTCATCAATAAGTCCTCGTGCTGCGACTGTGCTAAATGTGAGTGATGATCATTTGGATCGGCATGCTAGTTTTGAAGAATATGCTGATATTAAGCAATCAATATATGCCAATGCTGAACTTAAAGTGATTGCTCGTGATAGGGAGAAAAATGAACCCATAATTGTTTCAGAAGAAACACTTAGCTTTGGGCAAAACTTGCCTAACGGTAACAATTATGGGATTAAGTTAGATGAATCTGGCCGCTGGTTAATGCGTGGCGAGCAATCATTAATTAAAGCATCTGACTTATTACTACTAGGTGCGATGGGTGAGTTGAATGTGTTAGCGGCTTTAGCGCTTACAGATACATTTGTACATGATCAAGCAAAAGCCTTAGATGCAATACGAATGTTTAAAGGATTACCGCACCGTTGTGAGTTAGTGGTGGAAAACAATAATGTTCAATGGATAGATGATAGTAAAGGCACCAATGTTGGTGCTACTGTTTCAGCAATTACAAGTTTAGATCGTCCAATAGTGCTTATTCTAGGTGGCGCAAATAAAGGCGGCTCTCTGGATGAATTGATCGAAGCAGTACGTAATCGAGTTGTTCTGGTGATTGCATTTGGGCGCGACAAACAGATATTTATTGATGCGTTAAAAGATATTGTAGAAACAATTCCTCAGAATTCATTAACAGCCTCTGTTGAGTGTGCCTATCAGAAAGCAACCTCTGGTGAGGTTGTTCTATTTTCTCCAGCATGTGCCAGCTTTGATATGTTTTCAAGTTATATAGAACGTGGTTTGGCATTTCAGGTGGCTGTTAAACAGTGTGTGTTGAAGGATGAAAATGGCTGCTGATAATAAACAAATCAGTTTGCAAGAATCCATTGCTAACATAATAGACGTGCAAATGCTGCTTGCGCTGATGATTCTGTGTGGAATAGGCGTCACTATGATGACCTCAACGACAGTTGAAATTGGATATAAAAGTCATGCTGATGCTTTCTTTTATGTTAAAAAACAAATGATGTTTCTGTTGATGGGTGCATTATGTATTTTTGTTATAGCACGAATACGGTTAGTTTATTGGGAGCGACTAGGGCCGCTTTTATTGGTAGCGACAATAGCTTTATTAGTGATGGTGCTGATTCCAGGTTTAGGTACAACGGTTAATGGAAGTAGTCGCTGGATTGCCTTGGGACCAGTTTCATTGCAAGTTTCTGAATTTACAAAAGTCGCTATGATTGTGTATCTGTCGGGATACATTGTGAGGCATGGATCGAATGTGCAGCAAAACTTTTCTGCATTTATTAATCCTATGGTATTGGTGAGTATTATTGCAGTGCTATTAATGATGGAGCCTGATTTTGGGTCCACGGTGGTATTAACAGCACTAGTGTTTACCATGCTGTACTTGGGTGGAGTGCGTCTAGCCCCCTTTATATTCTCAACAGCTCTGTCCGTATTAGTGATGTATTTTCTGGCGCGAAGCAATGAAGAGCGCTGGTCAAGAGTCACAACTTTTTGGCGTCCCTTTGAAGATCCTTTGGGAGACGGTTTTCAGCTAACTCAAGCATTAATTGCGATTGGTAATGGCGGAATTTTTGGTGAAGGTTTGGGTGGGAGCATTCAGAAATTATTCTATCTAACAGAAGCTCATAATGATTTTGTGTTTTCTGTATTAGCAGAAGAGCTGGGCTTGATTGGCATAGCTATTCTATTGTGCGCGTATTTTGTATTTATCTGGCGTTGCTTTTCATTAGCGAGTAGCGCGCAAAAACAACACATGATATTTGCACAACACATTGCTTATGGTTGTGGTATTTGGTTTACCTTGCAAGCGACGATACATATTGGTGTGAATATGGGGTTGTTGCCAACTAAAGGCTTAAGTATGCCTTTTATAAGTGTAGGGGGAAGTAACCTGCTGGCAAGTTGTATTGCTGTGGGCTTATTGGTGCGCGTTTACCTGGAGGTTAATCAGCAGGGTGCAAGACGAGTACATCGACCGCGGCAAACTAGCACGCAGGAATTTCGCTCGTGAAAATGCAGCCTGTCATGATATTAGCCGGAGGCACAGGGGGGCACATATTCCCTGCATTGGCAGTGGCAAATGAACTACGTGACCGAGGTGTACCCGTTATATGGGTAGGGACGCAAAAAGGTATTGAGTCAAGAGTAGTGCCTGCTGCAGATTTTCCGTTAGTAATAATGAGTGTTCAAGGTTTGAGGGGAAAGGGTTTTTTGCAGTATGTGTGTGCACCGATAATTATTATGAAAGCACTCTATGAAAGCTTATCTATATTAATGAAGTATAAACCTTGTGTATTGTTGGGGATGGGCGGCTTTGTAGCAGGGCCATGTGCCTTGGTTGGCGTGT
>WASW01012214.1_pt1 | contig 10737 bp, 10 predicted proteins | sample 5698521 | NCBI WGS metagenome assembly WASW01 (sample SAMN11175560, study PRJNA528189) | sponge metagenome | isolation source: marine sponge | host: Leucetta | place: Antarctica: Western Antarctic Peninsula, King George Island | collected 2013-01
ATCTTCTCTCCATCCATAAAATAATTCCATGGATGAGTGGAACAGAAAAACCTTTCAAATTAGTTAGTGCAGAACACTAGTGCCGTATTCGCGACTAAATATGGAGACCACTTCCGGATTTTCTTCGCCGTAAATCTGAGGGAATAATCCTCAATTTTCTGGTTTGAAACCCATTCATTATAATGCCGGCGAACTCGGACATTTTTTTGTTGCTTCATATATTGGTTCGCCCCCGTACCAGGATAAGAATATCCTCTGTGATTGAACTGTTTATGCAGTTTTTTTTCAATCACCTTTCATTAGCAGGTTATTATATTGGGTATTTGATCGACTATTATTTATCTTAGCGGGTCTTGGGAGTTTTTTCATAAACCGATCTTCTCGAAGGTCAGCCTCACATCACTATAAGTTTACAAGGTACCATCGTCCTATCGACAGCTGTCGTACGTCAAATGACGCAGGGCAGCCATATTGCATCCCCTATAGTCAATTGACGTATACCTCTGCAAATAGCGCCAAGCTATAGCTGTAGTTCTGTCATGTCGTGGGAATAATAATCAGCAAATGCGGTCAACGCGTTGCAAAGAATTCAATACAGGTTCCCAGCACGTCAGTTACTGAGCAAAAATCTCAATCAAACAGGGATATAACAATATGTTTAGAATTAGCAAAAACTCCAAATGTCGACATTCGATGTCCATCATTCGGCGCGGGCTCATGTTTGGAATGGCAGCTTTGCCAGTCATGGCTCTCATGGCCACTAGCTCCTATGCCGCAAATGAGAAATATCCGACCAGTGTAGTAAACACGACGGGTCTGGCAGTTACTGACGACACCGTGACAATCGGTATCTTGCACTCAATCACAGGATCTATGGCAATCAGCGAGACGGGCTCTGTGCAAGCTGAAAAATTGGCGATCAAGCAGATCAACGAGTCAGGTGGAGTTCTCGGGCGTCAGGTTAAATGGATTCAGGAAGATGGTGCTACAGATTGGCCGAATTTTGCTGAAAAAGCTAAAAAACTGATCGTGAACGATAAAGTCGCTGCGGTGATGGGATGCTGGACATCTGCTTCGCGTAAAGCAGTTCTCCCAGTTTTCGAGCAGTACAACAACATGCTTTACTATCCCACCATGTATGAGGGCTTGGAAGCTTCAAGAAATATTATTTACACTGGTCAAGAGGCAACTCAGCAGATTTTAGCTGGCATTGATTGGATCATTAAAGAGAAGAATCCAAAAACATTTTACTTTGTTGGCTCTGACTACATCTGGCCCCGCACATCATTCAAAATTGCTCGTAAGCATATCGAGAATGTGTACGGTCTAAAGGTTATCGGTGAGCAATATTATCCGCTCGGCCATACCCAGTTCAATTCAGTCATCAATAAAATGAAGCTGAAGAAACCTGATGTTATCTTCTCCATTGTGGTCGGCGGTTCTAATGTTGCTTTTTACAAGCAAATCACAGGTGCCGGAGTGGATCTCACCAAGCAAACTGTCATCACCATTTCTGCTACGGAAGATGAAGTTCGCGGGATTGGCGGAGAAAACATTGTGGGCACGTACATGTTCGCAAAATACTTCCAAAGCCTCGACAACCCGAACAACAAAGCATTCATCAAAGCATTTAAGGAAATGTGGGGCGACGATATCGTTATCGGCGATGTTACCAACAATGCCTACCTTGGCCCTTGGCTTTGGAAAGCGGCCGTTGAGAAAGCGGGTAGTTTCGATATCGACAAGATAAAAGCAGTAAATGGATCGGGTATTGAGATGACCAATGCTCCAGAAGGATACGTTCGCATTCATGAAACGAACAATCATCTTTACAGCAGATTGCGTGTCGGCCGCGCTCGTGCCGATGGTCAGTTTGATGTGGTGTATGAATCTGAACTGAAAGAGCCGGATCCTTTCCCAAAAGGATACCAATAAGAAAAATGGCGACTGGCCTGGAGCACATAGTTGGTGCTCCAGGCCGACGCTTATCAAGTATTACTTGAAACAGAAAACATCTGGTCGTCCTAGGCCAGACCGTATCTCGAAAGGCCAATCATCATGTTCGGATATACTATTGGTGAGCTAGGTTCCATCTTTGCAATGCAAGGATTCGCGGGGCTAATTCTCTTTTCCGTCTTTACCTTAATGGCGCTTGGGTTGGCTATTATCTTTGGGCAGTTGGGCGTTATTAACATGGCCCATGGCGAATTCATGATGATCGGCATGTACGTTACTTACGTTATTTCGACATTTTTTGCTGAATATTTACCCAGTTTATTTGGAATATATTTCTTTGTGGCGATGGGGGCAGCCTTCTTAGTAACAGCGGTGCTTGGCGCGTTCGTAGAATGGGCAATGATACGTCACCTTTACCGCCGACCGCTTGATACGTTACTTGCGACTTGGGGCTTAAGCCTGATCTTACAACAGAGTATACGCGTCGTGTTTGGCACCCGCGAAGTTGGCGTCGTGAAACCTGAATGGATGATGGGAGCTATTTCTGTCACTGATCTGATCGACGTTCAGACATATGGAATTGTTGTGATGGGGATCACGATCTGCCTGACAATTGGTGTCATGTTTATGATGCTCAAGTCGATGTGGGGCAAACATGTCCGTGCAGTTGTTCAGAACCGTGAAATGGCTGCTGCCGTTGGAATCAATACGTCACGCGTTGACCGGATGACATTTGCAGTTGGTTGCGGCATTGCCGGTATTGCTGGCAGCGCCTTTACGATGATCAGCTCTACGGCACCTGATGCAGGTCAGCACTATATCGTCGATACATTCATGGTCGTTGTTTTTGGTGGCGCAGCTAGCCTCTGGGGCACAATCGCATCAGCATTCCTGATTTCACAGGCGCAGTCGACTTTGGAATTCTTTATGACGGGTTCTATAGCAAAAGTTGTGACGCTGCTCGTCGTGATTGGAATATTGATGATACGGCCACAAGGACTGTTCAGTCTCAAGATACGCAGTCGCTAAGGAACATATACTATGGATAGATTATTCCCGAAGAAAGACCAATTCAGCTTTATTGTGATTGCTGTATTGCTCCTTGTAATCTTGCCTTTAGGGTTGGACGTATTCCGTCTTAACCTTGTTAGCAAATACCTTACATTTGCATTTGTGGCGATTGGTCTCGTGATGTGCTGGGGTGCCGGTGGTATTCTCAGTCTCGGTCAGGGGGTGTTTTTTGGTCTTGGTGGATATTGCATGGCCATGTACCTCAAGCTCGAGGCAGCAAAGGCTGATATCGGCTGTACGCGTGCTCAGCAGGAAGTAGGTGAATGCATTGTTCAATCGACACCTGGGATCCCTGACTTTATGGATTGGGCCTCAATGACTGAATTGCCATTCTTCTGGCTGCCATTCGAAAGTTTTCCCCTCACCATCGTCATGATTCTAATCGTTCCGACGATACTGGCTTACTTTGTTGGTCTCGCCATGTTCAAACGTCGTGTTGGTGGTGTGTATTTTGCCATCATGACACAAGCCATGGCTGCGGCTCTTAGTATCTTGATTATTGGCAATGCGGGTTACATCGGTGGCTTTAATGGCATTACTGATTTGCGGACACTTCATGGCTGGGACATTCGTACTGATGACGCCAAGGTGGTATTTTATTTTGTGACAGTAGTCTTGTTACTGGTGGCGTTGTTCGCGTCGCAGCTTGTTCTCAAGAGTAAGCTCGGAAGGGTTCTCGTGGCAATGCGGGTTCATGAAGATCGTGCCCGCTTTTCTGGATATGACGTCGCCAACTTCAAGATATTCGCATTTTGTTTTGGTGCGTTACTCGCAGGTGTCGGTGGTGCGATGTTTACCCTCAACGTTGGGTTTATTCATCCCACATTCGTTGGAATTGTCCCATCGATTGAGATGGTTATTTTCTGCGCAGTCGGCGGGCGGTTCTCAATCTATGGTGCCGTATATGGTGCCCTGCTCGTGAACCTGGCGAAAACGGTATTCTCTGAGGCTTATCCAGAACTTTGGCTTTTTGCCATGGGGGCCATGTTTATTGGTGTTGTGATGGCATTCCCAGAAGGTTTGGCAGGTCTATACAAAGTTTATATCGAACCTCACCTCCTAAAGCTCCAACGCAGCGGTAAACCGCCTTCTGCGACAGAACCGGCTGAATAGAGGAAATGGAAATGGAAAACGCACATCTTCAAGACAGCATTCTTTCTGTCGAAAACCTCACTGTCTCTTTCGACGGCTTTAAGGTCGTAGATGATTTATCATTACAAATCAAAACGAACGAACTCCGTGTTATTATCGGTCCAAATGGCGCGGGTAAGACAACTGTTCTCGATCTAATCAGCGGTCGAACCCCGGCAACATCAGGGTCCATCAAGTTTCGTGGTCAAGAATTGAGAAATATGAAGGAGCATGAAATTGTTCATGCTGGTATCGGTCGGAAATTTCAAACGCCGTCAGTATTTGAAGATCTGACGGTTTTCGAAAATCTTGAAATTTCGTTTCCTCGCGGTCGGAATGTATTTGGCTCTCTCTTCTTTAGACGAGATAAAGAAGTGCAGGATCGTATTCAAGAAGTTGCTGAAACCACATATCTGGATGAAGTGCTTCACTCTGAAGCAGGCTCACTAAGTCACGGACAAAAGCAATGGTTAGAAGTCGGGATGTTGTTGATTCAAGATCCCGCTCTCCTGATGCTGGATGAACCTGTTGCAGGCATGAGTAAAAGCGAACGGGTTAAAACAGGCGATCTGCTTCGTAAAATCGCCCAGGGTCGATCTGTAATTGTGATCGAACACGACATGGCCTTCGTGAAAGACATCGCACATTGGGTAACCGTTATGCATCAGGGCAAAGTTCTCTCCGAAGGAGAAATGGATGTGGTGCAAAAGGATCCCAAAGTTATCGAAGTCTATTTGGGTCATAGCTAAGAAGGAGCACGACGTCATGATGAATATCAAAGACTACCACGTATCGTACGGACAAAGTGAAATCCTTCACGGGATAAATATTGATGTTAAACCAGGTGAAATCGTTGCCGTAACTGGTCGAAACGGCATGGGTAAAACCACCTTAATGAAGTCGATTATGGGCATTACGCCATGCAATGCGGGCTCGATAATTTTTGACGGCGAAGACATCACAAATTTGCCCACTCATGAACGCGTGAAAAAGGGCGTCGCCTATGTTCCTCAAGGACGAATGATTTTTTCGACAATGACTGTTGAAGAAAATATCGAGACTGGATTGGCCGGGTCGAACAAAAAAACTATTTCGAACGATATTTATGAGCTTTTTCCCGTTTTACTCGAAATGAAGGACCGTCGCGGCGGCAATCTATCCGGGGGCCAGCAGCAGCAACTCGCGATCGCACGAGCTCTTGTCTCAGAACCTAAAATCCTTCTTCTTGACGAACCGACGGAAGGCATTCAACCGTCCATTATTAAAGAGCTTGCTCAGGTTTTAAGGCAAATTAGAGACGAACGTGGGCTCAGCATCTTATTCTCAGAACAAGTCCTGAGTTTTGTCATGGATGCTTCTGACCGTATCATTGTGATTGAAAATGGACGCATTGTTCATGAAAACAATCGTGCCGACGTCGATGAAGAAACACTTGTGCGATACTTATCTGTGTAAATATTCGGTTCGCCAACGATGATTGACTGGCAGCAAACTATCGTCCAACGCCGTGAGCATGTATAACCTATAACCCTCATATGAGGAGGCTCACAGCTTAGGACATACCAATCCTCCAAATCCGAACAGGGGAAGGCTTTGTCAGATTAAATCGGCTTGAGGAGGATAGTTTCGGCAGATAGCTTTTTTGGATGAAAATTCCATTCTGCTATTTCAATAGTTCGCCCGAAGTCATTCGTCTTGCCGTGGTGATGTATATCCGCTTCCCTCTGTCGTTGCGGCAAGTCGAGGATACGCTTCATGAATGCGGCATCGACATTTGCCACGAAACCGTGCGGTTCTGGTGGAACCGGTTCGATCCGTCGTTTCCTGCAGAAATTTGAAAACGCCAGGTTCATCGTCATTCGCACTCAAATTTCTAAAACGTTCGATGAAGCGTACGGTTGACCTGCGTCGATCGTGACGGACAGGCTTCGATCATACCGAGCGGCAATGAACGTGGTCGGCAATGCGTCTGTCCAAATATGGCAAAGATGGCATAACAACCAGTCCGAAAACTTACATCAATCGTTTCGACGACGAGAAGACGCGATGGCCAGGTTCAGGGACATAAAGTCTCTGCAGAAGTTCGCTGCTGTTCACGCTTCGACCTACAATCATTTCAATAACTGCAACATTTTCAAACAAGATCGAGCCGAAGCTCTGCCGAATGGTATCAGCTTGCCGTCGTAAGTGTTCACATACGGCTATATTATTACTCATCAGGTTCCCATATAGGGAGGCCATCTCGATTGCCCCATTCCTGCCAGGACCCTACGTAATTTCGGATGCGTGGGTAATCTAGCAAGCGAAGTGCTAAATAAGCATGGGCTGAGCGATAACCGGTGTTGCAATAAAGCGTGATCTCTTTGTCAGAAGTAGCGCCCAATCCATCAAAGGCGGCTCGCAATTGATCAGCGGGTTTCATACTGCCGCTATCATGGTCGTATAAGTCTTCCCAGTCTCGATGTTTAGCAGAAGGTATGGCGCCACCATGGCGCGCACGTTTGTCTGTTCCAAGGAATTCCCCACGGCTCCGGTTGTCGACAATCACACAGTCTGAGTCGCCTATGGCGTCGAGCACACTGATATACGTGGCAACGGTTTCCATATCGGGTGTGCTTATAAATTTGACAGGCTTGGGTGTATTGCTCTCAGTTTCAACGGGTAGTCTTGCTGCAATCCAGCCAGATATGCCACCGTCCAGGACATGTACATCAGTATGGCCTAAGTATTCTGCGAACCAGAAGCCTCGTGCTGCGCACATGTCGGTAAACTCGCCAACGAAGAGAATAGTGTCTGTCTCTTTAACGCCGCGCCATCCTAAAAGGTTTGCCCACATTCGCGTAAAAGATTCCAGGGGAGCTGGATCGGTGTCGTCTGTATTTACAAAATACAGATCGAAGTGCCGAGCACCTGGAATACGACCTTTAGCAAAATTCTCTGCTGACCGGGTATCAATGATCGAAAGGCCTGGTTGTCCCAGTCGTTCTCGCAGCGCCTGAGGAGACCATAATAAATCTGCATTGATATAGCCGCGTTGAGCAATGTCCATTACGTAAAATCTCCAGTTAGTTGCGCCATAAACATTCTAAGCCAAGATCGTCTCAATGGTTTCCTGCACTGAGAGCGCGGCGCGGAAATCTGGGAGTTCATGTGGCATACCTTTCATAAACTGTGACAGATTGTCGAGCTGAGCGATTCGTCCTGTCTGCCTGGGGTCGGCGATCTCTGTCATGGCTGGTGCCCATGCAGGTCCTTCGGAAATATAGGCGTTATACCAGTCATCCAGGCGACATGATTTTTTGCTGCCCCAGACCGTGAATTCAATACGGTCAGGGCCAGTGCCACCTACGCCGCCAGCGACGGAAACAGGTATCCCGTTGCTTTCTAATTCTGACCACACATGTGTCTCAGCAGATGAACCCGACGGACCGTCGGGATAGCGTACATGCGAATTTTTGATCTGGGTTGTGCCAAAGATGCTCTCGGTTAGATAAATGAAATGAGAGAGGACTTCGCGAACATAGCCACCTTGAGCTCGTTCGCCTAACCATCCTGCATCTTCCTGCCATGCACGCGGCCATTTACTGAAGTGCAGCCGGATATCGATCGTGTCAACAATGCCGAACTCTCCTTCGGCATACAAAGATCGAACAAAATTCCGGCTTGGGCTGGAGGCAAATGAGAAATTGACCACATTTGGAATGCCGGATGCCTCGAAGGTCTCAACGAGTTTCCTTGATTGAGTGATATCGACGGCGAGGGGCTTTTCACAAAATACAGGTTTGCCGTTTGCTGCAGCGGCAAGCGCGTACTCGACATGCCATGCCGGTGGGCAAGCGATGTAGACCAGATCAATATCAGCGCTGGTGAGGATTTCTTCCGCAGTGGCGGCTTTAGTCATGTCGGCTCTTGTGCCTGCTGGATCAAACACAGCTGTCACATCGAAATCAATGTGCGTTACCATATTGTCGAACATGCGCTGTCCCATGATGCCAGCGCCAATCATTCCCACCCGATACGTCATCTCTATTCCTTAGTTTATTATGCGTCACTCTAAGATATAGGATGCGCGGCGATGATAAAATAGAGTGCGTAGGTAATTTTCGCGCCGGTTGGTTCACTACTATAGCGAAAGTGACATTTGCTCAGTACAGTGAATTCAACTGTACATATGGAGAGAATAGATGCCGCTACATTTCCAATCAGAAGAGTATGCGGCGCGCCTTGAAAGTGCGCGTCGTTCTCTACAGTCACGCGGGCTGGACGGTATCTTGATGTTCGCGCCCGAAAGTCAGTATTGGATATGTGGGTATGATACATTTGGGTTCGCGTTGTTCCAGTGTCTGATCTTGAGCTCGTCTGGGGAATTGCATCTGTTGACCCGTGCGCCTGACTTCCGCCAGGCACAACAAACATCGACGTTATCTGATGATCAAATCCATATCTGGAAAGATGTTGAAGGTGTAAATCCGGCGGAGCATTTGGCTGCGCTTTTGAGTGATCTTGGATTACTCGGCAAAAATTTGGGCATTGAGACTAAAACGGCTGGCTTGACGGCATTCAATGGCGATCTTGTTAAGGCTGCCCTGGCACTTGAAACGACATTGTCAGAAGCCTCTGATCTGGTTTCTTTGCTTCGGCGTATCAAAAGCCCCGCCGAAATCGACTGCACACGAAAGGCTGCAGCGTTGTCGGACGCCGCCCTTGATGCCGCAATTAATACGACGTATGGCGGCGCATTTGAGGGAGATATTTTGGCCGCGATGCAAGGAACTGTATTCGCAGGTGGAGGCGATTACGCTGGAAATGAGTTCATTCTGGGATCAGGTGAAGCGGCGTTGTTGTGCCGATATCAATCAGGCCGTCGAAATTTGGATGAGACGGATCAATTGACGTTGGAATGGTCGGGTGCGTGGCGCCGATATCATGCGGCGATGATGCGCACGCTGGTGATTGGACCTGCGAACGATACGCAAATTAGCATGCACGCGGCTGCTGTTGAGGCTTTGGTCGCGTGTGAGGATGCGATCAAGCCGGGCGCCCCAATGGGTGACGTGTTCGATGCACATGCCCGAGTATTTGATAGCCATGGCCTGTCTCATGCGCGGCTCAATGCCTGTGGCTATGGGATGGGGGCTGTCTACAATCCGATTTGGGTCGATTTTCCGATGTTTTATGAGGGTAATCCGCTCCCGATGGAGCCCGGCAATGTCTTCTTTATGCATATGATATTGATGGACTCTGAGACCGGTCTTGCGATGTGTTGGGGCCATTCCGTGTTGCTTAAAGAAGATGGCGTTGAGCGTTTGAGTCGCCAGCCATTGGACCTTGTAACATGTTAATTTTGCCATATTGACGCGTTTGGATTGCACCTAAAGTCTGATACTCGTAATCTCCAAATCTCAATGAGCGGATAGGAAATTCGATGTCTGATAAAATTGGTGTGATGATTTGTGGTCATGGATCACGTAGCCAGGCTGCGGTCGATGAATTTGCCCAACTCGTGACGCAAATGCCGGACGAGTTTTCTGATTGGCCTGTCGAGTATGGCTATCTTGAATTTGCCAATCCTCTTATCCGTGATGGGTTGGATAGCCTAAGAAGCCAAGGTTGCACGCATATCCTCGCTGTGCCGGGCATGTTGTTTGCCGCGATGCATGCCAAAAACGATATTCCAACGGTCTTGAATACCTATGCCAAGAAGCACGGCATCAAAATTGAATTTGGCCGTGAGCTGGGCGTTGATAGCAAAATGGTCAGCGCTGCAGCGTTTCGGATTGAAGATGCAATTGCCCGCGCAGACGAAGAAAATGGCCCTGTCAACCGCGAAGATACATGCCTGGTTGTGATCGGTCGTGGATCGAGTGATCCGGATGCGAACTCAAACGTTTCGATGATCGCACGCTTGCTGCTGGAGAAAACGCGCCTCGGATGGTGTGAAGTTGGCTATTCTGGCGTGACCTTCCCGCTTGTTCAGCCTTGTCTTGAGCATGTGGCAATGCTTGATTTTAAGCGTGTTATTGTTTTCCCGTACTTCCTGTTCACGGGCATTCTCATCGATCGTATTTATGGCTTCACTGATAAGGTTGCCGAAGCACACCCCGATATCGAATTTGTGAAGGCTGGGTATCTGAACGATCATCCCAAAGTTAAGGCGACGTTTGCAGAGCGGGTCTCGGAAATCCTTAGTGGGGATAACGCGATGAACTGCACAATGTGTAAGTACCGCGCCCAGGTTCTTGGCTTCGAAGGCGAAGTGGGCATGGCGCAGGAAAGCCATCATCATCACGTTGAAGGGCAGGGTGCGAACGCTCCGGGCTCGAACGTCGAAGATTGTGGGTTATGCGATTCGTTTTGCACGGGCGCGTGCCGCCTGGTGATGATGGATGAACATCAGCATGCACACGATCACGGTCATGATCACGCACATCATCACCCAGCCTACCCAAGGGCTGATCATCCTCTCGGCCCTGAAAGTGTCAGAAAGCTTATGAACGACTAGTGTTCTGCACTAACTAATTTGAAAGGTTTTTCTGTTCCACTCATCCATGGAATTATTTTATGGATGGAGAGAAGATG
>WASW01003661.1_pt1 | contig 10717 bp, 13 predicted proteins | sample 5698521 | NCBI WGS metagenome assembly WASW01 (sample SAMN11175560, study PRJNA528189) | sponge metagenome | isolation source: marine sponge | host: Leucetta | place: Antarctica: Western Antarctic Peninsula, King George Island | collected 2013-01
ATCAAAAGCAGATCTCAAAATTCATAGCCAATTACAAGCCGTGAACTTGTCGCATCAAATAGACATCCTGCATGCATATAACAAGAGACGATATAATTCTTACAGATAAAGCAAGAGTTGCTTCTATCCAGCTAAATATTGGTGAAGAATCTCCATGGCACTTACATTCAGAAGTAACAGAAAATGTAATCTGCCTAAATGGACAAATAAAGTTGCAATATGGTAGTCAAGGTGAATTCATGGTTTTATCCCCTGGTCAAAGACATGAAGTACCACCAAAAAAAATTCATAATCTCATTAATTTAAGTAACGAGAAATCAGCTTACTTGCTTGTGCAAAATGGAGCTTATGACTTTATCCCAAGCAACTCATAACAAATTTCTCAACTGGACGCCTGCTAACGCAGTCGCCTGTTAGCTCAACCGTTATGTGCTTTTTCGGTTGTCCCGCAGTATAAATTTTAGATTCAGGAAGGAATATGAGATTAGTAAAAGCTAGAGTAGAAAATTATCGTAGCATAATCGATTCAGGTGAATTTAGTATTGAGAGCCTTAAGACAATCTTGGTTGGGCCAAACGAAGCAGGTAAAACTGTAATACTTCGTGCGCTTCAGCAATTAAATAAACCAGAAGGCGTTGATGGATTCGATGCTCTTAGAGACTATCCAAGGTCAAAATACAATGAAATCACTACGGGTCAAGTCAACGCCGAGGATGTTACTGTAGTTACAGGGTTTTTCGAACTTGAAGACGAAGATAAAGCTCTGGTCCCCTCTGAATACCACAACTGTAAATACAAGTTATATCGTAATTTGAACAATAAGGGATACCCCTCTTTAGTAGATGCACCAGAGAAAAAGAAATTCTGCGATATCAGTAAAAATTTGATTCGTATGGCGTCCCGTATGGACAAGCAATATGCGAAAGAAAATGAAAGCGAGACTAGTACCAAGCCCTCAGTCGCATTAGATGAGATCACTTCTGACTGGAGCGAAAATACTCGCATTTCAAATGAGAACGCCGAACAATTAAGGGGATGGCTAAATGCCCACTTAGCGCTTGTAGATGAAGAGAATGCCACTGAAGAAAAAAGACATGATAAACTTCTGTCCGTCACAAATTTTAATGCGAAGCAAGATGAAGTATTAAAAACACTTGACGAACGTACTCCCGTTTTCATTCTGTTTAATAACTATTTTAACGTGAAACCATCTATTCATTTGGAGCATCTTGCTCAACGAGTTGACGGAAATCTGTTGGATGATAAGTATTATGATTACGGGAATTTATGCCTACTTAAATTACTTGGGTTTACTGCTCGAAAGCTAGCAACCTTGGGTTCAACCCCTAGTCCAAATATTAATGATGCTGACGCCCTAAAACTGTACCGCGACAATCTAGATTCAAGAGCCCACCAGCTAAATGCAGCGAGTGTTAAGTTAACTAAGGGGATTAGATCTGTATGGATGCCAAATCCTGATAGGCCAGAAGCCGATAAACTAAAAGTTACTGCTGATGGGCAATATTTGAAAGTTGTCGTTGAAGATGACCTTGGTGTGGAAATAGAACTAGATCAAAGGTCAGGAGGGTTTCAATGGCTGGTATCTTTCTTCGTGGTATTTTTCGCGGAAGCCATGGATAAGCATAAGAACACAATTCTTCTACTGGATGAGCCAGGGATGAGTTTACATGCCTTAAAACAAAGAGACTTTAGAGAAACTATTTCTCGACTATCAAAAGGGAATCAGACGTTATTTTCTACTCATTCGCCATTTTTAGTTGGCCCTGATGAACTGGATATTGTTCGAGTTGTTGAGATGAAAAGCCGAGAAGCTGGAACCGCAGTTCATACAACATTATCTTCGGAAGACCCTGCAGGAATGCTGCCATTACAAGAAGCTCTTGGTTACGACCTTGCCAGTAGCTTTTTTCCCAACAACGGAATTTAATATTAGAAGGGATCACAGACTATTGGTATATAGAGGCAACATCCGAGTTATTTAAAGCCGCAGGTAAGCCTTCAGTAAATGACAAAATAGCACTTGTCTTCGCAAATACAGCTGGAAAAGTAGTTTACTACGCAACGATTCTTCACGCTCACAAACTTAAAGTCGCAGCTTTGTTAGATTCCGACAGTGCGGGTGATCAAGCAGCACAACAGGAAAACCTTGTCCATACCCTAGGGAACAAAAATATCCTGAGGACAAAAGATTATTGTGATGTTGGTAAAGCGGAGATAGAAGATCTATTGAGGGCTACGCTGGCAAGTATCGTTAAGTCTGAGTATGAGCATGATTTGTTGGAAAAATCAGAGCAACAGGCAAGTCGCCCAATTGTCGAGCTTTTCTCTAAGGAGATTGAGGGATTTTCTAAATATAAGTTGGACAAGGAATCACACATATGAGGACTTCAATGCCAATGAAATTTCCCAGCGGGAAAAGCTTTTTGAATCTATAAATAAATCACTTGAGTAATTGGTCTCGTGAAGGCACATAACAAAAACAGGCAAGGCGACGCCAAAAAGCGGCGCGCTTGCTGTAGGCGTTATATACCAAGGAGTTTCGATGTCTGACTTAGCTAATACACCAAAACCTCCATATTATGCGGTTATCTTCACATCTACCCTCAAAGAGAGTGATGATGGTTACGGAGAAGAAGCTAATAAAATGGCCATGAATTATGGTACAAATCTTTTAAGGTTCGAGTATCAAAAGTAGAACGTGACTATGGTATATAACAAGTCAAAGCACTCGGAAGTCAAAACCTTCGTTCCTTCGTCACTACGGTTTTGCCTCCGGTGTTTGAGGCGTTAGCAAGCTATTTAGGAGATTAAATTGAATAACCAAGTATCGGTATACAATGAAGATGGATCACTAAGAATTGTTGATGTAAGTAAGTTGACACGTTTTTTCAATTTTGTAGTTGATTACATCGCTGTAATTTTTTTCGCATTTATAACCGTGATCATTATTGGCATTGCTTTTGGGGAGCAAGGTATTGAGTATTTGAAAACATACCCTGATTTTATTTTCGGTTTATTCATTTATTTAACTTACTATATTGGGTTTGAAGCAATAACGGGCAGAACAATAGGTAAGTATATTGCAGGGACAAAAGTTGTTAATGAGATGGGCGAAAAAGCCTCTTTCAAACAAATCTTAATAAGATCCATCTGCAGAACTATTCCATTTGAGCCATTATCATTTTTTGGAGCAATGGGCAGAGGTTGGCACGACAGCATGCCAGACATGTATGTTACTAAGTGTCGGTAAGATTGCTAACAAATCATTCAAGTTCGCCACTACGTGGCCGGACGCCCGTTACACGGGCGCCGCTTAATTCAACCGTTATATGTCTAATAAGTACTAATGGAAATACTTCTAAACGTAGCGGATTGGATTCTAGGTTTGTTTGCTGATGCAGCAGACGAATTAAGGAATTTTATTGGTTTCCAAGCGAGTCTATTATTTGCTTTTGGTCTTTTAGTATTTTCAGGGTTTATGACTTTCAAGGCAAAGAGAAAATATATTAGAGTGGGTGCTGTATTACTTGCGATTGCATCTTTGTGTTTTCTATTTTTTGTTTTACTCGTTGACGGAATGTCTACAAGAAATGCTATTTAAAGATCCCAGAGTATCTAGTCTTAAATTAGTTCATAGTTTATGCGCTAGAACATATAACAAGACGTTGCAACTGGACAAAGTGCCCGCTACGCGCGCACTTTGCCACTGAACGTAGCGTTAGGTGTCTAGGTGGATAAGCATAAATTTGTGTATCTCATTGCTTGTCAAGGAGATTTATACCCATACATAAAGATTGGGAAAACAATTAACCTATACAATCGACTGTCTAATATTCAAACAGGTTGCCCCCATACAATAAATCATGTTTTTATTATTAGTTCGGTCTATGAGGAGGAAGTTCTAGGCTTAGAAAAGCTCCTTCATCGATTGCTACCTTTTAGGCTTAGGGGTGAATGGTACAAGGGAACACGGAGTTTCTTTGATGCACTAGATGAAATTCTATATAAAATTAAGGGACTTATATACTTAGTGCCAATATTTAGATTACATGACGCCTGCTGAATTTGAAGCAAAAAATGGGTAGTATTAAATCGTCCGTTTTATTGGGGGAACCTCAGTCCCTATTTCGACTAAAGCTCGCTCGGTGAGCTAGGCGTTATGCGCAATATAAATCTACAAACTATATTTTTAATAACAGAGGACAAACAACGTTTTTAAAAATTAAAACTCCATCCATTTTTATTCTAATCGTGGCTTGTCGCCCTTCGTATCTTCAGGTGATTGGTAAAGTAGGTATATGTATATCCGACATTTCATGCATCACTCGAACGACCTGGCAGCTGTATCCAAATTCATTGTCGTACCAAACGTAGAGAACTGCCCGATCGTCTTCAACGATCGTTGCTTGTGAGTCAAGCACGCTGGCATGACGAGAACCCACTAAATCAGTGGACACTATTTCATTAGATGCCGTGTAATCAATTTGATTTTGCAAATCTGAATTGAGCGACATTTGGCGAATATAGTCGTTCAGCTCTTCCTTAGTCGTGGCATTATTTAAATTCAAATTCATGATCGCCAACGAGACATTCGGCGTCGGTACGCGAATGGCGTTACCGGTTAAAAGCCCTGCCAGTTCAGGCAACGCTTTGGCCACGGCCTTCGCTGCACCCGTTGTACTAATCACCAGGTTTAAAGGTGCACTACGACCCCGACGAGGGGACTTGTGATAATTATCAATCAGGTTTTGGTCATTCGTGTAAGAATGCACTGTTTCAATATGCCCATTACGTATTCCAAACTTATCATTGATTGCCTTTAAAACAGGTGTAATGGCATTGGTAGTACAACTAGCAGCCGAAACAATTTTATCTTCCGCTGCAATCATGTCTTGATTAACACCATAAACAATATTTTTGATACTTCCTTTTGCGGGTGCAGTCAGTAGCACTTTGTCCACGCCTTTTGATTGCAAATGCTGGCCCAACCCTTCTTCGTCAGACCAAATACCAGTGTTATCCACCACTAACGCATCTTTTATTCCATAGGCGGTGTAGTCAATTTCAGCAGGAGACTTTGCGTAGATGACTTTGATAAAGGCACCATTCGCCTTAATCACTTTATTTTCTTTATCGATTGATATGCTGCCATTAAAGGCGCCGTGTACTGAGTCACGCCTTAACAGACTCGCGCGTTTTTCCAGATCATCTTCATCGCTAGGACGAACCACAATCGCCCGTAAATTCAATAAGGAACTGGGCCCGGCTCGTTCAATCAACAATCGCGCTAGTAATCTCCCTATTCGGCCAAAGCCATATAAAACAACATCTTTTCTATTCTCGACATCACTGTTTTTCCCAATGATTTCCAATTCCTTTTCCAGATACTGTTTTTTTGAAAGGCCATTGGCTTGATCAAGATTTAAATAACGATATGCTAATTTTCCGATATCTACGCTTGCTGGTGCAAGGTCCATTTCACTTAAAGCTTTTAAAAATGGAAGAATCTCACGCAACCGGAGTTTTTTCTCCTCGTGTAATTTAACTGCTTTATGCGCCTTGATAATGTCTATCGCAGAAGCATTGACCAGCGGTTTACCGTAAATGGAAATTTCAATGCCTTTATTCCTGAATAGCTGCCCGATAATTGGCTGCATCGTTTCTGCAAATGTCTGGCGCTCTTGCCAGCTGGTCAGGTATTGCTCTTCGAGAAGCAGTGTCATTAAGCTTAAGCCCTGGTTTGGTTAGTTGAAAGATAGTCTGTTACCTAAACACCCTTTACAAGCGTTTATATGGAAAAAATCAATGGGGTCAGACTCATTGCTGTCCCACTTAGCGGGCAATAAAAAAGCTTAAACCCAATTTTGATATACAATGTAAGTGCGAACAAACGTTGTAATAATAGGATTTAAGCGATGGCTCATCATAACACCGTCTTTTCCCAAATTCTAAAATTAGTACCGAGACATGAATTTTCGACACTTGCCAAAGTACACGATGGCCAACGTCGTCGCGATGCGATGAGTCGTTGGACTCAATTTGTCGCGCTCGCGACAGCACAACTAGCCGCAGCAAATCAATGGGGTCAGATTGACCCCATTGATTTGCTTTGATGTTGAATTCACCGATTATACCAATCTATATTAAGCTAACTTTTTGTAGCTATTTTGGGACTATTGGCGCCTTGTAAGGCTCACTTTTTTGTTGCTGGTTTACCGTTACATATTGTTGAAGCAAGCACCTTTTTAGCTAGGCGTGATGTGTGTTGGTTGAATGGCTGGTATGGAATCGCTTCGCTCTCCACACAGCTGGGCGTTATACAAAAATCACAACGGGTAATATTTGTACGGTATAATGTACAAAACTATTTATAGGGGTGATTAAAATGCATAGATTAAGAGTAGATCAAGATATAAAACCTTTATCTGAATTTAGGGCTGGAGTTTCTTCATTTTTCAAACAAGTCAAAGAAACTAAAAGGCCTTTAGTAATTACGCAACATGGTAAAGGTGTTGGTGTTTTACTTGATGTTCAAGAATATGAAGAGATGCAAAATACAATCGAACTTCTTCAAGATGTACACAAATCTCTAGCCCAAATAAAAGAAGGTAAAGGAATAGATCATGCTGAAGCTAAGAAGCTTGTTCTAAGTAGGCTCAGCAGTTAATGGAAGTTGAGTGGTCTCCATTATCAATTCAACGAGTATTGGAATTAGCAGATTATATTGCTCTAGATAAACCTGACATTGCTTCACAATCGGCGTGTAATATTTTTGATTCTACGGAAAAATTAAAGGAACACCCAAAACTTGGTCGGGTTGTCCCTGAAATAAATGACAATGACTTTAGAGAATTAATTGAAGGTGATTATCGTGTGGTTTATTGGCTTGGTACTTCTAAAATATCAATTCTAACAGTTTGTCATGGAAAACAATTACTCCCTATTGACGAAGTGAAATAAGCTAAAATGTATTGTTCTGGTCAAGTCATAGTGGACACTTTCAATTCGGATAATTCAAATTTCATCGGTGATAGGTCATCATTAGCTGAATGTGACCGATCAATATTGTAATAGTGCATAGGTGTGTCACCTGCTAAGTTTGAAGAAATGTATTTTTTGGAATCAACTGATGTCTAGTAAATACTGGGAAGTCCACTGACTAAGAACACAATAAATAGCAAAGCACCGGCCGATATACGTGATTCATGCTTAATAGAAACACGCCTATACAAATGCACGAATGCAAAGGCACTTAATCCAGCAACAAATGCTAAATAGGAAAACTGGAGCACTGTAGATACTTACATAACATTATTGTATATCAAGTAACTACAGTACTTTACGCACTACTCTACGCTCTAAATAATTAGAGGCCCTGAATTCCACCTTTTGTCAGTTGAGTGGGGTCTAGCAATTTGACAAGTTCTTCTTCTGACAGATCTGTTAACTCCATTGCAGACTCGATCACAGTTAATCCTTCTGCGTAAGCCTTCTTAGCAACAGCAGCACCTTTTTCATATCCGATCACACTATTGATGGCTGTCACAAGAATTGGATTGCGACTTAATGCCTCAGTTAATGCCTCTTCGTTGACAGTGAATCCTTCAATCGCTTTATCTGCCATTAAACGTGCACTACTCGATAATATTTTAATACTTTGAACTAAATTATATGCAATCACTGGAAGCATCACATTTAATTGAAAATTACCTGCTTGACCAGCAACAGTGATTGTCGCGTCATTTCCAATAACCTGCGCACATACCATGGCTGTCGCTTCCGGAATCACAGGGTTTACTTTACCCGGCATAATGCTACTGCCTGGTTGCAGTGCTGGTAAGGCGATTTCACCTAAGCCGGCTAAAGGCCCAGAATTCATCCAACGTAAATCGTTAGAAATTTTCATCATGCTGACAGCGACTGTTTTTAATTGCCCACTCATTTCTACCGCCGCATCTTGAGAGCTTAATGCCTCAAATTTATCAGGCTTAGTGCTGAATGGAATATTTGTTAGTGTCGTCAAATGTTTAACTAATTTATCAGCAAAATCTGGGTGCGCATTAATACCTGTACCCACAGCAGTTCCACCTTGAGCAAGCTCATGTAAGAATTTCAAAGCATTGTTAATTCTCACCTGGCCGTTTTCAATTTGTGTCGCCCATGCATTTAACTCTTGCCCCAGAGTCACAGGCATTGCGTCCATAAGGTGAGTTCGCCCAGTCTTCACATAACCATCGACTTGTTTAACTTTGCTACGGAGAGCTTGAGACAAATGCTCTAACGCAGGAAGAAGTTCTTCATGAATCGCTAAACATGCACTGACATGAATCGCCGTAGGGATAATATCGTTAGAACTCTGCCCCATGTTCACATGATCGTTGGGGTGCACATCAACCGTAGCAATATGTGCAATCACTTCATTGGTATTCATATTGCTACTCGTCCCAGAGCCTGTTTGAAAAACATCCACCGGAAAGTGTTCATCCAGCTCACCACTACTGACTCTTTTAGCCGCATCAACAATGGCACTGGCTATTTTTTGGTCAAGCAAACCCAGCTCTTCATTGGCCATTGCGCAAGAAGCCTTTAACAAGCCTAACGCTTTTATAAACTCTCTAGGCATAGCCAAACCACTAATGGGAAAATTATTCACTGCACGCTGCGTTTGAGCTCCATATAAAGCGTCTTTTGGCACTTGCAACTCGCCCATACTGTCTTTTTCAATTCTAAAATTGTCACTACTCATGTGTTTTCCTATTCTACTATTTTGTAAATGCAAACCTGATGATGGCCTGTAGTATAATGGTTACCCCCTGCATGTTAGAAGTAGAATTGAAGCAAAATGGAGAATTCATGGAATTAAATACCCTCAGCGCAGTGACACCGATCGATGGGCGATACAACAAAGCCACACTGAAGCTTCGTGAAATATTCAGCGAATATGGGTTGATTCGTAGCCGCGCCATTGTTGAAGTAACCTGGTTGATTCGCCTAGCGGACACCAAAGAACTTAATGATATCCCGACTCTAAGTGAGACAGGTCGAAAAAAACTTAATGATTTAATCGATAATTTCTCGATGACAGATGCTGAGCGCGTCAAAGAAATTGAAGCAACCACCAATCACGATGTTAAAGCTGTTGAGTACTGGTTAAAAGAATCTGTTAGTGATGACGATGACCTTAAAGAACTATCAGAATTCTTTCATTTCGCCTGCACTTCAGAAGACATTAACAACTTAGCCTATGCATTAATGCTAAAAGAAGGTCGTGATTTATTAATCAACATTGAGATTAATATTATCGAACAGTTAAGAAAATTCTCTCAAGAATTAGCAGAATCCCCAATGTTATGTCGCACCCATGGACAACCGGCAACACCATCAACGATGGGTAAAGAATTTGCCAATGTATGTCATCGCCTAGAGCGACAAATCGCTCAATTAAATAATATAGAATTACTAGGCAAACTAAATGGAGCGGTAGGAAACTTTAATGCGCATATGACTGCCTACCCTAACGTAGAGTGGGAACAAGTGTCTCGGCTAACCATTGAATCATTAGGATTACATTACAATCCTTACACAACACAGATCGAACCACACGACTACATTGCAGAACTTTGTCACAACATACAAAGAATCAATACCATTAGCATCGATCTGTCACGTGATATCTGGTCTTATATTTCAATCGGTTACTTCACTCAAAAAGTCGTCGCAACAGAAGTTGGCTCTTCAACCATGCCACACAAAGTCAATCCTATTGATTTTGAAAATGCAGAAGGTAACTATGGCATTGCCAATGCCCTACTCCTTCATTTTGCAGAAAAGTTACCTATCTCACGTTGGCAGCGAGATTTATCCGATTCAACAGTATTACGAAATTTAGGCAGTGCTTTTGGCTATTGCTTAATTGCATGTGCTTCTCTGCTTCGTGGTCTGAATAAGATTCAGATTAACGAACAGCGGCTAGCCTCAGATTTAGACAACAATTGGGAAGTATTAGCGGAGCCTATTCAAACTGTCATGCGCCGATACAATATTGAAAAGCCTTATGAGAAATTAAAAGAGCTCACAAGAGGCAAAAAAATCAATCAGCAGATATTAATTGAATTCATCGAAGGCTTAGATATGCCTGATAGCGCCAAGAAAGAATTACAAACACTCACACCAGCGTCGTATATAGGCAACGCGGTGAATAAAGCTAAGAAAATATAATACTAGTTTAGCTGATCTTCTGTAATTGCGAGCACATCGGCTTCACGTTTGTTCATAGAATCATAAGTCACGTTGGGTATTTTATATACCCAACCCGATGTTAATTGCGTTAGCTCTTCGATATATTTTTGAGCGGCAGGTTTCTGCTCAGCGTCAATATCACTAACTAGCTCAAAATCAAGCGCAGCAAAGTGCTCTTTTTCTACCTCATAAGCAGTGACGTTGACTGTCACACCAGACTTTAATTGGTAATTCACTTTCATCATAGATTCAATGTTTTCAAACTTAACGCTTTCAGCCACGTCTAATAATTGAAATGACGACAGCGCATTAGTCACTTGATGCAACTCGGCTTCAATCACTTGTGATGTAGGGTTCGTTAAATTAATAACCTCAAATGCATCCTCTTCACCAGTATTGATAATCTCCAGCTTAGAATCATCTTGCAGTAAAATCGTCACTGCGGCGACTTCACTTG
>WASW01071129.1_pt1 | contig 10712 bp, 10 predicted proteins | sample 5698521 | NCBI WGS metagenome assembly WASW01 (sample SAMN11175560, study PRJNA528189) | sponge metagenome | isolation source: marine sponge | host: Leucetta | place: Antarctica: Western Antarctic Peninsula, King George Island | collected 2013-01
GGCTGGCTCGAAACTACCTGTCCATGCTACAACTGGCAGCCACCGTGATTTGGCTTAGATGATTGAGAACGCCCCCTAGTGTTCGAGCCTTCTCAGCATAATATTGCGGTTTATCAGATATATCTTGTTTGGTCAGTACGATCACCGGATAGACCTCAGCGGCATATGCGATCGCTAGGTAACGTTCTAGCCGAGAAAGACTAAAATCGTCATTGCATGAAGTCACGATGAACAACGTATCAACATTTGCGGCCACCATCTGCTGGGATTTATCTGACCCGGCTGATTGACGTTGGATTAGACTAACGCGATCTAAAAGACGTACGAAAGTACCGGTTTTGCGCGACATTAAAAGCCAATCGCCAACTGTAATCTGATGATTACCCTGTTCCTGTAACATTTTCCTCGTTTGGGGGAGGCTCATTTCTTCTTCCCCCCTCGACAAAATCAGTTGCCCTCGATGTGCGGCCATTACTCGATAAGGAAATGTTTGTTCAACTTCTTCGGAACTAAGCTGTTCCTGGAAAAAAACACCCCACCCCAGCGAAGATAGTGTATGAGCTTTTAATAACATCGTTTTGTTTTCATATCTTCCCTAATGCATTTAATGCAGTTATTACGCATGAGTGTTCTATAGCACAATAATATGCTGGAATCTTTTTGTCTGTTCTTGGCTATTTAGAGCCGGAAATCCCGGAACCCCGGAAAATGGCCCCATGACTAAATTTTCACCCAACATCCTTCTGATGCAATCGCCAGATCAGCAGATCAACGCGGTCCTGACCGAAAAATGGTTCGCCATCCAGGACCATACACGGCACACCCCAATGACCGGCGTCAGTCAGTCTGTCCCCGTTGTCATCCACTTCACGATCAAAGCGTTCGGCATTGTCTTCAGCAATGGCCGACAATTGATCGAAGTCCATACCCAGTGCCTGGGCGATACCGGCCAGATGGTCAGCCTTATCCCAACCCCTGATTTCGCCGCCCCAGATCAGGCGCATGACTGAGCAGAGGAAGCCATGCTCATGTCCAAGTTCACGCGCCGCCAGAGTCAGCCGGGTTAGCCTCGGGATATAAGGCTGATCGGCAACCGGCTCACTGGAAACTGGGTCAAAGACCACCGGGTCGGGGATGGGTTGAGCATAAGGTACACCAAGATAGTCGGCTACGCGTGGTGAATCCAGGCCGTGATAGGGACGATAATTTGGATGCAGGCTTTTAAAATATCCCTTTTTGCGAATTGCCGCAGGCCAGACATGGCGCATTTTAATTGTGACGTCCATCTCATCGGGCAGTGCAAACAACCGATCCATCGCCAGGTAACAAAACGGGCTGCGAAAGGACCAGTAAAGTTCAAAAGTTTGTGGTTTCATAATCACTCAACGTCGGCGTATTTGAGCAGGCTGGCTCGGTCAATCAGCACATCCTGGAAAGCCTGACAGAAGGCGTTCAGATCCTCCTCCGTGACCGCCAGCGACAGGGCAATGAAGCCGCGCCGGGCAACATAATACCCAGCATCCAGCAGGTCGAGAAACAGTAGTTCACGCAGACGGTCATCGGCAGCGGCTGAGTTGGCGTAATTCTGGGGAGGGGTGCGCGCTGGATGCACGTTCATCAGCGATCCTATGCCGCTGATACTGACCGGTACGTCCAGAGCAGCAGCGATATCGCTCAGGCGCTGACGAATACTGTCGCCCCAGGCGGTGAACTCTGCCGCACGCTCGGATGTATAGATTTCTTCAAGCGCGACCGTGCCTGCGGCCATGGTCAGAACGTTGTTGTTGAAGGTGCCAGCGTGGGCGATGGCGTCCGGTCGGCGCGGATCAAACAGCGCCATGACATCGTCCCGCCCGCCAAAAGCACCGAACGACATGCCGCCGCCGATCCATTTGCCAAGCGTTGTCAGGTCCGGGGTAATCGCTTGAATACCCTGTACCCCACACTCACCCAGGCGCGAGGTCATAACCTCATCGAAGATCAGCAGGCACCCGGCCTTTTCCGTTTCGGAGCGGAGTGTGGAGAGGAATTCAGAGCTTGCAACAATGCAGCCGCCTGACCCCAGCATGGGTTCAACCAGAACAGCGGCCAGATCATCGGCGTTCGCGCGGATCGCGGAGACGGCGGCTTGGGTATCATTGTAAGGCGTCATAATCCAAGGGTAGGGGGCATTGGACTCAATCCCCGGCTTGAACAGAAATACGCCGCCATGATACCCGCCTTCAAACACCAGCACCTTCGAGCGGCTGGTGAAACCCCTGGCCGCGGTCAACGCCATCAGGGTCGCCTCGGTTCCTGAATTGGTGAAGCGGACCTTGTTGATTGATGGGAACCGGTTACAGACAGCAGCTGCAAAAAGGGACTCGAAAATATTGTGCGCACCGAGGTTGACGCCGCCTGACAGGGCTTCGTCAATCGCCTTATGAATTGCGGGATGATCATGCCCAAAAAGACCTGCGGTATATTCACCAAGCAGGTTGAGTACCCTGTTTTCGTCAATATCAGTCAGCCATGCACCTTGTCCCGATTTGGCGCGGAACGGGTAGGGGTCATGAAACAATACGGTTCGTGTATTGCCGCCCGGCATAACTTCGGCAGCGGCATTGAAAGCGTCGAGAGATTTCGGCCGCTTCGCCGTATAGACCTCATAGGCTTCGGATATTGCGTTGTCCAGATCGGGGGCATTGCGCCGAGCCATGTCAGTCATGTTCGCTCCTGAGAATATTACATTCTATAGTTTCAAATTTTGGACGGGACCGCCATTAAAAAACTACATTTATCCAGCGCAATGAATTCTGTTCTGATCTAAAAGGGAGAACACAATGAGCGATCCCTGGAAATTTAATCTGCATGACCTTGAGCAGAGCATTCAGCGCCAGTTAGATGAACGCGTATCGACACGTATATTTGCCGGTGATCAGGCAATGCTGTTGGTTGCCTGGATAGAGCCCAATAGCCGACTTCTTCAACAGCCTCGGCTAGAAGGAGTCGGAAATCGCGGAACCCCGGAAAATGACCCTTAGCGGACATGGATGCTAAGGGGTCCTCTCTCATTTTTACCAAGCTTATCGATCGAGAGAATTTCTTTTGCCTCATCCCCAAAGATGTAGAGTTAAGCCACATCAATCCAATGAGATATCAAATTATAGGGAGTTAAAGGAGAGGGTTACTGGCATTGAGCTGACTTTTCCGGCCCCCTCATTCGAGCACCATCAGGGTCAAATACCGATGTTAAGCACACTTCCCCGCGGTACCTCTCTCCGGCAATATCGACCTCAACCACAGAACCGATTGCGTCGGTGGAAAGGCTCGCAAGCGCGACTGGTTTGCCAACGCGATATCCAAAGGCTGCGGACGTGGTTTTACCGATAATCTTTCCTTGTAAATAGACCGGCTCATTGCCCAGAGGGAACACCAAATTGTCGTTCAATAAAATACTGGCTATCATCGTGGGTTTAGGTTTCTCACTAATTTTCAATAAAGCATCGCGTCCCATAAACGGCGTGTCCCAGGCGATGGCAAAATCGAGGCCGACATCAATTGGAGTGTTATCGGTATCCATATCGTGGCCGTAGGCTAGGAAGCGTTTCTCGATGCGCATCGAACTTTGTGCAAATACGCCTGCGGGATGGGCTCCCGCCGCGTTGAGCGCATTGTAAACGCTCAATGCATCCGAAGACCGACAGGTGATTTCCCATCCAGCCTCACCAACATAGGACAACCGCACACCCCGAACCCGGGTTCCTGCAATTATCGCTTCTCCATGTTGAAAATAGCGCAACTCATTAAGTTCTCCAGCGCTTACCTTATTAGCGATTTCCGATGCATCAGGCCCCATCAGGCCCAACACAGCATAGTCATCGGTTTGATCCGTTAAAGTTACCCGTTCATCATCACCGAGATGACGCCGTAACCAAGCGAGATCATGCTTGAGGGCAACCGTGCCGACGTACAGGCGATAGCTCTCTTCCGTGAGTCTGAGTGCAGTCAGATCACTTTTAATGCCGCCATTTTCGTTGAGCATCGCACTGTAGATCGCGCGTCCTGGCGAGCGGTTCATATCGTTTGCGCAAACACGGTTTAGGAAGGACTCCGCATCCAGGCCGGACACCAATATTTTCCCGAAGGTTGACTGATCAAAGATGGCGGCGCGTTCATGGGCATTGGCAACTTCACGTCCGACCTGATCAAACCAGGTCGGTTTGCCAAAAGTCATTTCAGGTTCTTCCGTCTTATCGAAATATAAGGGGCGTTCAAATCCATAGAACTGACCAAAATGCGCTTTCGCATCGACCCATTTTTCGTGTAATGGCGTTTGTCGAATATTGCGTGCGCGTACCCATTGCCGTGCAGGGAAAGTAATTTCGTAATGTTTTCCCAAAACTTCGGGAACACGCGACGAAAGCAATTCAACAGAATTAAAACAATCAGGAAACCGTTTCGGGTCTGCTTCGTGAAGGTCCATCGGCATTTCCCCATCAACGATGCATTGTGCCAAAGCCATGCCAGCTCCGCCTCCTGTAGCGACGCCGACAGAATTCATACCGCAGCCTAAAAACAGACCTTGGGTCTCGGCCGCTTCGCCAAGCAAAAATGAACCGTCAGGCGTAAAACTCTCCGGTCCGTTTAACAGCATTTTGACTTCGGCCGTTTCCAGTACGGGCAACCGATGCAGCGCATTTATCATCATCGGTTCGAAATGATCCCAATCTTCGTTTAGAAGACCAAAAGCAAAATCCTCTCCCAGTGTATCAGGATCGATTGCCTTACCCATGGGCTCGAAACAACCGACCAGGAGCCCTCCCGAATCGTCACGAATATAGAGGTGCGAATCATGATCAGACAAAGTCGACATATTACCCGAAATCCCGTCGATGGGTTTGGTCAGTAGATAAAAATGCTCGCAAGGCCATACCGGAATTTCCACACCAGCCATCTGAGCGGCTTTTCGGCTCCACAATCCTGTGCATAAAGCAATCGCATCGCATCGCACTTCGCCCTTATCGGTCTCGACGCCAATTATTTTTCCTGCTTCGGTAAGCACGCCGGACACACCAGTGTTTTCAAAAATTTTCGCGCCGTTCGATTTTGCCCCCTTGACCATGGCGGCACACAAATCTGATGGGCTCACCCGTCCGTCATCGGGCGACCAGACTGCCCCAAGCACATCTTCGACATTCATTAAGGGCCAACGCTCCAACGCCTCATCACGAGAGATCGATTGCGCTTTAACGCCAAACATCTGCGCCAGAGATTCCTGACGTTTAATGTGCGTCATCCGCTCTTTGTTCGTCGCAATGGAAAGAGACCCCTCATTTATCCAGCCCGTTGCCTGACCGGTTTCTTCTTCAAGTTTCGAATAAAGATCAACGGAGTAGCGGATCAGGTCGGTCAGGTTCTTTGTCGAACGTAACGCTCGAACCTGGGCCGCTGAATGCCAAGTCGTACCCGAGGTCAGTTGATTACGTTCTATCAGAATAGCATCCGACACGCCCAACTTGGCGAGATGGTAGAGTGTAGAACACCCCATAACACCGCCGCCAATGACGACGACAGACGCATGTTCGGAAAGTGCGCTGTTTGCGTTCATTACTCTTCATCCCAGTAAAAATTATTGGATCGCATGGCCGTGTCATATTCTGCTATGGCCTTGACCGCATCGGCTCCGCCTTTAATGGTAATCGCCGCGCTTAAAGCTTCGAGGGCAGCTGTTGCGCTAATCAGGGTCGGGAAGTAATGAGGACTGAGCGTGTCAACAATCGCGGTAATGTCGGCGATCTGTGCCAGCGGCGACGTTCGCCGATCCGTAATGGCGGCGACGTATGCCCCTTTATTCTTGGCATATTGAAGCGCCAACACAGCGCCACGCCCATAAGGAGCAAGGGATACACCAAACACCAAATCATCTGGCATCAGGGTTACAAGGCCATCGATCGGCGTTGAACCACCAACCGACGCAACCTGCATGTTTGGCAGAACCATGCGACAAACGTATTGGAAACTTGATACCACGCCAAACATGGCACTGACACCGACAACATAGACCTTACGCGCCGCCAACATACGTTCAGCAATGCCCTCGATATCTTGGGCAAATGACGCATCATCAAATTGACGGATACTTTGCGTTGCCGCAGCAACGGTCCGGTTAATAACGCCCGCCACACCATCGAGTTTGGCAGCTTGCCGGAGATCTTTGGCTCGCTCACTATAGCGACTTGAGACAAGGCGTTGCTTGAAAATGGCCCGAAAATCTTCGTAACGCTCAAATCCCAGCCGTTGCGCGAGGCGTAGCATCGTTGGTGGAGAGACCTTTGCTTCAGCGGCCACCCCGCGCATGGAATTAACAGCGACTCCCCCTGGGTTATCGAGAATGGCCCGCGCCGCCTTGGCCAGTTGAGGGCTGAAATCAGGCAGGCTCTGAGACAATATTCGCAGTATTTGGTCCATAAATAATTACCTTTGTAACAAATGTTACATACATGTTGCTCAGGTTTTCATTGCGTGAACAAGCTTGAATTCATCATCGACCAAAAATTTGTTGACATGAGAAACAAATGTTTCATACACTTTATCAGGGTCAAAAATGATGCCCGATTGCCCCCTGTAATTTGTGGGAAATCAAAAATAATGAGTAACGGAGAGAAACGTCTCCATTATAATTACTTTGAACTTTTTGGGAGATTTCAAGCAATGTTGAAGAAATTTACACGCAGTGCCTTAACCTTGGCCGTCGCTGCCGGCTTCGCTTTGTCGGCTGCGTCCGCCGATGCGGCTAATGATCGTTTCAAGAAAGTTCTTGAACGTGGCAAGATTGTTGTTGGCGTTAAGGCCGATTACAAACCTTGGGGTTTTCGCGATTCCAGCGGCAAACTCGTCGGTATGGAAATCGACATGGCGAAAGATGTCGCCAAAGCCCTTGGTGTAGACTTGGAAATGATCCCGGTTCAGTCATCGAACCGCATGCAGTTCCTGCAGCAAGGCAAAATCGATCTGATGATCGCGACCATGTCTGACAAAGCCAACCGTCGTAAAGTCGTTGGTATTCCAGATCCCAACTACTACACATCAGGCACCAACGTACTTGCCAAAAAAGGTGTTGTCAGCAAATGGGTAGACCTGAAAGGCAAACCGGTTTGCGGCAAACAGGGTGCGTTTTACAACAAGCAGGTTTCCAAAAAATATGGTGCCAAAATCGTTGCTTTTGTCGGTAATGCCGAAGCTAAACAGGCACTGCGTGACGGTAAATGCGTCGCATGGGTCTATGATGATTCATCAATCATGGCCGATCTGGCATCGGGAGATTACAATGATTATGAAATGCCCATGAAGACCGAAGATGATACGCCTTGGGCTTTGGCCGTTCCGGTTGAAGAATTAGGCGGCATCTGGGGCAACTTTATGTCCGGCATGATCTACAATTGGCACCGTACAGGCCGGTTGGTTGAACTTGAGAAAAAATGGGGCATTCAGGCTACGTCTTATCTTGCAGACATGAACAAGAAGTTTGAAGCTTACACGCCTAAGTAACACGCGTGATCTCGGCGTGATCTCTTTGGTCACGCTGAGACACTCTTTCACGTTGGTCAGATATTAATCTTGCCGAATCTGGGGAGTAAAAGTCATGGAATTGGTTGGAGATTTTTTCCGAAACCTTTATGAAACAACCGGTTGGAATTTCATCATATTCTATGAAGAATATGAGCAGGACCGCTTCATTGAGGCCATCGGCACAACAATCAAACTCATACTCGCCAGCTTGGCATTCAGTATAGTCGTCGGGGTGATTGGCGCATGGGCACAAGGTGCCAAGTCAATTATTATTCGCTATTGTATGGCCGGTTATATTCAAGTTTTTCGCAATACGCCACCTTATGTGCAAATCCTGTTTTTCTATTTTGTTTTAGGCAATCTGCTCCCTTCTTATGATGCTGGCGGATACCAGGAGTCCCTCATCGGGAATTTCGGATGGGCGGTTATTTCCCTCGGCTTTTTTGCGGGCGCCTTTAACGTTGAAATATTTCGCTCCGGTATCGAAGCCGTGCCGGACTCGACGAAAGAAGCCGCCGAAGCACTCGGCTATACGCGCATTCAATCATACATTCATATCATCTTCCCGCTGGCCTTCCGGGTTTGCCTGCCCGCCCTTAATAACAATCTGGTTAACCTGCTAAAAACGACAACTTTGGCCTTCGGCATTGCGGTACCGGAAATGATGTATACGGCAAATCAAATTTGGTCTGACAACGTCAACGTCACCGAGATGATGATCATCATTTTTATCTTCTACGTAACCCTTGTCGCCATTCTGGTGTGGGCAATGCATAAATGGGAACTCAAAATGAAAATACCGGGGTACGGATGATGCAACATCAAACCCACCTGCCGCGTGACAAAGGCCAACTAGACGTTCTTCTGCCGATTGCCGGAATTAACCATCGCCGCGCCTTACTGGAGCGTGTTGAAGGCACTTATCGCCTGAATATCACACGTCACCACCTGGCTTGGATGGTCGGAATATTCCTCCTTGTGTGTGGCTCGGCGCACGCCGCGACACCCGCCGGACAAATCAGCCCGATCGAAATTTTAATCAAATGGATGCCGTTTTTGCTATGGGGACAGGAAGGCACTATGAACGGGTTTGTCCTGAACGTATTAATCAGCCTGTTTGCCATGTTACTCGGCACCGTCCTCGGCACAATCCTGGGGCTGATGCAGATATCACTTCTGGCTCCGGTAAGGGGCAGTTCTTGGTTTATTACCCAATTCTTCCGCAATTCACCCTGGCTCGTATTGCTGTTCACAATCATGTTTCTGTTTCCGTTTGAAATTGACCTGGGCTTCGTCATTATTCCAGTCCCCGATTGGATCAAGGCTGTCATCGGATTCTCCCTGCCGGTGATGGCGAACATTTCTGAAGTGGTTCGAGGCGCTGTAAAATCACTGCCCAGCGGTCAGTGGGAATCAGCCGAAAGCCTTGCGTTTAACCGTCAACAGACATTGTGGATGATCATTTTGCCACAATGCGTAAAACGTATGATACCGCCCTGGATTAACTGGTATTGCATTTTGGCAATGGCGACGCCGCTGTGTTCGATTATGGGCGTTGAGGAATCCATCTCATTCACCAAACAGGCCCTGAATGCCGAAGGTGATAAGCCGGAACTTATTCCCGTATTCTATTCGTTCCTGATGGTCATCTTCTTTGTCTACACTTATCCAATCGCACGTTGGTCAATCCGGCTTGAACAAAAATTCGCTGTCAAAACATGATGATCATAAAAATGGGGGTTCAGCAATGAACGACGCACCAGCACACGCCACGACCTGGACACCTGAACAGCCCATGGTGTCGATTAATAACGTTCATAAATCTTTTGGCGATCTGGAGGTTCTCATGGGCATCTCTCTGGACGTCATGAAGGGCGAGTGCATTTGTATCATCGGCCCGTCCGGGTCCGGCAAATCAACCCTGATCCGATGCGTCAACGGACTTAATGATATTCAGCAAGGTTCAATCTTGGTCGAAGGGCAGGAAGTCAACGACCCCGACCTCGATAAGCTTGAGCTGCGCAAAAAAGTCGGCATGGTGTTTCAGCAATATAACCTGTTCCCGCACAAGACAGCGCTGGAAAACATTATGATGGCGCCGATCCATGTCCTCAAACAAAACTCGGAGGAAGTTGAAGTCAAGGCCCGCGAATTGGTCAAGAAAGTCCGACTTGAAGGCAAGGAAAGCAGCTATCCGGGAGAGCTATCCGGTGGACAACAGCAACGGGTCGCGATCGCGCGCTCACTGGCTATGACACCCGATGTCATGCTGTTTGATGAGGTTACGGCAGCCCTTGATCCGGAAACGGTGAAAGAAGTTCTGGTGACCATCCAGGATCTGGCCGAAGAAGGTATGACGTGCATTTTAGTAACCCACGAAATGGGGTTCGCCCGAGAAGTCGCCAATCATATATATTTCACAGACCGTGGCGTCATCGTTGAACACGGTGTACCCGATACCTTTTTTGACGATGCCAAAGACCCACGGACCAAAGAATTTCTCAGCCAGATTCTCTAGCCGTGAACATCAAGTAAACTGCCAATCGGGCGAGATTGCCAAAACCCCCTGCTTGCGTCAGCATCGACGGACGGGACCAGCGGGTCGGGCAAGTGAGGCATTTCGACGTTATTTGCCGAACGGGACTTGGGTACGGCCCTTAAAGCCCCTTGGTTGGTGCTATTGGGTGGCCGACTGCGCCGCCTATACAACGCTGAAATATGGACCGCCAAAGCCAACGAGCGGCCGTGCATGGCGTGGCTTGTCCGCGCAGTACGGTCAGCGATCGGGTGTTTGGTGACGTGGTCACAGGATGGCTTCGGGCCGACCAGGGAACTGCCGCTTATTTCTCAATAATTTGGCGATCTAGGAGGAGAGAGACTCATGGAGTAGATCGCCTGAACCGAATTCAATGCTCGATAACTGGCAACATTCTGTCTTGGTTCAATGCTCTGGACGGCTCACAAATGCTGGTGCCACCATGGCCGCTTCTGATGCAGTGGACGGCTCCCACCCGAGGCATCGTAATGTGCCAAAATGGTGTTTTAGGAAACACCGGGAAATAGGAGCCGACCATGGAAGAGGTTATCACAATAGGTATCGATCTTGCGAAGAGTGTTTTTCAGATCCACGGCGTTGATGCGGAGGGAGAAGTGATCATCCG
>WASW01085169.1_pt1 | contig 10694 bp, 8 predicted proteins | sample 5698521 | NCBI WGS metagenome assembly WASW01 (sample SAMN11175560, study PRJNA528189) | sponge metagenome | isolation source: marine sponge | host: Leucetta | place: Antarctica: Western Antarctic Peninsula, King George Island | collected 2013-01
CGCTCAGGCAGGATCCCGAAATCCTGATCGCCCGACTCCGCGGCGCCTGACTGTCAGGCAGCCCTACCTGGGCAGTTACAAAATATGAATATAAAGACCGGCCGCGTTTTTTCCATTGAAGGGAGGCTTTTCTTGCGATTTACAGGACAAACGATGTGTTATCTGAGTGTTTCATCGTCGCGGATGAACCGCAACCAAAACGAACGCCTCATTGATATTCAATAAATCGATAATTTATCCGATCTTTCCCATGTGATCTTAACCATCGGTAAGAAAATAAATGACCCTTCAGGTAGGAAGAAGCGATAAACCCAACGTCTATCCTAGCCGCTGTTCACTGCCGCAGCCAAAGTTCATGATTTGAGCGTTACTGAGAGTGGGCTGGAACCGCAGCTTCCTCTGCAGGGTCCGGACCATCCGGAGTTACCTTTAATATAGGGACAAACGTGGTGATTTGTACGCGTCCGGTTATGGCCGCTAGTGGCTGAGGTTGTTGAAAAAGTCGAAAATTTTAAGGTTTTGTTTTTCCGCTGAAATACAGCTGTGGCGACTGTCATGACCGCAGCCACACGAGAAGGCATTAACAGCATCATACGAAGCGATACTAGATATTTGGCCGTCCCCCCAGTCCAAAATTCGAACCGTTCGCCTACAAAGCAGAAAATTCGTAACCAATGGCAAAAAAGGACTTTTTCAACAGCCTCGGCTAATAGGAGCCAATAGCGATCAATGATCTGAAGCATTTTTCGCCTTTAAAGTGATGGCTCCTCTTGGGCCAACTGAGCCATCTGGCGGTAGTGTATTAGAATTTAAAACTTGATATTTTGAATGTCTTCTATTCTTCAATACACGGACATTTACGAATTAACATAATTGATATTGGTTCAGCCTTTCGTGTACCAACCGTTATCCACATATAGCGCGTTGCCAGTTATGAAACTGGCATCATCAGATGCGAGGAACAGAACGGCGGCGGCGACCTCCTCGGGCTCGCATATACGACCCTGCGCTTCGGTTAAGGCGCCTTCTTCCCAAGCCTGACCCGCAGCGTCCAGTTCATCGATCTCGCGCAGGCCGTGCGCCGTTTTGACAAAACCCGGGCATACGGCGTTACAACGAATACCGCGGTCCCTGTACTCTGCCGCGATGACGCGCGATAGCTGTAACACCGCGCCTTTGCTCATGCAGTATATCGCCTCCAGGGGGTAGCCGAGTTCAGAGGCAATCGACGCTGTAATAACAATCGATCCACCGCCGTTATCGCTCATTTCCTTGACCGCACGGCGGCATACCAGAAAGGCAGACTTAACATTAATATCCATCAGGCGGTCGTAATCTTCTTCCGTCGACTCATCCAATGGTTTCACCGTGATCGTACCGGCATGGTTAAACAGAACGTCATAAGGGCCGACTTCTTTGGCAATCTGGTCAAACGCCGCCGACACCTGAGAGGCAATGGCAACATTGGTTTCGATAAACAGCGCCGAACCACCAATGTTGTTGATCTTTTGAACGACCTCTTCTCCGGCCTGCTTTTGAATATCAAGGATTATGACGCGTGCGCCTTCGTTCGCAAACGCGAGCGATGTGACACTCCCCATACCCGCAGCACCGCCGGTGATAACGACAGTTTTTCCAGCAAACCGGTCCCGGTCCGTGGGTAAAGTATTATTTTGCGGCATCTGAATTCATCCTCCTTTGGACGTAATGTTTTTGAAGAAAATCGCAAAAAGTTCCTGCTGTGAAGAAATCTGGAGTTTGGCGTAGATATTTCGGCGGTGGATTCTCACGGTGCCGACGGAAATCCCAAGGTCTCTGGCGATTGAATCGGATGAATGCCCCTCAAGCACTTGCGCAACAACCTGGGTTTCGCGCGGGGTCAGGCGTTTGTTGAACATGGCACTGATGGTGTTCTCAATAAGCGAATAGTCGCCCGGTTGATCACCCTCTACGGCGCTGATATCAAATTTTTCCGGCACACTGTGCCAATGGCGTTGCGCCAGGCTGACAACGATTGGAACGACACTTTCGAGCACCCTGATTTCTCGCGCAGAAAACCTGGAGTGTTTATCCGATCGCATCAACGAGATAACCACCGCGACACCTTTATCTAGGTAGAAGGTGTAGCAAATCTCGTCCGACAGTCCGGTCTGATTATAGTACGAGCGGTAATATTCGCTTTGATAAAACCGGTCAGGCGCAATATCGCGCAGTCGATACAGTCCGGCGTCAATTTGGCGGCTGCACGCCTTGAAAAACGGATCGAGTAAATAAGGGCCCTTCAAATAGTCATCAACATATATGACCTTACTTTCGGCAGAGAAGTTATGAAACAGACAAAGCGGTCTTTCACTTTGGAAATAGGCATAGGCCTGAGAATAGTCAATCTTTGCAAGTACTTCCAATGCGCCGATCAGGTTTTCTTGAAATCCATCTTGACCAATAGAATCAATGCTTTGTGACAACAGAGATATCCACGCCCTGCGTTCCAGTTCATTATTTTTTGCCGGTTTGGATAGAGCAACCACGTTTGAACAGTCCTTACAAAGTCAACTTTTGTGCAAAAATATACCCCTTTTGGTATATGCCTTTAGTGGTATATGCCTTGAAATTCAATAATGATTTAATATACTCAATTGAAGTGGTAGTCCACATTTATCAAAAAAAATAGCAAATGTTGATTTTGAGGTATATAAAAAAATGCATATGTCTGCATCAGGGAGCAAAACCGTGGCTATGCATAATGAGCAATCACATGACGCTGATATTGAATTTCGCGGCGTTACCAAACGTTATGGTGATGTCGTCGCAGTCAATGACGTATCTCTGTCTGTTGAGCGCGGGTCGTTTTTCAGTTTTCTCGGCCCGTCAGGATGCGGCAAAACGACGTCACTTCGCCTGATCGCCGGGTTTGAGCAACCATCTGAAGGTGACGTTTTTATTGGTGGCCATTCAGTTATCGGCATACCTCCCCACAAGCGGCCCGTGAATATGGTGTTTCAGCAATACGCATTATTCCCGCATATGACCGTGGCCGAAAATATCGGATACGGATTACGTCAGCGCGCCCCCAAACCATCAACGACCGATATGAATAAGCAGATTGATGAAACGCTTGAGATGGTTCAGATGTCCGGTTTCGGTTCCCGCCGGGTATGGGAAATGTCAGGTGGCCAGCAGCAACGCGTTGCCCTTGCACGGGCCCTGATCAACCGCCCGACGGTTTTGCTGCTGGATGAGCCTTTGGCTGCCCTTGACCGTAAATTGCGCCGCGACATGCAGATTGAATTGCAAACGCTTCAACGCGATGTCGGCATTACCTTCATTCTTGTTACCCACGACCAGGAAGAGGCGCTGTCGATGAGCGACAGGATTTGCATAATGCGCGATGGGTGTATTGCACAGTCAGGCAGCCCACGCGAACTCTATAACAATCCCGTCAACCGCTACGTCGCTGACTTTGTCGGAAAGACCAATTTCATCGCTGGCACTGTTTCCGGCATTAGCGGTGGCAAGATCGCCATCATCAGCCATAACGGTACCGAGTTTTTTGCAAGCCCGACAACGGGTGCGCCGCCACTTAAGGTCGGCGACGCTGCGAGTATCGCCATCCGACCGGAACTGGTTGTCATCGGCCCCGCCCATTCTGGCACCGATTTTTTGGGCACGGACGTCGTCAGAAGTGGCCAAATTAAGAATCAAATATTTCTCGGTGAGCACACCGAATACCTGGTCGATGCCAACGGTATTGGCGAAGTGCTGGTGATGTCGTCAAAACAGAACGAGAGCGCCAGCGGCGGGTTTAATCGTGGCGATTTTGTCAACATTGGTTGGAAAAATGAGCTCGCCCTGGCACTGGAGGATTCATAAAGCCGCAAGGTCAATCCGGCAAAGACGGCTGAACACAATTATTAATTTCGGATTTTTCAAAACGGAGGAGTTAAACAATGAGTAAAAGTTACAAAGACAATCAACCAATCACAGCCAAAAAGTTCATGGAAGAATTGCGGCGGTACGAGAAAGGTTCGATCTCACGCCGCCATTTCATGGGCGTGACCGGACTTGGTGCTGCCATGGCCGTAATGGGCGGCGCAACGTCATCGTTGATTTCGAGTCCCGCAGATGCCGCAAATCTAAGCGATCGTATGGTTTTGTCGACCTGGCCGAACTACCACAATCCAAAAACCCTGGAAGCCTTCACGGCGTCCACCGGCGTTAACATTCAGGCCAATGTCTTTGGCTCGAACGAAGAAATGCTGGCGAAAATGCAGGCCGGCGGCGGCGGCGTCGGGGTGATTGAAAATACCAATTACACCTTTACCACCTATGTGAAACTTGGATTGCTTCAGGCGCTTGATCTGTCGCGAATTCCAAACTATGACGCCAGCACTCAAAATCCGAAATTTGCTGAAGCGTCGACGGTTAACGGTAAAGTTTACGGCGTTTGCAAAAACTGGGGCACCACAGGTTTTGTGGTTAACTCGAAAAATGTCACAAGCAAACCGGCATCCCATAAGGACTTCTTTGATGTCACCATGGGTGCGGGCTCTGGCCATACCATCCTTCATGACTACCAGGTGACGACCATCGGCGCTGCGCTCTGTGCATTGGGGTATTCGTTTAATTCCATTGATCCGGGCGAACTTGCCAAGGCGGAGAAACTGTTGATCGATTCCAAACCGCATCTGTTTGCGATCACGTCCGATTATCAACCGGGCATGCGCTCTGGTGATGCCTGGATGACACTTGCCTGGGTCGGCGATGGCAAACAACTCAATACCGATATGCCGGAAATGACCTATGTTGTGGCGTCAGACGGCGGTGAATTATGGTCGGATTTCTATTCAATTCCAGCCAATACGCCAAGCCTTGATACGTCATATGCGTTTGTTAACTATATGATGGACCCCAAAAATCAGGTGCTTGATGCAGAAGGGCATGGTTATCCGACAAGCGATTCCCGCGTCTCCGCAATGCAACCGGCATCCGTTGGAACTGATCCTATTCTCTATCCGGCTAAAGAACTCTTTAATGGCCTTGAGTTTACGGCGGCTGTCGTGCTGACAGATCCAAACCGTGCAGAAGTTATGGCACGGTTTAAATCAGCATAACTGAGACTTTCCCCCCGGGATAAGATGGTGACGACAATGAACGGTAAAAACAACAAAGGACGATGGCTGACGGTGGCGTTATTAACGCCGACAACGGCTTGGTTCCTGTTCATGTTGATCATGCCGTTGATTGTCGTCGCTATTTTCAGTTTTGGTGAGCGTTCGCTGGAAGGTGGTTATGTTGCGTCGTTCACGTTCGATCAATATTTGAACCTTCCGACGCGCCTCAAGGCTTTTACAAACACCATGATTTATGCGCCGCTCGGCACCCTGGCATCGCTTTTGATTGCTTATCCGCTGGCCTACTATCTTGCCGTCAAAGTTAATCCGCGTTGGCGGCTTTTGCTTCTGGTTCTGGTAATCGTGCCATTTTGGACCAGCCTGTTGATCCGCACCTATGCCTGGATATTTATGCTTGGCGGAAAAGGAATTCCATCATTATTGGCATTTATCGGTATCGAAGGCGTGCGGCTCATCAATACCCCCTTTGCCGTTGTTGTCGGTATCATCTATGGGTACCTGCCGCTAATGGTGTTTCCCATTTATGTATCTTTGGAGAAACTCGACAAACAACTGCTTGAAGCATCCAGTGATCTCGGCGGCTCGCCGTTTAAGTCTTTTTTGCAGATTACTTTGCCGCTCTCCATGCCCGGCATAGCCACCGGGTGTATGCTGGTTTTCATTTTATTGATGGGCGAGTTCTTAATTCCCGCCTTTCTTGGCGGCGGCAAGGTATTTTTCATCGGCAATGCAATGGTCGATTTGTTTTTACAATCAAGAAACTGGCCATTTGGATCCGCCGTTGCCATCACCCTTGTCTTCATCATGCTCGTCACGGTTACCCTGTATATGCGTTTGGCCATGGGTAAATCCGCCGATCGCGATCAATCGATGATATAGGCGGCGATCATGACCCTGCGCATTTATTCAATTTTCGTTTATTTGTTCCTTTATGTGCCGATCGGCATCATCGTCTTGTTTAGTTTTAATGCCGGACGACATGCTAGTGACTTTCAGGGGCTGTCGACAAAATGGTACGGCAAAGCTTTATCCAATCCGTTTATGATGGATGCCCTGACGACCAGTCTGATCATCGCGTTTTCGGCTGCTTTACTGTCAAGCCTTATGGGCACGACAGCGGCCCTGGCCTTGCAGCGTATGCGCGGCCCGATGAGGACGCTGTTCGACGGACTCATTTATGTCGCCATCATGATCCCCGGCATCGTTATCGGAATCGCCACTCTGGTTGCCCTTGTCACGGTGTTTGATCTGCTAAACCCGCTCCTGGCCGCTCTATGGCCGGAAGGGTTTGATCCGCCAAAACTGTCTCTGGGATATGCCTCCGTCATTGCCGCGCACACCTTGTTTACCATGTCACTGGTGATCGTTCTGGTGCGTGCCAGGATCGCCGGAATGGACCGTGCCCTGATTGAAGCCTCGCAGGACCTCTACGCGACGCCGTGGCAGACCTTTCGCCAGGTTACGCTGCCGCAAATTTCACCGGCAATTATGGCCGGGTTCCTACTCAGTTTTACTTTTAGTTTCGACGACTTCATCATTTCATTTTTTGTCGCCGGAACCAATTCAACGCTGCCGATTTATGTTTTTTCATCGATCAGGCGGGGGATTACACCCGAGGTCAATGTCATCGGCACGATGGTGTTGGTGGTGTCTCTAACGTTGCTAATCGTCGCACAATATTTGCTGCGAAAGAATGAAAACAAAAATTCTGGTGGTGTATGAACCCCTTAATTGCCGAAGGATAATTGCATGATACTCAAAGATCGAATTGCGATCGTTACTGGGGCTGGGTCCGGGATTGGTCGCGGCGGCGCCGAAATCATGGCGCGTGAGGGAGCCCATGTCGTGGTATCCGACCTGTCGGCCGAATGTTCTGAAGAGACGGCAGATATTATCAATCGAGCAGGGGGCAGTGCAGAATCCCATGCAACCGACGTTACTGATCAGGGCGCTCTCGAAAAACTGATTTCAAACACCCATGCGGCGCACGGCCGTATTGATATCCTGCATAGTCATGCCGGTATTCAAGTCGAAGGAACGCTGGAGGAAGCGACCGTCGACGGGCTGGATTCTTCTTACGCGCTAAACGTGCGCCCACATTTTGTCGCAGCCCGAGCTGTTGTCCCCATTATGAAAGCACAGGGTGGCGGCTCGATCGTTAATACCTCGTCCAATTCGGGTGTCTTTATCGATAAAGGCATGCTTGCCTACACAACGACTAAGGCGGCGGTCATCACCATGACCAAACAAATTGCTGTCGATTATGCAAAGTACAATATCCGCTGTAACGCGCTTTGCCCGGGCTGGGTCGATACACCGTTTAATGAGCCCTACATCAAACAAATGGGGGGCCGTGAGGCGATTGAAAAATACGTCAGCGAAACCATTCCCATGGGCCGCTGGGCGAGTGTCGAAGAGATTGCCGAATCCATCCTGTTTCTGGCCTCAGACCGGTCATCATTCATAACCGGTCATGCACTGGTAATTGATGGCGGTGAATGCATAGCCTGACGTGGCGTCGGGTATAATTGCTGGTGAAAGGTCAAAACCTGAAAAAGTTCTTTCTTATGAAAAGACATTCATCATGTCCGATCTACACGCGGGAACAGGCATCATTGAACTCCCACGTGATAAATCATTATTAGGCGAGGTGATGGCTCCTCATGTGCGGATAGGAGCCAGTTTATGCAGGTCGTCATTTCGGTGACTTTTGATGCAAAGCGGTCATCTTCATATTACTTAAGACTGCTAAAAGTAACTTATATTTGGCGCCTTTGGACGCAATCTTGATTGGTTAGTCGCCATTGATGTCGAGCATGGCTTGAACCTTTTCGAGCAACGCGACCCGGCTGTAGGGTTTGTTCAGAAGGTTCACCCCGGCAACCAGTTTTCCATCATGCATTATTGCGCTTTGGGCGTAACCGCTGGCGTAGAGAACTTTAATATTCGGTTGTAACTGAACGGCTTGTTCCGCAATTTCAACACCGTTCATTCCGCCCGGTAAAATTACATCGGAAAATAACATATTGATAACCGTATCTTGGCTCAGCACCTTGATCGCCTCTTCACCATTTTCGGCTTCGACAACCTCGTAGCCCTGATCGCGCAGTACAGATACGGGAATTCTCCGCAAGTCTTCATCGTCCTCGACAACCAGAATGCGCCCCACTCCCTCAGTAAACTCCGGTGTTTCCTCTTTAAAGCCATTTTGAATTGCGCCTTCCTTAGAGCGCGGCATATAGAGTTTGACCGTTGTCCCGAGCCCCACTTCGCTGTAGATCGTGATGTGTCCGCCCGACTGCTTGGCGAAACCAAAAACCATACTCAGCCCAAGCCCGCTTCCTTTGCCAACGTCCTTGGTTGTGAAGAAAGGTTCAAACACTCTGTCCAATATTTCAGGCGTCATTCCACTGCCGGTGTCGCTAACGGCGACGGTTACATAGTCCCCCGGAGCCACATCGTCATGCTGTTCCGTGTAGGTCTCATCCAGGGTGGTATTGGCCGCTTCAATGGTCATCGAACCGCCGTTCGGCATGGCGTCGCGGGCGTTGATGGCCAGATTGACCAACGCGTTCTCAAATTGATAGTGATCAATAATCGCGGGCCATACGTCCTTGCCTACATCAATGTTCAGCGCAATTGTCTCACCAAGGGTGCGTTTGAGCATATCGTCAAGCCCCTTGACCAAATCAGCTATATCGGCGGAAGCTGGTGACAACGCCTGTTGGCGGGAGAAAGACAACAGGCGATTGGTTAAGGATGCTGCGCGGTCTACCGTCTCTTTCATCACTTTGATATTGTATTTAGTCTTTTCAACATCTCCGGCGTGGATTTCCACAATCTCTGCATTTCCAAGCATAATACCGAGGAGATTGTTAAAATCGTGGGCGACACCGCCGGTTAATTGACCCACCGCTTCCATCCGGTGGGTTTGGCGGAGCTGACTCTCAAGACTCTTGCGTTCACTGATGTTGGTTCCAGTCCCCCGATAACCAACGAATGCACCCTCATCATTAAAGATTGGCTTGCCGCTAATCATGACGTGACGGCGGCCTGTTGTGCTCGCATCCGTGGCGTATTCGAAATTACTAAACGTCCGCCTAGCACCCAGATCCGCCAGATGTTTTTCCCATTTCTCTGGATTGGCCTCCCTGTCTTCTTTCGGGACGAAATCCTGGCGGCTGGTCCCTATGCGATCTTTCGGATCAAAACTCGTAACTTCATCGTAACGTTCGGAGAAAAATGTGAACTTCAGATTTTCATCCATCTCCCAGAACCAATCCGAAGACACTTCAGCAAAGTCCTTGAACCGTTCCTCGCTCGATCGCAAGTCTCCCACAGAAGTCATCAATTCGACCCGCATAGAATTAATCGCTTCAGAGATCTGATCAAACTCGTCTGCTGCTTCTGACGTCATCGCACGCCGGTCGAGTACCAGGGACGGCGCATCGCGGTCTAAGGAGATTGTCTCAGTATATCGAGCAAGCGACGTCAGGTGTCGGGTTATAAGGTGCTGCACAATGAAGAAGAGAAAACCGGTCACTATGAATATCAGAGACCCAACAATCAACAGGATGGTAAGTCCCGTTTCGATCAACCGCCCGTAAACCGCATCCAGGCTAGCAACGACCCGAAGATCACCAACCCGTACGTACTGACCTTGAGACAGGTACTCAAGCGGTATCTCGACCGAAATTATGTCTTCTGAAACCAGCTCTCCCGCGTGCCACATCTCCTCTCCGTTCTTGTTGATCGACAAATACTCGATGTCCGGCATACGGAGAAACCCATCGAGTAGAATTTGGGTCAATTTTCCATCGAATGACCAGATGCTGGCGACAAGGCTGTTTAAATGGCTGCTGCGTATTTGCTCGATCCGAGATTGAATGACGCCGACGTCGTTTTTATAATTAAAGTATAGTTGTCCACCCGTTGCCAGCAAGGTGACCATAACACTGAACAGCACTGTCACCAGAATAAGTGGGCGAGCGATACTTTTCTGGATCTGTTTGGTAGCGGTATGTTTGGCCATTTCTTCACCTCGAAAGAACCGCCCTGTCCAATTCAAGTCCTTGGGTAGGAACTGGGGCTGGAACTACGGAGTCTAGTAAGTACGCAAGTTTTATTCTTAGAGAACCGAACTTTCTGTCCAGTCTTTAAGACCGTATTTGTCCAGCAGGTGTTTAAGCTCACCGGATTTTCTTATTCCAACGATGCCCTCGTCAAATATACGGGCCAGATGTTTCGAGCGCTCAGGGGTCTGGTCGCTGAAGCCGAGGTAAAGGTTTTGGGCGCTGCCGGTGCAATTCGCCAGCTTTACCGAACCGGCAGGGATCTCGCCAGTATCTTCAGCGATCTTTATCGCATGATAACCACTGATGCGGTCGATTAACGAAATATCGACCCTGTTAGTCGCCAGCTTCTTCAAGTTTCTGAGAAACAGGTTTTGTCCGCTGAGTTTTTCAATCAAATGGTTGTTCTTTCCTCGCAGGGCACTCTCAATGTATGCATTCATCTCCGGGCCGTAGTCATGAGCGTTGGCAATTCCCAGACGTTGATTTT
>WASW01066721.1_pt1 | contig 10689 bp, 11 predicted proteins | sample 5698521 | NCBI WGS metagenome assembly WASW01 (sample SAMN11175560, study PRJNA528189) | sponge metagenome | isolation source: marine sponge | host: Leucetta | place: Antarctica: Western Antarctic Peninsula, King George Island | collected 2013-01
TGAGCGGGATCGACCTAGCTAAAAAGATTGCCGTTGATCACAAGCATATAAATGTCCTGCTGACATCTGGTTATCCCGATAAAATTGCTGAAGAGGATGATATCAAGGCACTGGGTATCGGGCTGCTTGCGAAACCGTATAGGATGGCACAATTGGTTGCAGCGATTGAGGGTGCCGCATCTGGTCAGGAAAGTTAATTAATCGAGAAGGTCTGCTTTGGGCAAGTTGCGGCATCATCTTTAAGCTGAGTCTAGCGTTAGATCATAAGTCAGGAAAGTCCCCTTCGGGTCATCAGGCAACCATGACGGGACACTGTACGTCACGGTAACTGGAAACCGTGTTTAAACGGGTCGTCATCATCAACGAAGATGGTATTATACCCGGTCTTTCGCGCCCAGCCGCCAATCGACGGGATGATCGCATCTTTATCGCCAACTTTGGCAGCGGCTTCAACCCGGCCCTTGAACAAGGAGCCGATGATGCTTTCGTGGACAAATTCATCGCCGACGCCCAAATCACCGCGCGCCGCCCAATGGGCCATACGCGCTGAGGTTCCGGTGCCGCAGGGTGAGCGGTCGATTGCCTTGTCGCCATAAAACACGGCATTACGAGCGGTTGCCTCAATGTGTTTGGGTTTACCCGTCCACAGAATGTGACTAAGTCCTTTGATCTCCGGATGTTCGGGGTGAACAAAGTCGTATTTTTTATTAAGCGCCGTTCGTAATTTTGGACTGAGGCGGATCAGGTCAAGCGATGACAGTTGATCCATATCCTCAAAATTTTCCTGCTGCTCGACAATGGCGTAGAAGTTACCGCCGTAGGCGACATCGACAGTCAATTCCCCCAGTTCCGGACAGTCGGCGGTCAAACCGGTAGCATGCAGAAAACTTGGTATGTTGGTGATACGGACTTCAGTGACCCGGTCTCCGTTCACCGTGTATTCCGCCTTGATCCGCCCTGCCGGGGCATCAAGATAGAGCACGCCGGGCGTCTTTGGCGTAACCAGTCCTTCTTCAATCGCCATCGTTACTGTACCGATGGTGCCGTGCCCGCACATCGGCAGGCAACCCGACGTCTCAATAAATAAAATCGCGCTATCGCAGTCATCACGCGTTGACGGGTACAAGATCGATCCTGACATGATGTCGTGGCCGCGTGGCTCGAACATCAAACTGTGACGAACCCAGTCGAACTCGGCCAGGAAATGCGCCCGCTTTTCGATCATTGTCTTGCCAATAAGATTTGGTCCGCCGCCCGCGACCAGGCGCACCGGGTTGCCGCAGGTATGTCCGTCAACACAGAAGAATGTATGTTTCGCCATCGTGTTTATCCTAAAATCTAATGGGGCTGAACGGGGCAAGATCAATCGCCGACGGTTGGCCGGCGACCAGTTCAGAGATCAGGCGCGCGGTTGACAGTGCCTGTGTTAATCCAAGATGACCATGGCCGAATGCATAAAATACATCACGCGTTTTTTTTGCCCGCCCGATCACCGGCAGGCTATCAGGCATTGATGGCCGGAACCCCATCCAGGGTTTGCCTCCTTCGGTTTTCAGGTCCGGTAGGAACTTTTTGGCCTTATCCAACATGACCGCTGATCGCCGATAATCGGGAGCGGCCTTCAGGCCGGCAAATTCTACTGCGCCGCCAATACGAATACCTGATGAGAGCGGCGTGATGACAAATCCGTGCTCACCAAAAATGAGTTGACGCTTAAGGTCAAAGGCACCCGGCGGCAGCGTTGTATTATAGCCGCGTTCGGTTTCAAGCGGGATGGTATCGCCCAGTTGTTTTGCAAGTGTGTGAGACCAGGCACCCGCAGCAATCACAACGATATCGGCGTTTAAACTGCCGCCATCGGCGAAAATAATGTTTGTGCCGTTTATGTTAGAAACCTCATTTTTTATCAACGCGCCGCCGCGTTCATGGACCCTCGACCAAAAGTTCATGGCCACCTGATGCGGATCGTCCACGGTTTTCCACCCAGGAATGAATGTTGCTGCGACGATCCGGTTCGATAATCCGGGCTGAAAGGTTTTAATTTCTTCACCCTGCAGGTGCTGCACAGAAACACCAAACTGTTCCCGTACTTTCCAACCTGGCTGAGCCGCCTCAAATTCCGATAAACTTTCGTAAACTTGCAGGGCACCGTCATGGCGCACGTGCGCGCCAATGGCTGTATCCCGGCATAACGTCTCCAACTCCGCCTCGGCCAATTTCATCATGGCGTTCTGGGCAACCAGGCTATTTTGGTATTGCCCGGACCAGCTGGCGCGCCAGAAGCGCACTAACCAAGGCAGTATGGTCGGCAAATACGCTGGCCGAATGCTAAGCGGACCAAGCGGATCAAACAGCCATTTTGGGGCCTTTTTGATCATACCTTTTGACGCCAGCGGCAGGATATCTGCGAAGGCTATCGCGCCGGCATTACCGAAGCTGGCCTCGTTGGCGATCCCGTTCCGATCAATTAACGTGACCCGCCTGCCGGAACGCTGAAGATAATCAGCGATCGTCAGGCCGATTATGCCCGCGCCGATTATGGCTACGTCGTGACGTGCGGACATCTGGCTCTCACCCAATCAGGCTCAACGTTATGCCTCGCCATACGCCCCACCTTACGCCCCCGGCCAGGTATCGCTGAGCCGATATCCCAATGGCCACGGATCGGTTGGATCAAGCATGTGCTGATGAGTACCGGTAATCCATGCCTGACCGGCAATAGCGGGGATGATTGCAGGTTTGCCACCCAGATCGATATCTTCATCGACCATACAATCAAATTTGGAATCAATTATCGACACACCCCGAAACAGCTCACCCAACGCCAGTTCTCCTCGGGCTCGCAAAACGGCCATACGGGCCGAACATCCGGTTCCGCACGGCGAGCGATCTATTTTGCCGGGCCGAATAGCGACAGCATTTCGGCCGGTTTTAACACCGTCAATGACGTCGACCGGGGCGGCCATCTGGCAGAATGAGAGATGTGCCCAGTCTTTATTCGCCGGATGATGAAACCCGAGCTGTTCGTTCGCCGCCCTTGTAATACGAACACCCAATAGAGCGATATCCAGCGCTTCATCCGGGGTTATGGAAAACCCTAATGTTTCGGCGTCGACGATAGCAAAACTATCTCCTCCATAAGCCGTATCGACCTGCACTGTCCCAAGACCTTCAACTTCGATTGTCGCGTCCAGTTTATCGACAAATGATGGAACATTTCTGACCCGGACCTGTTCAACTTTGCCGTTTTTGCACCGCGCCTCAACCTCCACAAGTCCGCCCGGAGCCTCAAGCACCATATGGGTAACAGGTTCAACCATCTCGATGATACCGCTCTCCAGCAATACGGTGGATACGCAAATCGAATTGGATCCTGACATTGGTGGTGTGTCAGCGGGTTCCATAATAATCCAGCCCATCTGGGCCGCCGGGTTTTTAGCCGGCACCAGAAGATTAACATGCCGGAACACGCCGCCGCGCGGCTCATTCAATACAAAGTTACGAAGCGTTTCGTCCTCGGCAATAAACCGTGATTGTTCCCAAAGGGTCTCTCCCGGCGGCGGCATTACGCCGCCGACGATGACATCACCAACCTCGCCTTCAGCGTGGCAACTGACGGTATGAATGACCTTGGACGAGCGCATTACATTAACCTTCTGAGAGTATAGATTGAATGTCCGAGCGTGCAGACAGCAAAATTTCACGAAGGTCTGTTTTGTTAACCTCTTCCAGGTCTTTCATTGGTGGCCGCACGGTACCAGCGGGAAGGTCAAACAGCTCACAGGCAAACTTGGTGCTTTGGATAAGTTGCCCACCGCCTTCAAGAACAGTTGTTAAAGACAATAAGGCCGCCATGATTTTACGCCCTTTGACAAAGTCCTTCTCGATCACGCATGCAGTATAAAGTGCGACAACTTCTTCTGCGAAAAAGTTACCCATTGGCGTAACCCAACTTGTTGCACCCCACACGAAAAATTCAAGCGCCTGATCTTCAGCGCCGCAACTGAGTTCAACAGTTGGATAATTATTGGCCAATAAATGAATTCGGTTGATATCGCCGCTGGCTTCTTTGATGGCGCAGATATTTGGATTGTCGGCAACAATCGACAGGAAATCTTCGCCCATATTGATACCTGTTCGTCCCGGATAATTATAGAGCATCGACGGAAGTTTGCCCGCATCGACAACCGCAAGACAGTGCGCTGCGTGTTCCTGTTCGGTCGGCAGCGAATAATAAGGTGCGGCAACAAGGATGCCGTCGGCGCCCGCATCACGCGCCGCCTTCGCATACCCAACGACGCCCGCCGTCGTAATATCATTAACGCCGCATACCAGAGACACCCGATCTTTGATAATTTCTTTTGCCAATGTGAACTGGCGCACGCGCTCTTCGCTTGAGAGCGCATAAAACTCTCCCGTTGTTCCGCCAACAATGATGCCGTGAACACCGCCTTCAATCATGTACTCGATGACCGATGCAAAACCATCTTCGTTTATGGAATGATCATCATTGAGGGGCGTGATTACTGGTGGAATTATACCTTCGAACTTCATGTTATTCTCCGTAAGGTTATTATTATGTGTTATTTATGTGATGCGTAACGGGCGACCGGGTCGCCGATAGAGCCATAATCAGGCTCAATTCCTAGCCCCGGCAATTGCCCGGCTTTCATATGTCCATTGTCGCGCTTTGGCCCACCTGTTGCCGTCTGCACACTAACGTAACTGTTAAAATCGGTTGAAGAAAACCGCAAGCGTTCCGGCGTTGAGTGGGCAAGGTGCGCGATCGCCGCGGTGATAATATCGCCGCCCCAACTGTCTTCGATGGTCATGGCAATGCCGAGCGAGACACAAAGATCTCGAATTTGACGCGCCTTTGTGAGGCCGCCGACTTTTGATATTTTCAGATTGATACAATCCATCGCTCCATCACCATGGGCTTTCAGCAACGCCTGAACATCAACGATATTCTCATCGAGGATAAACGGCCGCGCTGTCCGCCGCCGGATGGTCAAACTTTCTTCGTAACTTTTACACGGCTGTTCAATATAAACATCGAGCTTGGCGACGGCATCGGCAACCCGCGCTGCTTCATGCATCAGCCATCCCGTATTGGCATCAGCAACCAGAACCTCGCCGCGGTCGAGAATTTCCCGGGTCGCAAAAATTCGCGCAATATCATCATCGGGATCACCGCCAACTTTAAGCTGAAACTTGGTGTATCCTTCATCACGGTACCCGGCGATGTTTTTCGCCATAGCGTCCGGTGCCTGCTGCGAAATCGCACGGTAAAGCGCAACACTGTCGCCATGACGGCCGCCAAGCAAATCACAGACCGGCATGCCAGCACGTTTACCCAAAAGGTCCCAGCACGCCATATCAATACCGGACTTGACGTAAGGATGACCGAGAAGTGCGCTGTCCATAATCAGATTAACAACGCCAATGTCTGTCGGATCAACACCGATCAAATGCGGTGCCAGTTCGGCAATTCCGGTGCGTACGCCGGGACCATAGGCAGGCAGATAAAAAGGCCCAAGCGGACACACTTCGCCATAACCGGAGATGCCCTCATCGGTCTCAATCGTGATTACGGTGCAATCAAACACGTCGACATATTTGCCATCCGCCCAAGAATAACGACCTTCTTTTAAGGGCAGGTCAACTTGATAAACATGGATTGCGGTAATCTGCATCAGAGTATCCTTATATTTTTTATTTTTAAAAATCGTTATTTTCTAAACTTGGGTGCAAGCAGTTCGCTGATCATCAGATCGCCATGGCCGGATTTTTCTGCCACTCTAAAAATATCTGTCACGGCCTCAGTCAAAGGCGTCACATCGCCCAACTGCTTGGACAGGTTATTGTAATAACTGAGATCTTTGTGAGCGCCGCGAACATCAAACACATACCCTTTATAGTCATCTTCAATGGCCGATCCGATCATCCGCCGCAGCACACCGGAATCGCCTGATCCGCATATGGCCACGTCATAGAGTTGTTTCCAGTCAACGCCCGCCGCGTCGGCCTGTTTGAAGGCTTCAATAACAAGGCCTGCAATTCCGAGGACCATAAAATTGTTAATTAGTTTTGCGGTTTGTCCGGTGCCTGGCAGGCCAAAATACTGAACCGTCTGGCAAAAGCTATCGAGTACCGGACGAATGCGCTCAAACACATCAGGGTCGCTGCCAACCAACGCACCCAGTTCACCAGCAGCGGCCTGCGCGATGCCGCCGGTTAAGGGTGCTTCGGCAAACCCCACGCCAACGCTCGCCAACTCAGCGGCAATACGGCGGGCGCTTTCCGGCTCGTTGGTCGAGCTGTCAATTATGATCTGTCCATCCCGCAAGGCGGGTTTCAATTCTTCGATCACCGTGTCGACCACTTTCGAATTGGTCAGGCACAGAATGATGATTTCACAGCGCCCCGCAAGTTCGGCCAATGATTGGGCCTCAAACGCGCCGCGCCCAACCAAATCTTCAACGGGTTCTCTATTGCGGTGGGCGATGACCGTTAGCTCAAATTTGGCAGCGAGCAAATTTGACGCCATGCCATGGCCCATAATACCAACGCCGACAAATCCAATTTTCATATTACAGTCCTCCCCGGCACCGTGTCCAAATTGAAATAACGATCAAATTGACCAGCCGTCATCAATGATATGAGCCTGCCCGGTGACAAGGCAACTTTCGTCGCTGGCAAGATACACCACAATCGTTGCCACATCTTCCGGTTTGGACATGCGTTTTGCCGGATGGCGCGCCAGAAACTCAGCTTTTGTGGTTTCATAATCTCCTTTTGCACGCATGCGGGCGTCCAACGAAGGTGTCATTACTGTACCGGGGCAGACGGCATTACAACGAATGCCGTCGCCGATAAAGTCGGCCGCAACAGATTTTGTCAGGCCTATGACGGCGGCTTTTGTTGCGCAATAGGCGCTGCGGTTAACAACACCTTTAATGCTGGAGGCGACCGACGACATATTAATGATCGATCCCCCGCCGTTTTCGATCATTGCCGGCAGGAACGTTTTGATCAACCGGTATTGAGCCCGTACGTTTACATTAAACGACAGCGCCCATGCCTCTTCATCGGTATCAAGGATCGTGCCGGGATGAACGTATCCGGCGCAGTTGAACAATACGTCAACAACCCCAACCTGGCTCAATGCATTTGCAACATCACCAAGATCAAGAACATCAAGTTTAAACACTTCAATTGCCGGGTTTTCGCCGTGTAAACTCGTCAGTGCTTTTTCATCAACGTCAGTTGCATGTACAGTGGCACCTTCGTTCGCCATGGCGATTGCCGATGCCCGGCCGATGCCTGCACCGGCTGCCGTCATCAAAACTGTTTTCCCGTTTAATCTTCCGGTCATCTGGGTTTTCCTAACGATACTGGTCTTCTAAATATTGACAGATACTGATGTTGTTAGCGAACCTTGCCAAGAAATTGCCGGGTGTGTTCGCTTTTGGGATCAAGAATCACCTGGCTCGGTGGCCCAATCTCCTCAACAACCCCTTCCCGAAAAAAGGCAACGCGGTCCGAGACGTCGCGGGCAAAACCAATTTCATGGGTGACCAGGATCATCGTCATGCCTTCATCACTGAGAAGTCGTAAGGTATCTAAAACCTCGCCAACCAGCTCCGGATCAAGTGCGGATGTCACTTCATCAAACAACATGTAATCGGGCTCCATCGCCAACGCCCGGGCAATCGCCAGTCGCTGTTGCTGACCGCCCGACAGTTTACCCGGATAAACATCAACCTTGTCTCCAAGCCCGACATGGTCGAGTTGCCTGCGCGCGATTTCCAAAGCTTCCTGCCGAGTTTTTTTTGCGACAATCGTCGGCGCCAGGGCAACATTATCCAGCGTGGTGAGATGCGGAAAAGAATTCCATTGCTGAAATACCATACCAATTTTCCGGCGCAATTGATTGACGTCCGTGTCACGATCATGAACATCTGTCCCGTCAACGATGATTTTGCCGCTTTGAACGGGTTCCAGTGCATTGATGCAATACAACAGCGTCGACTTACCGGAACCACTGGACCCGATCACACTAATCACTTCACCTTTCTCGACCGTCAGGTCGATGCCTTTCAAGACTTGTAAATCGCCAAAGGATTTGTTGACGCCCTGGATCTCAATCATCTTGCCACCTGCGTTCTATCCGTTCTGTAATTCGGGCAATGGGAAACGAAAGTGCGAAGTAAAACGCACCGGCAACCGCCAGAATAAGAAAAGGTTGTTGGGTTCGTGTTATCAGGATCTGCGATGCACGCAGCAGTTCGACATAACCAAGCACGGAAACCAGCGCCGAGTCTTTCAAAACGCCAAGCGCCACGCCCGTCCATGCCGGCAATACGGCCCGCGCGCCAATGGGGAAAACGATATACCGCAAATCCTGCCAATAGGTCATGCCGAGGGACCGTGCCGCCCGGCGCGTTGTCGTTTGCACGGCTTCAATTCCGCCGCGCGCGACAGATGCGACAAGCGCGCTGGTATAGAAAATCAAGACAATCGTACCGGCTTGAAATGGACTGAGCGGCAAGCCGATTATCGGGAAAAAATTAAAAAACAGAATCAGCTGGATAATCAGGGGTACGCTTCTGAACAAATCCAGGATAAGCCCGAGACTGCTCGCCCCGGCCCAGCGCGATACCGACAAGACCCAACCAAAGAACACACCAAGCACTGTTCCGCTGGATATTGATAAGGCGGCAATCAACAAGGTTCGCCCGGCTGCTTCTGCCATGTACCAGATGTCAGACGCGTGAAATTCTGTAAAAAACTGAGCTGTTGCCGCTAACGGAGCCATATCTTACGCCTCCCAGTTTCTGAAATATTTCCAGGCGATCAGCTTCGATGCGCCAAGGATCAGTTTAACAATGACGTAATAGAGGCCTGCCGTTACCAAGAAAAATTCAAACACACGATAGGTCTTGGACGCCAAAAACTGGGTCTCTCCTGACAGTTCGCGAAACCCCACCAACATGCCAAGTGAACTCATCAATACGGACCAGACCATCTGATTAGTCATCGGGTGATAAACGATGCGCATGACCTGCGGCAGGATGATGCGTGAATAAGTCTGAATGAGTGTCATACCGAGCGAGCGCGCCGCCCTTACTTGCGTATCCGGCACCGACTGAAATCCACCGCGAAATGTTTCGGCGAGGTACCCGGCGTTATTAAAGGATAACGCGCAGAGTACGATTAAAAACGGTGAAAGGTGAATGCCGTAGGCGCCCAAACCAAACCCAACAAAAAACAGTTGAAGCAACGCCGGTGTATTGCGCGCAATCTCGATCCATGCCGTCGCGAACCATGTGATCGACGGTTTGCCCGACATTCTGATAAACGCCAGCCCAAGACCAAGAACAATGCCGATCAACATCGCCAGTACGGCAACTTCAATTGTCACAAGGCCAGCCTCAAGGAGATCCGGCAACTTGCGGAAAACGGGGCGCCAATGAAAAGTATAATCCAAGGGTTCAGTCCTAGAATGCCGTTATTTCAGAACAGTGGAAGAAATATTAAATTAATGATCAATCCTTAAAACCGATCATACTGGAAAACGCACTCCCGCCAAAGGGCAACCCGTTAAGATACCCCTCGGCAGGAATGATATCCCGATTAGTACATAACGCCTGGAATCTTAAGTTCAGGCGCTTTACCACCGACGAACTGGCCCCAGAGTTCCTGATACCGACCAGAACGAACCTGATGGGTAACAAACAGATTGAGATAATTAAGCCAGCCAAAATCCTTACGCGGACCAACGACGGATGTGTAATCCGTGGTCCATGGCATACGCGGCCCAGCGATGATTGTATCATATTTGGCGGCGATTGGTTTTACGGCAGTATTTGTCGTAATTCCGGCGTCCGCTTTTCCCTGGGCTACAGCCAGAAAAACTTCGTTTTCGCTTTGGTAACCCTGATACAGGTTTTCAGTGCCCCATTTTTTCGCGATCTTGAGAAATTCCTGTTCTGGCACAGTCCCAACGGCAGCGGCAATTTTTTTGCCCTTCATATCAGCGAAGGTTTTGATGCCACTATCTTTTCCAACCACAGCCTGCGCGTAATAGATTGCGTAAGGAATAGAGAAACCGACGGTTTTTGCGCGGGCCAACGAATCAGATGTTCCGCCAAAAACCACATCGGCACGATTGGTCACAATCGATGGCAAACGTTCTGCCCATGTCAGCGGAAGAATTTCGTAGTCCACTTCGAGTGCTTTGGCGATATCTTTACAATACTCGACATCGAACCCAGCCGGTTCGTTGTTCGCGTCCCGGTAACCGATCGGTGGGAAATCAAGCACCACACCGCAGCGGATTTTTCCGTTGTTAATAACGTCATCAAGTTTATCAGCAAGCGCCGTTGTTGCGGACAATCCGCAAACCACAGCAGCCATTACAGCGATTTTCGTTAATTTCATCTGTGCCTCCCTGGCAAATCATGTTGGCAAATTATTGTGAACGCGATCCCCGCTAGAGCACTATTTTCTGCCCTAATGGCGACCCATATCCCCCAGACGTACGGGTGACAAATGGGGTTTACATTTGCCGGACTATAATTGAATATTGGATCCAATCAACAATAGACCTGTTTCACAATAGGGATATTTGTGTGATTCTGGTGCCAACCGAGTAGAGGGGAGTTATAGAATGAAAGTTTTGAA